>Ga0307517_10007937_pt1 | contig 15334 bp, 10 predicted proteins | sample 23_EM_MG_FD_194515 | JGI IMG/M metagenome (GOLD analysis project Ga0307517, IMG submission 194515) | Populus trichocarpa ectomycorrhiza microbial communities from riparian zone in the Pacific Northwest, United States - 23_EM | ecosystem: Host-associated > Plants > Roots > Unclassified | place...
CAACTTCCAAGTTGGGTTTTAAAACTATGATAAAAATAATTTTATCTTTACACATCTTAGTTGAACAATTTTGAAATTAAATGTTTTTTATAAGGATATTTTAGAAATAATAAATAATAAATATTATCTTAAAAAATATGTACCCTTTATACCTTTTATTTTAAAAATATAAAAATTCATTTTCATTTTTTTTATATTAACTTGGTTTATTTTTTTTTTTCCAGTACCAAAATAGTGACTAAAGGCTAAATGAAAGACATATAACGAACAATCTCATCAAGGATGCCTATAAATATACGTGGTGATCGATGCATCAAGTCCCCCAAGTCCACCCTAATTCCACGTGGCTTTGTAGTCCCTTCACATAAATTGCCAGGTGATTTACTAATATGCCCCCCTCTTTTCTTGTTGATCATCTAGTCTAGAGAGACGGTTACTGAAAATAAAAATATTTACACAACAAAGAAGATCCAATCCAAAAAAAAAAAAAAAAAAAAAAAAAAATTTTTTTTTACACAATCCAAAATAAATTATATCTAGCAAAGAACCTTTGATAATTTCTTTTTATTGATGAAAAAGCCTTTTAAAAAGATTTACTGAAAATATTCTGATTTTAGTTATTTTAACATAATTATAATAATTAATAAGAAAGTTCAAGTGATTTATCAATTTTATTTTTTAAAATATTAAAATGAATTTTCAAAGAATTTATTAAATTATTTTGAATATACACTATTAAAATGGTCAGAAAATTAGTTTAAATCGACCAGCAAACTAATTCAAAGATTATCATCAAATAAAAAAACAATCCATAATAAAACCCTATCAATTATCAACCATTTTCAATGAATCTAAATATTTCTAATTAAAGAAAAAAAAAACATTAACAAGTCATAAGGACAACAATGTCAATTCAACAGTTGCCTCAACGAACGATCCCCCTCTTTCCTTTGATTAATCCCCTCCTAAAATTTCCGAAACACCCTCTCCCTCACACACATCCAAACGAAGAGAGATTGAACTATCCATTCAATTTTATCCAACTCAGTTTTATTAGGTGTTGATTCCGCCGAGACACTCACCATGACTCGGCGGTGTTCGCATTGCAGCAACAACGGCCACAACTCTCGAACCTGTCCCACGCGCTCCTCTCTTGCGTCTTCGTCTTCTTCTCCGTTATCTGGAGTCAAGCTCTTTGGCGTCAGGCTCACCGATGGGTCAATTATTAAAAAGAGTGCCAGCATGGGAAACTTGTCGGCGCACTACCATTCCTCTTCATCAGCCGCCGCGTCACCTAATCCTGACTCTCCTGTATCTGATCGCGTCCATGATGACGGCTATTTGTCCGATGACCCCGCTGCCCATGCTAGCTGCTCTACCAGTCGACGCGGAGACAGGAAAAAAGGTTTCTTTCTTCTTTTTGTTTTTTGTTTCACTGGCTTGAGTGAAATTTGTTGTAAACACACACACACACACATACATATATATTTGTGTTTAAGAATGTCGTTTTTATTTTGTTTTGTTTTGTTTTTTTTTAAATTTATCTGATTTTGATGATGCTTGGTAGATACGGTTGCGGGAGAACGTTAGCGATTTGATACTGATGATCATGTAATTAATTATAATATCAACCATTGTATTTTTTCCGTTTCGCCCCCTCTTTTTTGGAAGAATAATTTTGATTTTTCTTGGTTTGTGTGTGCTATTAAGATTAGTTGGTCGTCTAGTCAGGAGTCTTGAACTAATTTGTGGGTTTTTAAGTGTCAATTATGTTTAGTTGCTTGGTTAATTAGCAGTCTCCGAGAAGCCTGGAATCGAAGTGGGATATATATTAGGGAGGCCAAGATAGGGGAACTTGAGGAGATCCCAATCTGGGGCCAGAAGGGTGTGCGTGTTTGAATCACTGATTAAAGAGAGATTGGTTTTGTTTATTTATTTCTCTACCTAGCAGTGCACTTGTAATTCTTTTTAGAAATCATTTGTATAGTTTTGTCCATTTATTTTCTCTCTTTTATTGATCTTGGAGCTTCTTTAAAACTTGAACTATTAGATTAACTTTTCAGGTTTATTGTGCAAGACGAACAACTAGTTGTCTTTGTGTATTTGGTTTAGTTGTCGTGAAATCCTACCGAGATTCTTTCGGGGACCGCATGATCCATTGATTAATTATTTACTCTTTGAAACTTAGACTGTTTGCTTCATTTATATGCTTTGAGAATATGAGACAATTGCATCATTTGAGATTTATATGACCTGTGCTTACAGTGAGTGCGAATTTTATCACTTTCTTTCATCACGAGAAGACCACCAGTTATATATTTATTTTCCTTTCCTCATGTCTGAAGTTTGTCCTGAAATTCTCTAGGTAAAAGCTAATTTTCTAGCTTTGGGTTTTGCTGTAAATTTCTTTATTAGTGGTTCTGTTTTCTTTGGAAGACTTTTCGTTGTTTGTTTTCTAAAACAGTTTGGAAGATGTGTTAGAAACTTAAAAGTTAATCAGAAATTGTAGATGAACTCATTACTCATCTTTTTGGTAATTTGACTTTAAAAATACAATTCTAGTAATAGGCATGTGTTGCGAATGTTGTGACTGTCAAATTATAATGGACAAGTTGAGGTTGCTGCTTTCTTGAAAATTGGAACAATGTTAAGGATGTGTGAAGGATTTGCACCTTCAACCGTTGAAAAAGGTGATCTTAACGTGTTTAAATTTACCAAGTATTTTGCAATAAACAAAGGGATAAATGAACTGCAACTGCAAGACATTGTGCTAAAGAGCCAAGTTATCATGATAATCATGAAATCACAGTTAATCTTATCTTTCTGTCCTTTTTCTCCCGCTGGAGCAATATCTTTTCTATCCAAATAATTTATTTTGGTCTTCAAAGATCCTTGTGCTCTTTGATTTGGAACTTTAGGTAAGTGATGGTAGTATTGGATCAGGAGGTGAAGAGTACTTGGCTTAGACAGCTAGTATTTAACTTCATGATGATTGGGAATAGGGCCCTATTATAAATCATCTACTAATGGTAGTTTGTCAATTATAGTCTATCAAAAGATAAAAAAAAAACGCGCTTTATTTTTTTGATGACCATCTGACTTTTGAGCTTTGATATTGGTGGTAGCAGGCCATTAATCAGTCATTGCCCCACTAAATTTGGCCATTCTGAAGATCATAATACTTCACTTTCCCTCAGCTTCTATTTTCAGTAAAAGTAACAGCTGCAATTCCTGAAAAGAAAAAACTAAGACGTAGTTCACCTACTGAGTCATATTTATCTCTTGGCTATGTCACTTCTTGGATGCCTAGAGCTGTGTGTGACTGGTGGTTTCATAAAATTGACTTGTTTTGTAATGTTAGATAATATAATGTGCTACTTCTCTGAGTATTATAGTGGAGGGATGATTTTTCAACAGTAATTTTAGAGAATTATCTACAGGCTGAGATGGCCAAAGTTATCATATTATTAATTTACTATTTACTGGAGCAGCTGGCTTATGTGTTTTGTATTTGTTTTTTAGGTGTCCCGTGGACTGAAGAGGAGCATCGGCTGTTCTTAATAGGTCTACAGAAATTGGGAAAAGGAGATTGGCGTGGAATAGCTCGAAACTTTGTGGTATCTAGGACTCCCACTCAGGTAGCAAGCCATGCTCAGAAATTTTTCATCCGCCAGAGCAATGCCACTCGGAGAAAGAGACGGTCCAGCCTTTTTGATATGGTTCCAGAAATGGTCTGTCTTACTTCCTTTATCTTCATTTTTCATCTTTATAATCACACCTGTATCTATGTGGACAGACTTATATTTGCATGCCAGTGGTATTTGGTTTAAATGTGCTAGCTCTTCGGGGGAGTGGGGTTGGGTGGGGGGTGGGGGTTTCCCATATCTTTTTATGCTACATGCATACAGAAGATTAATTACGTTGTAATGCCCAAAGTCAAAAGAAATATGAAATAGATGTGTGAAGTGGTTCCCTTCACTGAAAGTGGTGAGATGCACTGCTTGGTCTGGTATGAATGTGATGCAGCAGAATTTTTAATCAAAATTTTCTTTTCTTGTCCTTATTGCTGTACCCTTGAACTGTTTTTGTGTATTCTGTTGAAAGGAACTTGTGCTGCTTAGCCGTGCCCTGTAGTGTCCCGCCAATTAATGCTGGGGCTAGATGAATTCATTTGTAATATCATTGATGCCTTAAAACTTAAATTTATACCTTATTTTGTTATATTTTTCCCAGGCAACAGATCCACAGCCAGTTCCAGAAGAACAAGAGTTGCCATCTTCTCAGGCAGGAGATGATGATAATGTAGATGCACTACCCTCATTGAATCTCTCTCTCAAGCCAGAATTTGAACCCATGGATACTGAATCTCAAGAACTAGTCAAGGAACGTGATAAAACTGTGATGGGGTTTAGTGAATTCAAACCATCTGTTCCTAGTTCAAGTGAATTTGTCCCAATAGTTTCAGGGTCGAATGAATTCACAGCAGTTCCTGGATTTTTCCCAGCTTACATGCCAGTTCCTTATCCGTATTGGGCTCCAAATACCACACCCTTTGAAGAAGGTAAGGGTGCAGCAACATCACATCACGAGGTCCTAAAGCCAGTTCCAAGCATTCTCAAGGAGCCTTTCAATGTAGATGAACTGGTTGGCATGTCTCATCTCAGTCTAGGAGAGATTGAGAGACGCCACAGGGAGCCTTCACCGCTCTCCCTGAAACTAATTGGGGAGGCACCAAGGCAGTCCGCATTTCATGCAAGTGCTCCAGCCAGTGGATCAGATTTAAGTAATGGCAAGGCTAGTCCCATCCAAGCAGTTTGAATTCATATTTTATGTCATGCTCTTATAACATAGGGTAACCATGATCGGGTTTGATATATGTTATATTATTCTTTCTAATTGTAAACATCTAGAAGTATACATAATTGAATGGGTAGAGTCAACATGTTGCCTATTTACCCTCTAGTCCTTTAACATGTCAGCTTGAGCATAGATTATTCTTACCTTGGCACTGTGCATCTGTTACTGCATGCATTCCAGATTTTCAGTAGGTTGATGAATTTGGAAGCTTCCATTTGACTTGGAGATGTAATAGGGATATTGTTAAATCCCAAAATTCTCAATCATTGAAAACTGAAGTGCGCATTGCTGTGATTTCAGGTGGCACCAAAAGGTTGAACTCTTAGAGCCATCTTTAGTTGATGATCTATGACCTCTCTCTCTCTCTCTCGGCAAATGTAGCATTTAGGAGGCAAGTCTGATCCAAACCATGATAGCTCCTTTGTGGCAATGCTTGCATCCGTCTTCTCTAGGGCTGTTTGTCCTCGCCGCAGCTGCCTGCCTGCCTGCCTAGGCAACAGCATAAAGACAATGCTTGTGCATTCCTCCGGACATGACGTATAAACCGGTGACGCTGCCACCAAGTATGCCTAAATCCTGTATCTAACAAGAACTGGGTTTCTATCCTTGAGCTACCAAATTGTAAATATAGCTCTCCTTAAAATAACGACGCTGGGTTGTTTTCCACTAGGTACAACCATACAAGCCACTGTAAGTTCTATCTCTGTATTTGCTCATTGGCCCATTAGATTTAATCTCTCAATTTTATCCAATCTGGTTGCCGCTCCCTTCAGGTTATTAATTGCAAGAGGTTACAGGGAATGCATGTGTTCCTTTTCAATTCTGTATGTGTAATTCATTAATAAATCTATTCCAGCACATGTTTAATTTCTATGATAAAATGATAGCAAGATCACGCGCGATATATAAATATATACATGTGTGTGTGCATATACATAAAGGAAACTATCATACTTTGTCATCTCAATCAATGACTCGTATGCTTGAGACAAGTACCTATCCCTTCTGCCTTGATATTCTTCATCATATATTTGGACTTCCTAAGATCAAGTTTCAATCATGCAAAAACAACTTGATCTTCTCTCTTTCTATTATGATGGATTTGATATTAGGGATGAAATTGCTATAAAAATATACTTGAATGGAGAGAGGGAACAATAACCCAATCCAACAAAGAGTCATAAACATGCGCACACACCCTTTGTCTTCATCTAAAGTAGATGTATCCTCTTTATTCATCTTAAATGTTATGATATGATTAATTAATGATTTATTAATCTTTGTAATACATGAATACGATCAATGTATCCAATGTATCTAGTAAGCTTAAACATCAATTTATGAAGTGCATGACTTTGACTAATGTATTTTACAAATTCAATTAATGAAGTATATGCTTTTGATCAATGTACTTTTAGAACACATGAACCAATACCACTAAATTAATTAACTTTAATGTGGTTATGAAAGTCACGTTCAATGAATAATCATATTAAACTTGTTTATGAATCAATTCCTACATGACCATAATGAAAGAAAATAAGCAACACATATCGAAAAAAATAACTAAGATGTATCATGGTAGTTTTGCATCAATTATGTGACATAATTCTTTCCATATATCACAATACCAGTATTTATTCGAATAAGTCCTTACTTGAGAAAATATATATACTATGCATCATGTTCATATTATAAATATTCCCACTAGTATGTCAAAGCATTACATCTTCCCATCATCGTAAAATAACATGCACTAAACCATTTAGGTGGTGGCCCAGTGGTAAGAGCTTGAGACAAAGAGGTTTGCTCTTTCTGTGGTCTCAGGTTCGAGCCCTGTGGTTGCTCATATGATGGCCACTGGAGGCTTACATAGTCGTTAACTTCAGGGCCCGTGGGATTAATCGAGGTGCGCGCAAGCTGGCCCGGACACCCACGTTAAAAAAAAAAAACATGCACTAAGAGATACGAAAAAGGACAAATTAATCATGTTGGTTAAACATAATATATCCAAAATAACTAGAAACCAATAGTCAAACCAAATATAATTTACATGCTTGTTATGCAGTTTAAGCACCAATACTTTAGTTAATGAGAAATCATCATCTTAGTACTGATGTGCTCCATAGACACTCTTTTATCTCACATCATTTCTCCGACAACAAGATATCTTAACTCTATATGCTTTGAATTGCTTGAACAATTATTGTTTTTGAAGAAGAAAACAACAACTGAGTTGTCACATATTACTTTGATGGGCTTAGAAATAAAATAAACTATTCGAAGTCCTAAAAACAATTCCTCAACCAAATTGCTCGAGAGATAGCTTCATAACATGTCACAAGTTCATCTTTCATGGTAGAAGAGGCAGTGAGATTCTATTTCATTCTTTTTCATAAAATAACACCTTCACATAGTAAAAATATGTAACTTGATGTTGATTTTAACAAGTCAACTCATCCATGAGGTTTGAATATGAGTTTCCAGTGATTCCAAATGAATCACTAAGTCTATAGGTGAGCTGATGATATTTTATTCATTAAATTAATTGCGCACCACGTTCTTTGTAATTTTCAATGTTTCATTATAGGATTGCTTTGATATCTAGCCAACATTCCAACAACAAAACTAGGATCAAAATGAGTATGTGTTTGAGCATACAATAATCATCTAACAACAGAAGCATGTGAAATATTTTCCATTTGTTTTTCCTCAACTGCCTTTATAAGGTTTCGATTTATGGTGAGTTTATCACTTTTCATGATAATGGCTAAAATTGGCGAACAACTTTTCATGTTAAATCTTTCAAGAACTTTGTTAATATAGGTCTTTTGAGAAAAATCGAGAATTCTCTTAGATCTATCACAATAAATTTTGATGTCTAAAACAAAAGAGGCATCTTCGATATCTTTTATCTCAAAGTTCTTAAAAAGAAAAACTTTAGTATCAGTCAATAGACCTAGATTATTACTAGTAAATGATATATCATTTATATATAAAATAAAAAAAATATAAACTTGCTCCCACTAATTTTAAGATATATGTACCCATCGATATCATTTTCTTTAAATTCAAAGAAAGTAATGGTATCATGAAACTTAAGATACCATTGGCGGGAAGCTTGTTTAAGTTCATATAAGGATTTTTTAATCTAGAAACTAATCTTTTCCTTGCTCCTTGAGACCTTCAAGTTGTTTCATTTAAATCTCTTTTTATTTATATTTAAAAATGATGCTTTCACATCTAATTGATATAGGTCTTAATTATAATGAGCCACTAAGCCATAAAAATTCTAAAGAAATCTTTTTTTGATATCGAAGAAAATATCTCGTTATAATTGATTTTTTATTTTGAGTGAATTTTTTAGTAAGTTGTCGAGCTTTATATTGAACAATTTCACCTTTAGATTTTATTGAGTGGTAAAAAGCCACTTATGTTGAATTGAAACAACTCCATAAAGTAATGCAAACAATTTCCAAACTTGGTTTTTATATATAAATGTCATTTCATCAATCAATTTTGTTGATTCATTACTTTTTATGGCTTACATACACATCATAAGATCACTTTTAATCATAATAAGAACCCCTTGTAATTAAACAATCTAAAATAACATGATTTTTTTTCTTATAGATTTATAAATTTTCTACAATGACTACATCTTCTAGCTCATTAGGTGTACTTTCCTTGATGGTATTAATAATAGTATCGTGAGTTTTTAATTGATTTTTTACTGCATCAACTTGATCAAACATGAGAAAATCAATTTTACTTTTTTTAAAGCAAGTCAACCTTTTCTTTTTATCATGACTTCCACTATCATTTTGTTTTTCCGACAAACTTGGCAATACTTGTTTCTACTATTACAGTGTAATGAATATGATAATAAAATCTTTTAAACCTTTATGGATAACCAATAAATAAATAACCTATGATCCAATTTTCTTTTATATATGGGTTATAAAACTTTGGTTTAACATGACAATCTTAAATATATTAATGATTTAAACTTGGTTTCCTACCTACCTATAACTTTTAAAAAAGCAGGTACACTTTTATTAGAAACCTTGTTTAAAACATACAAGGTTGTTTTGACAGTTGTACTCCACAATAACTCAAGTAAATAGTATCACTAATTATACACCTTACCATATCTAATAGAGTTTGGTTATACCTTTTAGCTACACATTCCTACCATAATATCCTAGGCATTGTACCTTTTAGCTACAACATCCTACCATAGCATTATATGCATTGTATATTGTGTGCTACAATACCTTTTTTGTTTTTGTTCTTGTGTAAAGGTCCTAAATTACAACCAATTTCATTATAATGTTCATAATACTCACCACTCCTTTTAGATATTACAACTTTAATTTTTTGATTTAGTTGATTTTTAAATTTCTTTAAATTTCTTAAAGATATTTAAAGTATCAAATTGTTTCTTAAATAGGTAAATATAACCTTAGAGATAATTAATAAAGGTAATGAAGTACCTTTCTCCACATATGCAAGGAGTCAATGGTCCACATATATTTGCGTGTATTTGTAACAGACTCAATTTATTTATTTTTCCCGGGGTTTACAGTATTACTTCTAAAAATTCTTGACTTTGCATAATACCTTTTTTGTAAATATATTTTGATTTCCTTTAATACAATTATACACTTGTTAAAATTCATGAAGTCAAGATCTTATAATACACCATAGTTTATTAGCCCTTTTAGCATTTCTTTGGAAATATAGCTTAACCATATATGCCATGCCATAACATAGAAAAGGCTTTATTTTGATGGGATCGTTCAATGCCAATATTAGTGTTATATGTAGTGTAAGCAAGGATTGAGAAAAATAAATATTAATGTTATATGTAGTGTAAGCAAGGATTGGAAAAAAGAAATGTTAAGGTTCAACTTGTACAATCCAGCATATAGAATCTCGAAACCAATGAAAATATCATTTTGTATAGCTCAACAATTTATCTTTCAAAATAAAAAGTATAGCCTTCAACATTAAGATGGGAAATATAAATTAAATTTTGAGAGACTTTAGCTATGTAAAATGTATAAGACAAGTCTAAAATATATTTGGAATCAATAATAAGATGTTAGGTTTTAATAGCTATAACCAAGGTTGTTAAAATCGTGTTTTGACTCGTAAAATCGTTCGATTTTACGAGTCAAAACATGCTTTGCGTGCTGAATCGTTTGAAAAAATAAAAAATGGGTGAAATCGTTAAAATCGGGTGAAATCGTGAAAAATCACGATTTCAGAGCCGATTTCACGATTTTAACAAAACACATGCATTGAAGCAAAATGTTCCCCCCTATGCTTCAGCTGTCTGGCGCCTATTGGCTGTGCAAATGCACAATCATGCGGTTTTCACTCGCTGCAGAACATGTGGATTTTGTCTGCATACCATAAAGAGTGGAGGTCAGAAATCGAGGGCTGCAGAGATTAAAGTCAAGGCAATAATATTAAATTCCAATTTAATTCAGATTTTTTCCCCATATCTTTTACTTTTCTTTGTTATGTTATTTTGGCTATTCATTCACCTTAAATTACTTATGTTTTTTAATGGTATGATAGCAAGTAGAAAAGATTTTATAAATATAAATTAGATATAAAAATAGTAACGAGATAATTTAAAAAATTATATTTATTATGATGGGTTGATTCACGAAACTCATAATTAGAAGCTTAACCCGTGTCAGATTTTAATTTATACAAATAAAAACATTGATTTTAATAAATTTGATTATTTCGACTATATTTTTAATCATTTATTTAACCCGATCAAATTTGATCAAAACTCAATTAAGTTAAATCAAATAATTTTTTTAAAAAATAAAATTTTGTTGTTTCAATCAAATAATTAAAAAATAATAACCCCAGCTCCTAAAATATACTCAAGCAACATAAATCATTGACTTACACAATTAAATAAACATTTCCCATCCCATAAGATGCTTGAACTATGTATGAATTTTTATTTGAAGCATGTATTTTAAGGTGCTTGAACTATGTATGAATTATGAATTTTTATTTGAAACATGTATTTCCAGGTGCTTGAACTATGTATGAATTTTTATTTGAAGCATGAATTTTTTGTTAATGTATTTTAAAATTCCTTACGATTTTACGATCTGTTTTTACGATCCGAGTTTGTATTGCATTTTCCGTGCCGTGTCAAAATCACGATTTTAACAACCTTGGCTATAACTAATGATTTATACCTCGTAATAATTGTATTTTCTTATTCATTTAGAGGGAGGGTTGTAAGAAATCCTTGCATGGATTTAGAAACATGAGTTTTGGCACTAACGTCCAACAACCAAACATTAGAAGGAACATCAGTAAGATTTGTCTCAAACATGATTAAAAGAAATTACCTTATTTTTTTTATATAAATTCTTTCTTCTATGAAAATATTTCTTGATGTGCCTTTTAGTTTTACAAAATTACCAATATTTATGTTACTTGATGTAGCTAGTCCATTTTCTTTACACGATGGTCGACTCTTGTTTCTTTTAGCCTTAATGGACTTGTTCTTATTATTCTCTTGAGGTACCATATAGACTTTTGCAAACCTTCTCTCTTAAATATTTCTTCTTATTGAACACATAGAGAGTTCATCGATGATCCACGTGTCCTTTTTATATGTTATAATGTATCTTTAATAAACAAAATTGAGAAGGAAGATAGATAAAAATAAATTGAATTATAAATGATTCCGAGATGATCATACTCATAAAATTAAATTGTTCAATCAAATTGTTCATTTTCATTATATGCTCTATCACACCATTAAACCCATCATGTCTCTTAGTAATCAGAGTTACCATGAAGATACCTGAATAATGCCTTATCAGAAGCCTTGATGTTGTCCTTTGTCTTCCCCTTTAAGTCTATGATGGTGTTGAAAATATTCTCAAACACGTTCTTCTCTATATACATGACGTCAAGGTTATAGCGAAGGGGATTAGTCTTCCAATAAGGAAGCTCCCAAAAAATACTTTGCTTTACCCAGTTGTGGGTCAAACCAAAATCAGGAAACTTCTGCTTACCAGATTGGAAACCAAACACAATGTCATCGTACTCTGATACAACGTCATGCAATTCTTCACTAGAGAGATACGGGGGTGCAACATCCTTTTCAACTCTGCCAACAAAGAAATCCTTTATGTTCTTTCTGTACCTGTGATTCGTTGGCAAGAAACGACTGTGGCAGTAAAAAAAAAAGCTTTACCTCTGTTTGTTAACGTGAATGCCTTGTTATTTTCCATGCAATATGGACATGCTAGTTTTTCATGCGTGCTCCAAGCAAAAACCATTCCATAAGCTAGAAAATCATTGATAGTCCACATCAAAGCCTCCCTCATAAGAAAATTCTGTTTTCTCGATATATCATAAGTCAAAGCTTTGGAGGACGACAACTGCGTCAACTTATCAATCAACGGTCGAAGACAAACATTTATATTTCGGCCCGAACTGCTCAGATTGGATATCACCATAAATAAAAACATGAACTCCGGCCTCAAACACATCCCCGGTGGCAAGTTGTAAACTGTAAGTATGACTGGCCACCAAGAATAAGGAGAAGCAAATGACCTGAATGGGTTGAATCCGTTTGTACGCAACCCAAGACACACGTTCCTTGATTCAAATGAAAAGTGAGGATGCACACTGTTAAATTGTTTCCATGCTTCACCATCAAAAGGATGCACCATCACTCCATCAACCACATCATGTGATTGATGCCATGTCATGTGCTCAACAGTCCTTGGTGACATGAATAACCCCTATAATCTAGGTGTGATTGAGAAGTATCTAAGTTTTTTATATGCCATGAGAGTCTTTCACATGCCAGTTCTGGGTTTGTAACGGGAATGCTCACATGTCATGAACTCGGTTAGCTCAATATTTTCAAGGTAGTACAACATGCAGAAGTTAAGGCACATGTCAATTTTGTGGTATCCTAAACCGAGGGGTTTTATCATGGACTTAGCAGTATATAAGTTCTCTTTCGGCTTGTTCTCTTCAGGTAAAATACTTATTGCCTATTCGATAATTCTGTCATAACCGGCCTCACTCAACCCCCAATCCGACTTGATGGTGAATACCTATGCAACGACCGATAATTTACTATGATTCGTGAAACCATCCCATAATGGTTCATCATAATCTTTCAACAAATCAAAAAACCTGGCCGCGTCTAATTAGATTCTTCTTCTATAATTGGACATTGACTGACATTACCTTGATTCATTCTCATTGCATCCATAACCATATTCCTGTAAGGATTACTGTTGTTATTTACAACTCTATGCACGTTGCTAGCACTAGAAGTTGACCCAACCATCCTTTCTACCATGCTCTCATTATGAAAAAATAGTTCTCCGTGTGCATACCAACACAGGTAATCCTCTATGAACTTATTATGTAGAAGATGCATCGCTACAACATCTGGATGCATATACTTTTTATTTTTACACTTTCTGCAAGGACACCTAATACCGCCTCCACTAAAATTTCTCAGAATAGATGTTGCAAAATTAATAAAAACCTGAACCCCATTACAATAATCCATCATCCGCAATCCTTGGGGTGAATCTCGATACATCCATGAACGATCATCCATGACTTCTATCGAACCTCTATAAAATAATGATGACAACATATATTAATTAACTATGTTAAGTAAATAAATTTGCAAAAATATTGGTTTAACTCGAGATTATCCAACAAACTAATTAAAACTTCTCTTAAATATCCATTATCAATTATCAACATCCATACAAATTTATACACATAAATTTACAGAAATTACAACTCCACAATATCATTGATAAAAATTAAAACGGACCCGTTAAACAAGCTATTATTTATCTCATCACAACACATCTAATTCGGTAATTCGACATAAGTTTCAATAATTTACAAACAAATATAATTTTACAAAATCTAAAACAAACCATAACAAGTACAAAATTATACATTCATACTACAAGTTTGTTTGAGAAATAACAATAAAACATGTACATACACTAACAAAATACATATACTAAAAAAACATTAAATAATAATAAAATTGACATTTTAATGTTAAAATTAAAAAAGATAGATTTACTTACAAAAACTGATAAAATCCACAATAAATCAAAACACGAATGTTGTGATTACAAAAGTTAAAGAAGAATGACTTGTGTTGAGTTAGGGGGTGGTTGTTTGCAGTTGGTGGTTGGGGCAGTTTGTTTAGATGCAGGGGTGAGGGAAGAAAAAGAAGAAATAGGGGAGGAGAGGGGAGGCAACGTGTGATTTATTAACTTTTACTGATGGAATCACCGACAGAAATATTCCATCGGTGATTCCATTGGCAATTCTAACGGTGAATGGGTCACGTCATTGTACGGAGATCTTGGTTTGAATCACTCGGTAATTCTGTGGGTAAAATCGCCAGTAAAAACTTCCAGGTCATTGAATTGCTTTTTTTTTTCTTTTAAAATTCTATATATTCCGTCTGTAATTCAGTCGGTATATACCGACAACATTATTCCGTCGGTATATAGCGACAGAATTACCGACGGATTTACATCCGTCGGTAAATATCACCGCAAATTACCGACATAAAAATTCCATCGGTAATTCTGTTGGTCTTAGTTGAATTTCTGGTAGTGCATGTAATAGTAAAATATCTCACTTAAAGATTTTGAAAAGAAAATGACAAACAAAAAATCAAAAGCAAAACAATATTTTAGGATGGAGGATTATCAAACATGCCATATGTTAGAATTTTATATGGTTAGTGAGTACATTTAATACTAAATTAAATATAAGATTCATATTTAGAGTCAAAATTTTATTGAAAATTTCAATACTACATTTAATATAAGTATTTTAAAATGAAACATTGATATCTTTAAAACAAGTAATAGGTAATTGAGAATCTGATATGAAAAAATAATAAAAACATCAAGTTATTAAAAGCAAAAATATCAGATATTTATGTATATAAATAATGAGTAATTAATTATTTAATTAACATAATTAATTCCTGCATCATTTTTAATCCCAAGACTCCTATATAAATAGTTTGGGGGTTGTTCAAAACATAGAACAACTAAGTATTCTGCTTTTTTTTTTCCTGTATTATTCCACAATCTTTTTCAACTCATCCTGCTTTCTAAATTCTAGAGCATGAGGTTCTGGTGTTGTAGAGAGGATTTGAGTCTGTTTTTCTAAGTTTGTAGAACGTAATCGGCAGTGCAACCTTTGAAGGAGGTGATATGCTTAAAAATTATTTGACCAAATGATGTACAATTTAACTTTAAGAACAAAGAAAGTTGAGAATAATTGGGAGGCTTAACCTATTGGTTAGCCAACCTTCTCTCTCTCTATATATATATATATATATATATATATATATGTGTGTGTGTGTGTGTGTGTGTGTGTGTGTAAGGCAATATACAATAATAAT
>Ga0307517_10007938_pt1 | contig 15332 bp, 19 predicted proteins | sample 23_EM_MG_FD_194515 | JGI IMG/M metagenome (GOLD analysis project Ga0307517, IMG submission 194515) | Populus trichocarpa ectomycorrhiza microbial communities from riparian zone in the Pacific Northwest, United States - 23_EM | ecosystem: Host-associated > Plants > Roots > Unclassified | place...
TGAGGCCGTGAACTTACGTGAAGAGCAGTAGGGCTCTGTCCGCACGAGGTGTGCCTTTATTAGGGAACGGGTTTGTCTTCACAGCCTCCTGGCGCCAGCATTTCCTCCTGCCACACCGACTTTGAACTCATGGACATCGAAGAACAACAGCAGAAACGTCGAGACAATATCCTCTCCTCGCTGAACGTCGCCATCGACGCCATGAATCTCGCTGGGGGGATCTCGGACATCATACCAGCCAAGACCATTTTCGGAACCGTCGGTGTCATCCTCACGATGATCAGAGTGAGCCTGTTTTACTCTGGTCTACGGTGGCCGATTGCGAGCTGAAATCCGCCTAGGATTCAATGATCAACCAGGTGGATTATGTCGAACTCGGGCTGGCCTGCGCCGACATCTGTGTCGCTCTCGACAGAGGATTGAAGGGGAAGAAGTTGGGCGACCTCAATAGCTCTGTATTGGAAGCAATCGGACAGTTGACGACGTGAGTCGGTACACCAGCGGTGTGCGGTGCACACTTTGAGTGCTTCATTGACGACGCCCTCGGCCTGACAGGACCGTCGTGAAAATTCAACGGAAGGTTATCAAGCAGGGTAAACGGAACGCAGTTTCTCAACTGTTCCACGCAAAAAATGATAAGGAGATGATCACCACCTGGAGAGCGGACCTCAACAGGATTCTTCTCGTGTTTAACGTGCGTTCCGTCGTTCTCTGTGTGGCAATTATCAGCCAACCATCTATCTCAGACTGAGCTCGCGATAAACACACATTCCATCGTTTCCGAGCTTCGTCACGATGTTGCAAACACCCATACCATCGTTTCTGAAATTCACCGGAATGTGCTAAGACATGAGGAAGGGACTGACGACCAAAATCGGACGGTGGGTGACACGTGCTCTTCGCTTCGCCGAACAAATACTTACCATCGCCCAGGCTCAAAATAGGTCAGCGATCCGGACTACCAATAGGCTGGTGTCTTATATTTTAATCCAGTATATCCGGAGAATCCCCACCCCCGCCCCCGAGAGTCTTCTTCGGACGCGACGAGCTGATCGAGCGGATTGTCGGTCTCGCGGAAGATCTCACCCCAATTGCTCTTATCGGTGCTGGCGGAATCGGCAAGACGTCCATCGCTCTGACCGTTCTGCACGACGACCGCATCAAGCAGCGGTTTGGTGACAACCGTCGATTCATCCGTTGCGATCAGTTCCTTCCCTTGTCCACTCATTTCCTCCGCCGGCTCTCCAAGGTCGTTGGTGCGGGCACCGAAAACCCAGAGGATCTGGCCCCCCTACGACCACTGTTATCCTCGAGGGAGATGCTTATAATCCTCGATAACGCCGAATCCGTCCTTGATCCACAGCTAACCGGCAGCCAGGAGATCTATGCCGTGGTGGAGGAATTGAGCCGGTTTGGCAACATCTGCCTCTGTATCACCTCTCGCATTTCTACTATCCCTCCCCAATGCGAGGTTCTGGACATTCCGACATTGTCGATCGAGGCTGGACGTGACACATTCTACCGGATCTGCAAGTACGGCGAACGGTCCGATCCAGTCAACAACATTTTGGAGCAACTCGACTTCCATCCCCTGTCCATCACTCTACTTGCAACTGTTGCTCAATACAACAAGTGGGACGCCAGCCGACTGACCAGGGAATGGGAAAGACGACGAACAGGGGTGCTTCACGCACAACACAACAATAGCCTCGCCGCTACGATTGAGCTCTCACTCGCTTCTCCGACGTTCCGAGAACTTGGCCCTGATGCACGAGGGCTTCTTGGAGTAATCGCGTTCTTCCCACAAGGCGTCAATGAGGACAACTTCGACTGGTTGTTTCCGACCATCTCCGATGGACTCAACATCCTCGACACGTTCTGCATTCTTTCCCTCACGTATCGAAACGGCGGTTACATCACAATGCTAGCGCCGCTCCGCGATCATCTTCGCCCCAAGGATCCGTTGTCGTCTCCACTCCTCTGCATGGTCAAAGAGTGTTACTTCACCCGGTTGTCAGTTAATCTTCAACCCAGCAAGCCTAACACCGGAGAGACACAATGGATCGCCTCGGAGGATGAAAATGTTGAGCACCTGCTCGACGTCATCACAACAATCGACACGAACTCGGATTATATCTGGGATGCCTGCGCTGGTTTCATGCACCACCTCTCTTGGCACAAAGGGCGACTTGTTGTGTTGAGGCCCAAGATCGAAGGACTCTCAGATGATCATCGTTCCAAGCCTCGGTGCTTGTTCGAACTCTCACGGTTGTTTCAGTCGGTTGGAAATCACACGGAGTCCAAAAACCTCCTCGTCTATGCCTTGAATCTTTGGAGAGAGCGAGGAGATGAGCGTCAGGTCGCTCGAACATTGGGTTCCCTATCTGACGCAAATCGGGAGATTGGCCTCCATGGTGAAGGGGTACGACAGGCGAAGGAAGGATTGGAAATCTACAAACAGCTTGGGGACACTGTGGGACAAGCGGAGTGTTCGACCTACCTCGCTTACGCGTTATATAGTGACGGGCAGCTTGATGCCGCGGAGGAAGCCGCGTCCCGTACGATCGATCTTCTCCCAGAGACAGGCGAGCGATATCCGGCCTGCAAATGTCATCGGATTCTCGGCGATATATATCGTTCCAAGGGCAATACAGAGAAGGCAATCAACCACTTCGAGGTGGCCCTCGGAATCGCGTCCTCCTTCGGCTGGCGCCTTCAACTGTTTTGGATTCATTTCCGCTTGGCGGTACTGTATATCGAACAATGCAGGTTTGACGACAGTTACGCTCACATTGAACGTGCCAAGTCGTACGCGGTAGATGATGCATACTCTTTTGGTCTCGCGGCGCATTTGCAGGCTTTCGCCTTATATCAACAACGCAGGCTTGTAGAAGCGAGATTTGAGGCGTCCCGCGCTGTCGATGTATTTGGGAAGCTTGGGGCTACGGAACGGCTGGAAGACTGTAGGGAGTTCCTCAGGGATATCGAAGAAGATATGAACAGCCTGGTTACCTCTGGATCGGATGACGATGGTGAGCCCCCTGAAATTATAGCATATGTTACACTCGTTAACCCCCCGTGTTCAGAGTGAGCTACCGAATCAGAATGACAGCCCTCCCTTCGTGTCTTCACACCTGTCCTTCCGCAAGCTACCAAGCCACTTCCGGGCCTTCGCCCCGTCGCGTTCTTCAATATCGCTTCCATCCCTGCATCTCCCTCTTTTTCATCCTCTTCAAGGACTTTCTTTCTTTCATCCACCTCCTCTGTTCACGAGCACTATTATATATAATTGTTTTATAACAGATACACGCAGTGATCTTTTTTCTCTCGAACCTGCATCTGTATCCCGAAAACGCACGGAGGGATTAAACCCGCCTGGCGCGAGGGTGTCTCCTTGTGCGGGGAGGCGCGCCTGTGGAGTCAGGCACTCAAGTGCTCACGCGTGCACGGGGTGATGATGGGTCATCAGCAAAATCGGATATTCGTTGTGGGCTTCCGAGTGGTTGCTGTACTAGGGACCCACAGCGCAACATGATCACAGGACTACTGCACCCGTTCACAACGCCACGGAAGTTTAATACAGCGTTGCTTCGTTGTCACGTTGCGACGCCGGAAAGAGCGCAATTGGCCAGGATTTAGTCAATTAAGGAATTCCCCACGACCGAGAGGGAGGGCCGCGGGGCTTGTTTTTTGTCCGATCAACTTCTGGTTGAACGACCTTAATTTCATGTGAATTTTGAAATCGGTTTTCCCCACAGTCCGGTACAACTTGCTGTAAGCGGTCGTTTTTGACCCATTTCTTCTCTACAGAATATCAGAGGAAGGCTGATAGAGAAGATTGCGTGAAATCTCTGAAATTGCAACTCAAGTTGTCGTTACACGAATTGTTCTCTCAGGTGACCTCCTTGGATGGGCGGCATGTTTTGCGTGCCTCGATGCTCAAAAGATCGCGAAACGGCGGCCGTAAGAATTGAGAAAGGGGCTCGGCCGCCCCATGCTTCTTAGCTGACGAACAATTGCGAAGTATCTGTGGAAACAAGGAAGAAACGAGCTAAGCTAAGCTAAAGATTGCGAAACAGCGAGATAGAAACACCACGAAGGGAACGAAGGGGAAGGCCGGCAAAAGTAATAAGCACAAGGAGCGATCGAAGAAAAAAGCGGTTGTTCGGTGCTCGTTAGAGGGATGGGAGCTCCTCGTCTGCAATTGGGTCGTTGGCCATGCCACTTGTTGGTGCTACTGATCATTTTATTGCTTGTGGGGTGCGGTAACCGCGTAGGTAGAGGAGATAGAAAGCACGAGATTGGCAATGGACTAAGAAGAAAAAACCACTTGGTATACGGGACAAAAATCTCCCGTTCTCGTGCCGCTCGCTATCTTCGTGGCCTACGTGGTTACCACACGTTACAAGCGATGAAATTATCCCCTAATTAAACCCTGGCCAGCTGCACTCTGTCCAGCATCACAGCGCGATAGCGAAGTTACGCTGAATTCACTTTTCGTGGAGTTGCGAGCGGGCGCAGTAGTGTTGTGATCGTTGTGATCGTCCTGCGCCGTGGATCTCCACCGCAACCACAGAAATCGACAGAAAACCTCTGGTTTTCCTGATGGTGCGTATATAAGGGGACAGGTTTTCGGCTATCCTGGTGCCCCAACCAACCATGCAGTTCCTCGCTCTTGCTGCTATCGTCGCCACTCTCCTTGGTGAAGTCAGCGCTCATAGTCGTGTGTGGTCCGTCTGGATAAACGGCATCGACCAGGGTGCTGGAGCTGGTCGCTACATTCGACAGCCCCCGACGAACGACCCCGTCAAGAGCCTCACCTCGTCAAACATCCGCTGCAACGTCAACGGAGACAACTCTGTCGGAACCTATGTATCAGTCCCAGCTGGTAGCACTGTGACTACGGAGTGGTGTACGAAGGCCCTTCCTCCTGTCGATCAAAGGATCTCACTTACTCTTAGACCACAATTCTCGCGGAGACGACATCATCGATGCCTCGCATAAAGGACCAATTCGTTCGTGAACCTCCTACATGTATCAGATACGTCACTGATTTAACCAAAAGTTGCGTACATCGCGCCTGCAAGTTCCAACGGAATGGGCAACGCCTGGGTCAAGATCTTCCATGAGGGTAACTCTGGCTCCTGGGCCGTTGAAAAGTTGCTGAGCAACCGAGGAAAGGCAAGCCTTTGGGGTGTTTTTAATTGGTGGTCACTCGGGTTTAATCGTTTTCTACAGTACGCCATCCCCATTCCCTCAAAGTTGGCCCCGGGAACGTACATCCTTCGCGTTGAGATCATTGCGCTCCACGAGGCTGATGCCCTCTACTCTCAAAACCCTGCCCGTGGCGCTCAATTCTTCCCCTCTTGTATCCAGATACAAGTTACTGGAAGTGGGAGCAAAACGTTGCCATCTGGCGTCTCCTTCCCAGGGTAATATCATCCTCTTTTTGCTAACAATGGTGCTCACATATACACTCTTCTGCTGTAGTGCCTACGTTGACTCTACTCCAGGAATTAAGTGGAATGTGAGTGATGCACCTACATTTCTTGGAAGGAAACGTCTGACGAATTCGTTTCTATCGGTTCTAGCTCTATGACCAATCTATCGATCAGAAGACCTACCCCGTCCCAGGCCCTGCCGTTGTGAACTTATAAATGTTATCCTTTGCCTCGACTACGCGTCTGGAACGTTGTATTTACCCATCCAGAAATATTGATACGATAAGATGTAGTGACTACATGTGATCGATTGATCGATGATCTGCAGTTGCGACTGAAGTCTGTTCCTGTCCACACGCGGCATGTCCCATGCCCCATACCTCATGCCTCTGTTTGCAAGAGGTGCGGAATGGTAGATTAATTGGATCGTCTCTAGGATTGGATCAGGCACCCGATGTGATCCCAGAGGAAGATTGAAAAAGAAGAGATATGTTTGGCTTCGACGTATTCATCTGAATTGTGCAAAATATGCACACTTGTTACTAAATCCCAGAACGCTATTCAGTCCAGCCCGCAGATATGATTTCACCTTTGTCTCCTAGAAACGTAGCTTTGCACTGGGAGCCAGTCATTAGATGTCGTGTCCCTCCACCAAAAACGGGACATGCATTCTGTCCTGTTGACCCGTCTCCATCAACTTGGAGCTCCTCAGCCAATCTCGGCACATCCCGCGAGATCTCAACTTTAAGGTGTTTGAGCTGGAATCCGACATTCCTCCGGCTCAGAAGACAGCTCTGTAAGTGTGACGGGGGCGGGCTGTAGGGGAGCGAGATCGCGGCCGACCCGAGGAGTCCCGGGCATAAGGTAACCACGTCCACCCTAGAAGGTGACAAAGGACTGTTTGGGGCAGCGCCATTGGACCGCCACCGGCAAAAATCTAACGCCAAAAGCTAAAGCTAGGCGAAGCCACCGATTATAGTAAGTATAAGTTACAGCCATATAGCGATGTGTCCATTGGCCGTTCGGTTTTGTCCGATGGTGTTTGCCGGGTCACCAGCCAATAAGACTTTTGTGGGTCCGCATGTGACGTACAGTCTGGTTCCACTCCCACTGGGTAGTGTGTGGGAGAAAAGCTGCCACCGGCAAGTCCGAAAGCCACGGCCAATCGCGGCGAATGGTCGCGATTTGACGATGCCAATGGCGTACCGCATGATATCATTGACCAGCATAACACTGAGTATATGACCCTGTGCGGTGTGCGACCCCCCTCCACGCTCTCTCTGCTCTCCCTCTCTACTGCCATGCTTGAGGTTCCTGTACTCGGCCTTCTCCTGTTCTGTATTTCAGTCCTCGCTCTCAGGAAGCGGAAGAAACCCATTTTGTCGTACCCACCGGGTCCAAAGGGTTATCCGATCTTGGGGAATGTCCTGGATCTCCCCCAGAACCTCCCTATCTGGGAAAACCTCGCGTCGTTGGCTAATCGTCATGGTACGCTTCCAAGTTATTCCGTTTTGCGGAAAATCTGAGGCTGTCTCTCGAAAGACACGGATATCCTTTACTTACGACTGATGGGCGAGGATATGGTCGTCCTGAGCAGCGACCAGGCTATTTCGGACCTGGTTGAAAAACGGTCGGCCATATATGCAGATAGAGTCAGTGATTCACTCATCTTCACCCCACGCTTCTAACGCCAAATTACAGCCTCTACCGCCTATGTTACAACTGTGAGATAGGGATTCTATTCTAAGAAGTTTCTTTCCTAACCGCCACTCATTACTGACAGGACTGGGGCACCGGAGTGGTCATTTGCGCTGATGCCCTACGGCAGCCGATGGAGGGCTCGCCGCAGACTTTGCCACGAAGACTTGAACGAAGGGCTAACCGGAAGCTTCGACAGTCATCAGTACAAATACACCTATCGTTTGTTGTCACGTGTGTTGGAGGAACCTGGGCGTTTCATGCAGGAGGCGGATCTGTGCGTCGTGTCCCACCCCCTCCACCCAGTCCGGCTGCTTACGCGCTTACGTATCACCTAACTCCCAAAGCTTGCCTGGAACGATCATATTATCCGTAACTTACGGGATCGACGTTAAGTCGTGTGAAGACCCATTCCTAAAGATAATGCTCGAGGCAACAGAAGCATTCGCAGCCGCTGCGGTACCCGGAAAATTCCTCGTTGACACTATCCCTATCCGTGCGTCCCAGAGCACCCGAACCACACCTACAAGCAACTGACGGAACCTTGGGCAGTACGTTATCTCCCGGCCTGGTTCCCGGGAGCGGGGTTCAAGACTCATGCCAGTGAAACGCGCCACAAGCTCCAAATATCCGTCAACAGTCCCATGGAACATGTTAAGAATGCCGTGAAGGTCAGCCCACAGAGCAGCCCGAGATTGAACTCCGTCTAAAGCCCAGGTGTAATGGTTAGTCCGGCGGGGAGTTTCCCCACTCCATAACGTCCGATTGTCTGTCTCGTTTGGAGGATCACGGCAAAACGACTTTCAACGAAGAAGTGATACGAGATGTCTCAGGTACTATGTTTAGTGGTAAGCTTCCCTCGAGCCCTCGTACCGTCGTCCGTATTTCTCATGGAGGGTTGCAGCCGGAGCTGAGTCAGTGCGTTAGGGACCCTGTTGGCCCCTCCGTTACTTCACTGACGTCGCTTTTAGACAAGATTGACGTTGCGGACGTTTCTCTTGGCAATGGTCCGAAACCCCAAAGTGATGAAGAACGCACAGGACGAGCTGGATCGCGTTATCGGAAAGGGCCGCCTCCCGGATTTCTCGGATAGGGATAATTTGCCTTATATCGATGCTATTGTGAAGGAAGTCATCCGGTGGAATCCACCCCTCCCTTTCAACCTCCCAGCCAGAGTTACACAAGACGACGTATACCGGGGGTACTTCATCCCGGCAGGGGCGACGGTGGTGCAGAACGTCTGGGCGATTTGTCGCGATCCGAACGTCTACCCTGACCCAGAAGCCTTCAACCCGGACAGGTTCCTCAAGGATGGGAAAATCGACCCGTCAGTGCTTAACCCTGAAGATAGGATTTTCGGTGGTGGAAGGAGGTATGAGGCACGGTTCACATCTCTTTGGATAATAACCGGATTGGCGATCCCCAGGATCTGTCCCGGCAAACATTTTGCTCTCCGGGTCTTGTACCTCGTCGTCGCTTGTGTATCCACTGTGTTCGACATTGAGCCTGCCCTGGATGAGGACGGAAATCCTCAAATTCCCGAGGCTGAATTCACTGGCGATTCTTTGGTTCGGTATGTCCTCCTGGGTACATCGATTCGCACGGTAGCATCATGGTTGGTGTTACATCAGGGAACCTAAACCTTTCAATTACACAATCAAGCTACGATCTGAAGATGTAACAAAGTTGGTGAAGGAGGCTTGTGACAGAGTAAGTTAAGTGTCAGACCATCACTCACGGTAGTACTCACTCGGGCAACTTTAAGTATATCCAGTAGTTGTTGAGTCTTGGAGTGATGGCGTAGCGAATAGGTCGAGAGAAAAGAACCACCGCGCCGCGATCGGCACTTATGTACTTATATATGGTCCTTACATTAAGTGAGTGTAAGGAGGTATACTGGGTGACTATCCGTAAGGTTTTATCCTTGAATAAATGAATATCTAGTGCCCTTTAAGGGAACTGTCAGGACCCCATCCATCATGCCAGGTCGCGGGCAGCGCGAACTTCGGTTACTGGCATCCTTCTACGACGGAAATGATATTATCTGGTGGTACGGATAGTCACCCACTCACAACCGTCTTCGCTGATGCCTGTCACTAGTGGTTCGGTGTAGCGGGGTGCACGCCGTTGGGACCACAGGGATATCCCGGCGTGGGGATCCGTGGGCAGTTCTGGACCCTGACTTGAGGGTCAAAGGGACGAACGGGCTCCGCGTCGTTGATGCGAGTGCCTTACCCTACGTTCCTGCTGCTCCCAGTAAGTCCTTCTCTATAGCGTGGTGGCCGGTGCCTGATTGTTGTCAATAGCACAAGGGGCAGTGTATCTCCTCGCCGAGCTTGCTGCCGCAAAAATAAAGGCAGCGTGGTGATTATTTTGTCGATATCCTTAGAGGTACCTCGAAAACCACATACGTCTTCTCGCGTTTATCATCACACCCCGCCATTAATCTTGCTCTCCGTACTCCTCATCATTATCAATTGTTTGCTTGAGGACCCCGGGGCTGATTAAAGTCCGCTCGAAGTAAGCAGGGGGATCGGCGGCACTGACGAATGGAAAATGTGAGTCCTAGGGTGAGTGGTACACGATAGTCTGGATGTAAGATTAGTAGGCATTTGGCTCGGAGGCTATCTGCACGTAACGTGAAGTGTCCAATGGATACTCGGTCGGTCAATATATACTCTTGATAACTTTGCTCCTCTCTTTTCACAATCGCCCAACCTGGCCACTGAATTCTTTACCACTTGACGGGTGTCATATTGGGGTTTGGTCTCGGACCACACACAGAAACAATCTCTGTCCGGTTCGGCCACCCATCTCGCGACAAGGAGCTATACGTACGTGTCCCACGTAGGGCGTTATATCATACATATATGCAGGCCAACATAATACCCACGACCCAGCGAAACAAGCCCTTATCCAACCTCCAGCGGCACCAAGGGCCGCAACTCCATGCGAAAGAAAACAACGGACATCCGTTCGTTCTATTTGATCCCAAAAAGCGTTTTCTCCTCAGCAGTCCACTCGAAAACAGGTAGTGGGTGAGCCTCGGTGGTGAATACCCATTTCTCTAGGTCGATCGGATCCTTATCTAAAAACGTGAGGTAAAGGTATTTGAGCCTAGATCCAGTCCGCGTCAGCCAATTTTCATCCAGAAGTGAAGGTGGAACCTACGTTTCCGCAAGGAAGTAGCTGCCAAAGTAAAAGGTGGGAGATTTTTTTTATTTAGGTGGCGTTGGATATTTGTAGGGACCAAGCTCGCGTACCTCGGCATCTCGTCTATCTTGACGACTTTTCCATCTCCTTTGATCTTGACGGAAGAGTAACCGCTCTCGGTCTTTGTATGTTTCTCGATGGAGTCGAAGATCCGCCAAGCGTACTCTCTCCACCGATATTCCCCTGTCGTCTTCCATAGAAGATAGAGCGATTCCACAGTCTATCGAGAGCAATCAGTAATTCTCCGATAGGGGATCTTAAAGAGCCGCCGACCCACCTCCGGTCTAAGCAAGTACAAACCAATTCTCGTCCAATAATCCATCTGGACATGTTTATTGTAGTGTGTCTCTGACTCTTCCTGAGGGATGACTACGGGTGCTTTCTTCCTAAGCCCGGGAATGGGCCCACGTCCGCCACGCAACCTCCACTGTTCCATTACCCCCATCCACCGCGTACCGCTACTGATGAACGAAAGCTCTTCTGGACCAAGCCCCGAAGGTTGATCTGCATATGTCAGATAGCAAGTTTCCGCCAAGCCCTTAGCCGCCCACATGTGAAGTTTCTTGAGGTCATACTTGGACAACGTCACGTAACCTTCACGGTCTCTAGGAGAAAGATCCGCAGCAAGACCGAGGTAATCGATGCCGAGGGAGGGAAGATCATCGAGTGGGAGGAGGTGGGCACCTAGGGCAAGTAGACCAGGAAAGAAACAAGAGAGATGTTCGAGGATGCTACTAGGGGGCCCACGGGTTTGATAGAGGCCGGTGACGTAGAGCATGTTGCGTGTTGGGGACAGGTATAGGAGATTGTTAATAGTAAAAGTCGTGAACTTGAGATCTGAAAGGTTCAGATAATATTAGGCCCATGACAACGCAGAGACATGAGAGGATTTTTTTTTCTTACACAGCTCAAGATTCACTTTATCAGTTCTCCCCGTTAGGAGGTATTGCTTCAGGGTGTACTCATATGCGCTGTCTGCAGTCCCTCCCACGGACAGCACCTCTGGAGCGAGGCTAGGTCAAGATGCGTGACAAGAATTTAAGGTTGACTGAAGGGAACCCACGATCGAACGTCTGTCCAGTTTTGAGAGACCAACCTCGCGGAAACATGCCCCCCGTTGCAGTGAGGTTCCCCCTGGCCAATGCGGAATTCACTCGGGCGACCTGGGGTCCCTCAGTGGTTTCTCGCATGAGGCGGGTGATGGATGATACATACTTTCTCATAATGTTCCTTCTTTCCCATGGCTTGTGCGACCGCTGTGTATTCTAACTGGAAGCTCGAGATCTCGGCCAGAAGACCACCGGTTCGACCACGCGTCAAGCCGCTGAGGCGAGGAGTATTAGGATGGTTGGTCTTGAATGCGTCGGAGAACTCACGAGATCGGGTTGACCTCGAAGTAGGGAAATCCCGCGCCAGTATTGAATGCGGGGGAAAGGACGCGCGCCAGCTCGTCCGCTTTCTCAAGGAGGATAGGTTCCTTAGACAGTGCGTATGCGGACATCAATCCGCCAAGATATCTGATCACCGTCTCGAAGAATGGCGCATATTCACCCTCCTCTAGGGTAAACCTAGTCGTTTTGACAAGTTCTAAGGCACGCTTGAACTCCTCGTCGAAACCCATCAATAACATGGTATCCAAAGAATCGATTGCAGTAACACCCCATCCGTTGAACCTTCCAGTGGAGTGAGGAGCTTTGAAGTCAGATGGTGGACGCAACTCACCAGGACTCGGATGAGTTTGTGACTGGAAGGAGTTCGTCTTTCGGGAAAGCGTGGGCCTCATAACCGTGATATGCGTGGGCGAAGGCTTGTTTGACCGCGTTGGCTCGGGCAGCCCAATCAACGTTCCGGTCCGGGACGTCGAATTCGACCTCTTCCTCCGGATAGATCGACCACGGGTGGGACGGGAGCACGTAGGATCGGTAAAGACCGATCAGGATACCCAGGCCAACGGCGAGAAGAACGTAGGCGCGCCATGTGAGCGTCTTGAACCATGAACCGGACCCGCGGACGTAATGGAAGCGAACGTAGAGATCCTGCAACAGCGATGCCATGGATTGGGCTTGTCGCATCCACGGGTGAGAGAGATGGGAGTGTCGGAGAGAGAGCGGTTGTGGCCGGTCCTGGCCTATCTAGCGTCATTGGTGCCGAGTGAGTGTGCGCAACGTTACTTATAAGTTAACTTGACCGGAACTTCCCCCCGCGAAGTTCCAAGTTATTTAGTACACGTACTATATTCAATGGGCCATTCACCGGCGCTGCCGCTCGTATCCCGGTGAACTTTAACTGTTTACCCTAGTACGGTGGATCCAGAGGAAAGCAGAGTAGAAAGATGGGTCCCTCGAAATTCCACGACTTTGGCATTCTGACCAGTTTGCTCCTATCATCGAGAGTACGGAAGCATTGGGGCATCACAGGCCGGTGGGAAGAGCTCGGGTTAACGCATATTCTCGTCGAGTCCCGGGCCACGACAAGCTGATATCTTACCACAATCCTCTGGTGAGGTGAGCCGCCCCTAGGTCTGTCTCGACGAAGGTAGCCCTGGGTCTGTCGCGGAGAATGGACCACGCCTTTTCCCTATTCATGAACAAGAGCGGGTTGAAGCGATTCCCGAGTCTGGATCGGTGAGCCCGTCTGACTCTGAATCAAGGATGCAAACAGACCCCGAAGATCTCGCTCATCCTTCTTATCATTGTTTCCGACGATTATGTACTAATATATACTTGTATGAACTTGTGCTCCGGGCACCGTGTCACCAACCCGCGGTAACCGACGGGGTGACGGTACCAAAACACCAACCCCAGTGTTCGTCTACCGGTGGTCAAGTTTCAAGCGAGACACGTCCCCTCTTTGCCATCAGCGGAAAGACACCCCTCGCTTTCTCCCTAAACCTCTCGTTCGTCGCCATATCGTATGCCTCGTCTTGTTAACCTTTTGGATGGTTTTGTCCGTCAGGGCCTACATCGATTTACACGTCACGCCATGAGAACCACAGTATCGTTTCGGAGTTCTTGAAGAATGCCCATGCATCCAGGGTAAAGCAAGGGTGGAGGTCTGGGCTCGCGAAGAGATCGTCGGTAGCAGGCGAATCGCCAAGTTGAGATAGGGTATGGAAGTTGTATTGCGCTCCGTCTCCGGGGAGAATTGTCACCCCGACGAAACCTAGCATGTTGACCGCCACGTGGCTGGTTACGAAGAAACAGACGTTTTGGTGTTGGCTGATTCGAGCGCAGTGGAGATAGTGTGAACCAGCTGTCTCATCGTACTGGGAGAGTTCCGAAGCGCAATGAGCGGGGAGAGATGGAGCGAGAACGCAGAACTCTTTTACGGATCCAACATGGTCATTGGCATGTGACAGCCTAAGAAGAGGGACGGCTTGGAATGAATTTGATGTTGAGGGAAGGTTCGAGGGAGGGAGGAGAAAGGACGGCTCAAGGTCCGATTTTACGAGGTCCGACGGTGAATCTCTTGTTCTTTGGTGAGGGACAAGAAGAACGTGTTGGCCTCAGTGGATCCGAGAGCGACGTGGCCAGGATCAGCGGCGGTGTTGATAGCAGGAGTGGAAGTGAGTCCCACTACGTCGTACTGAGCGAATTCTGGAGCGAGGGCGCCGGAGAGAGCGGGAGCAGAGAGCTGTGGTCATTTGGAGGTCTAGGAAGAGGGGCGAGCCGTGAACAAAATTTGAAGTTGAAGACGGATGAAGACAAGGGAAGGATTCCCTTTGGCGCTGGCTCGTATAAACCTTGGTTCCTTCGCGTACACCGTATGCCGGACGAAATCTATGTGAGACGAGACGTGTCGCGCGCGGGCAGATTCTAACTTGGAAAAGTAGACCCTTTCGGAGGATGACAGGAAGGCAGCGGAAGAGCTGGCGATGGCTGATGACTGTCGTCATGTGAATACTACAATGCAACTAGAACAAATGCCGACTTCAACGATGTCGGCAGAAACCTCGCCCGCTGTAGTGACAGGAAAGCTTAGAAGCAACTGTTGCTCTTGATGATGATTTCTGCAGCTGGATGGTCGACACTGGTCGCAGCTCGGCCTTCCGTCCACTACGTCACGCGTGATCGCGTCATCTTTGATTCGAGGAGCCGCCGGCCCGTTTTCCCTCTACGCAGGAGACCCGGTTTGCATCCAACATAGGTCCGCAGATGCCGGTTGGATTGTTCAACCCCCTTTGGTTTCAAGTTCCCGTGGTTAACGCGTTCGTGCTTGAGCCGGAGAATGTCTCCCGTGATCCTCGCATCATTCGTTGAGCGCCCGCGTCGGCGGTTGCGGAGCTAAACGAGACTCAAAGTCACTACGTCTGTTATCTTGGTTTGATTGCGTCCGCGAACGGCGCACCAGGGCCACGGCGGGGGAAAGTGCACGTCACAAAAGAGCCAATGGCAACCCCCCTGATGCAGCTCACTATAGACCGCCGTATTCGGATGTCGGTGCGGTGGGCTGTTCCGCTACTTTTTCTTTCGATCGCGCTCTCGTATTTTTACATCCGACCCGCCGGATGGGGTTCAGTATCTCAAGGGCTCAACGAACCTGTTGGATTTCTGTACCATTGCGACTCCGCCGTCGACTGCTTTCAGCGGGGGACCAGCTTTCCCCGAAATTCTGACTGTGGACTCTCACGGCCCCCGAACCCACCCGGCCCCCATCTCTAGGCTTTTCACTTGGGCGTTCTTTCAACGCTTTCTTCCGAACACGAACTGTGCTGCTACTCCAATCTTTCAATGTTGGCGCGTCATGTTTCATCAGATGCATGCCTTAGCCGACTCCCTGACATCCTAGCCGGAATGGGGGGGCTCATCTTGTGCCCGCTATCCCATCTAATTGACGAGAGTCGATTAATAATATCGGGAGGTCGAACGGGTCCCGCAAGGCCGCAGCCTCTGCCGCTCGCCATATTGATCGCATTCAATGGCGGCAGGGGTGTTTTATAAGACCCTGCCCAACCCCTCCTCTCCCCACCCACCCTCTCTA
>Ga0307517_10007939_pt1 | contig 15332 bp, 10 predicted proteins | sample 23_EM_MG_FD_194515 | JGI IMG/M metagenome (GOLD analysis project Ga0307517, IMG submission 194515) | Populus trichocarpa ectomycorrhiza microbial communities from riparian zone in the Pacific Northwest, United States - 23_EM | ecosystem: Host-associated > Plants > Roots > Unclassified | place...
CGAAGATGTTGGGGGATTTGATAGGACGGTTGAATACTTGATAAAATCAATGGACGATCAAAGTTTGAACTTATGCGCGGAGACAAAAAAAAACGCGTTGGATATTGGAGGGAAACTTCGAGGGTAAAAGTATTCCAGTGAATGAAATGGGCTGCAAAGTCTGGACATGAAAGGTGAAAGGCGGAAATCGGAAAGCGATTTCAGGGAGAAGGAAAACGTGAAACGTTTAACCACTAGGTCAATCAACGCAAACCCTCAGGCGTCCGCATGGCAGCGCATCCTCGAAGTACTTGAGATTCGGGGATGACATCAATGAAACTGAAGAGTCACTCTTGAGGGGGACTGTGAGATTACTAGTCCCCCTTCGGTTCACAACCTACTGGGTGCTCATATTAATTTGTCCCTAATCGAACCTTGGATTCCACCCTGCATTTTCCCTGCATGTTTCTGAAACAGTGACACTCAATCTGGGGGAAATAATCCATTCCGGATGCCGAAACCTACGATTACAAAAGGTAGCGAGTTGCAACTCGCTCCTCATCCTTCGCCAATGCCTGATCGAACCTTTACTCGAAACGCCGTAACTTTCCAGCAACAATCCGGAACCACGCCGATGCCGAATTTCAGTTCTGAACCAAGGTTCGAACCTGAACCTCTTGGGCTGAACTCAGAGTTCAGTTCAAGGTTCAGATTTTTTGCTGAATAGAACCTAAGGTCCGGTTCAAGGTTCAGCAAGTCATAGAGAGGTTTGAACCTGAACCAAACCTTGGACTGAACTAGTGGGAAACCCTTAAATTTTCATGAGTTTTATCTGAATTCTAGCCTCAAAATTGTGCAAGATATGATATCCGGTGTTATCAACTTAGGATAGAGGTCTGCACCCTAGTCTCTTCATGGGTACTACAGTGGTGACACACCAGGAATAACACAAGCAACTTCACTCTAGACCTAACCTAGACGATTGGGAAAGGCTTTTAAAGCAAGTGGAATTGTTATCAGAATGTATTTAGACTCTCAAAGATAGCCCTTTCTGGGCGCTAAATTGCGTGGGAAATTCTACAGGTCCGCACCTGTTCCGATGGTCCGGTCCAAGGTTCAGACATTTGCCTGAACAGAACCGTAAGTCCAGTTCAGGGTTCACAAAATCTTTCAGAGAACCGGACTGAACCAGATTGCGGCGTCACTAGCAAGAAGACCTCAAACCACACGCAGCGGACGATGGTGGTCCAGGTGGGCCATTGACGCACTCTGCCGTCTGCGTCCATGGGAAGTGAGGACAGATGGAATCACTGGCTCACAGGTTGACTAACTCATCCCTGAATGGGAGAGAAATATCGTGACATCCAGGGACGCTTCGGAGTGTATCCTCAAGGGAAAGGATATGAATGCAATGCCAGGTAGGGAACAGCATGCCAGCAATACCCTCCCCACCATTTTGGGTCCGATGCCAGCGAGGTGAAGGAGTTCGGGTGGGAATACCACCGGATAAAGTTTTCAAGCTTCGATCGATCTTCACCCGACGCTGATGTACATCGGTTGATAGATGTGACGACTTACTGGCTGAGGGTGCGAAGAAAATGTATAGTTATTAGTCGGAAGCTGGGGAACTGTGTACGACTGACGAGACTTGAATTGGTACGCACAATCTTTTAAATGCGGTGCAGGCACTGCATGCTGTTTGTTTGAAGAAGCATAGACCGGTGACCGTTCCCACACCGCTCCCTAGTCCTTCGTCTTTAACGCCAACTCTTCTCGCAATAGCATGGATGGCCACAATCCATTAGGCTACAGTCAACTAATCGCCATAATTGCGCAAGATATAGGGCTGTCTTGGTCTTATCGAAATATATGTAGGGCCCTTCGTCTTCGTCGATAGTACTTACCTCAGGGCGCTCCAGCAATTTCGGGCATTACAGATGATCAAGTTTACCTGGATGATATCAGTCAGGAGAACCCGAAAGGTCAATTCTTCTCGCAGTATTCTTCTCGCAATAAAATGGCCACGATCGATAGGCCTAAACCCATCAGAAGCGGCTTTTAGTACTCATCTTGGTCAATGAAGCTGTACGATATATATTGCTGGAATACCTTTACAGAATGCGAAGTTGACGAGACATTGAAGTTGAGTCCACCGGTTGCGAGCGTCAAGGCGGAAAATGAAGCTTTAAATGAAGAGGACGTAGAATATGCATAGTGAGTTTGGCGACGAAATTGGTCCAATATTTGAGGTATATCTATCATCTTGCATAAAGACGATGGGGGACGAAGCGACAATGAAAGCCGCCCTCCAAATGCAAAAAAGCGCAACAACACCAGGATCCCAAGACAAACCACAAACCGCATATCGCATATTGCATACATATGTACATATCGTTGCTTCCGCCAGCCTACTTGACCAACGAAGGCTTGTTCATCTGTATCTAGGAATGCAACATCTTTGCAACATCTTCCAGAAATGCGCAACGACGGATTGATCAACGTGTCGTATGTTAGGGTCGATCTGTGCGAGAAAAACCAAGTCCATAAGAAGAAATTCGAGGAAATAATTGAGGAGGGATGGGCACACACTTTGAGCTCTGTAACGTTCCAATCTTTGATTTTCGCATTCGGGGAATCGTTCGACCACGAAACGTAAATTCCCTTCACTATCCATCCGCACCACCACACATCAGCACACCGTTAACGCAGGCCATAAATTGGAGGATACAGACCATTATGAAACAACTGCCTCGGCTCACTCCACATATACGGCCTAAACTGCCACGCCTGCCCCGTCATCACACACACTACCCTCTCCTACGCATGCCAAACTTGGATAGCGCCTCCACAGAGTCCACGACGAATAGGTGAGCCGCGTGACTGTTTCCTTCCCGCTGCTGTCGACGGTGGTGCGTTTGCGGTAGATGGCGATGAGGTCGTCGGGTTTGAGGTTGCCTTTTGCGGTGGCGCGGGCGCGGGCTTCTTGTGAGGGTTAGAAGCTCCATGTTTGAAGCTGCATTTTTGGATGAGAAAGGAATAGAATGGAAGGGGCTGTGTGCAAAAGACTAAAAAGACGTACGCAGAGTCTTTGAGGAAACGTTTGACGTTGTGGATGGTGATGAGGGCAGTGGGTGAGGAGATGATGATGATGCTTGGTTGTGCCCTGCGAAGCGATGGAATTTATTCCGATGTATGAGTGGGATGTGAATGAGAGGGCTTACGCGCTTTGCACTTGGGGTCTGTAGACGAATAAATATTTGGGATGAGAATTATCATGAAAGACGGTTTGAAAACGAACGAAACACACCTGTGGCTGGTGTCGCGGGTATGCACCCGATCTGTTGGACTCCTTCAACTTCTTCAGTTTGTCAGCGTATGTCGTTCGCACATCGGAGAAATTCTATCACTACACAGAAATCCATCAGACATTCTACGCAGTTGGCGATAATCCCTTGGTATGTAAGTCACTTACATTCGCTTTGGTCCCGCGCAACACGCTTCGCCGGCGGAATCGGGTACGAGTGGTCTTGGGGAAGGGGAGGAAGTTAAAGAGGGATGGGTGGGCCTATATTCAACCTCTCGGGCCGTTTCTCCGGTGGCGCCGTTGAAATCTTTTGCACCCCATCACGTGACGTGTACGATATCTCGATTCTCGAACGCCAAGTTCTAACCTGAATACAGTGGCCACAGCGACAACAATATATGCCTCCAGCCCGTTGAACGTTCCAGTACGCCTCAATTCCTGCAAGGACTAGGAGCCGTCTCTTCAAGTCATTGAACTCTCACCGGCATGTCTGGCAGAGAGCTCTCCAGGAAGCACGAATGCCACGAAAACATCCCGTGTCGCTGCTGGGCGGTCGTTTCAAGGCTCGATTCTCGAAGGACGACGAAATCCTAGCGGATGGATGAAGTGCGATTTTTCCTCCACTTTCTGAGTAATCGTATCTGAAAAAAAAATTTCCGTGGCGAATCCTAATGGCTCAAGAAGTGAGCTTTTCTTCGATCCGGACATTGCGGATGTTAGTTCATTTGCCAACGCGTTAGCTCCCGTGAATCGTTGACACGAAGTTACATAATCACCACATTCTCAGCCTTTTCGATAACTTTCGAAAACCGTCCAATGATATATGAGCGGAGGTCCCTGTGGGCGCGAGACCCAGTTGAGCCGACATCCGAGTTAAGAAGAAGTGGCCAGGGATAACGTTGGGGATAACAACGAGAACACGGGTGAACATCGAGAGCGAGGCCATCTCCCACGAATATGTATTACACAACACCTCGCAGTACTTCTAAGTCATGTCACTTGGCACTAGCACTCTTGCAAGGTTTAGTGCCGTTGATGGAGAAATACCCGTGTCCTGGATTTTTCTGGCAAACCCTGATGACAGGGTACCCCCCTTTGTAGGGCTTTTAAGGGCTCTATAGCAACTCTATAGCGCTCTGGATAGCCCAGCCGTCACAAAGAATGGTGTAGCCACGGCTTCGGGCTCCGGCATTGCCAGTTTCTCTGTCAAGGGAAATGAAAGATCCCTCAGATTTGATCTCCGAAATAATCTGCTATGATTCACAGAATCCAAGCAAAAGGTCATCAATCCTTCGTTATTTACCCTTTTTGAAAGCGACGATGGTGTAATGGTAATTATGGCGATATATTGGATGTCCTCGGGCCCGCAAGTTCGATTCTAGTATGTATTTATTGAACCGTTTTTTGCAAATTTTTTGCAACCCACGGGTGTTGACTCGCTGGTCGATTTTCTCCCCTAGACTTGAATTTCGGTTGTCCCGAACTTTGAAAACAAAATTTGTAACGTTCTGAAAACATGAAATATTTAAAATTGTTCTGCAACAGGCTCTAATAGGTTCCACGTCGGCTGCCAACCTTCTTCACTTAAATGATTTGCAGAGTCAAAATTTCAGACTCGGACTAGTACTCGGACAGCGTTGACGTTGTCCAATTGAAGATTCTGATAAATCATATATTATCAATTTGACCTAGAATATTTTAGTGTAGTAATGTTATATAAATGACCCACGCTGACCGGCGACGCTCGAGTCTCGACACTTGCATCAATTGCGGACTCAGAATGCCACGGTGTTTAAATTTTATTGGGCATAAATTACTAATAATTATAGATGGCGACCGCCATAACACAGCTATTTTTGCGAGACACCAAATATCTAATGATTCAAGTCATCACGCACCTACGATGGCAGGCTTGACAGCTCCATGGACAGCTACATCAATGCAGTTCCCGCCATCTGCAAAACGGTAGACGTTTTGAAATTCCCAAGATATGCGCTTTTATTTGTTGTAAACAATCGGATATGGTGCCGGTGATGAGCGCTCCATTACTCCACATTATGTTCGGGTACAAATTGAGTAGTTCTAGTTGATCTAATAGCACCACTCACCAAATTTTGACATCAGTGGGGCTGTCCTACTATTTTGCAGATAGCTATCATTTCGAACTTTCATTTCCCCCCGATGTTGCCGGGTGACGTCATTCTTTGTGGTTGCTCAGCTGTGGCAACTTCACGTGATCAAAGTGCTACAGAGCCCTACAAAGGGGGTACCCTGTAGGGCTGGGTTTGCTGGTTCAATGTTAGTAATATACCACACGTTAGTAACGTATCTAACACGGAGGGTCAAATTACTACTGTGATATACTGTGATATACCCACATGTAATAGGGGCAACCGTGACTTGTACCATAAATTGCACCCCAAGGGCTCACATAACTAAGAGCTGCCTCTCAGAGATGTCGCCACTATATTTTAAAGGCATTTCGGTTCTATTTCGACTTCCTGGACTTTGGTGGGCGGTGTTTGATGCCGAGCCGGTCCGGACACCGTGCGTCATCTCCGAGCACAACACTCTCTCCACCTCTACGTTCTGACACCAATCTAAAATGTTAACAAGCACGTTCTACTGTTAAAACCAGGTTAAAAAATTAAAAAATTTACACGTAAAAAGACAGTTAGTAACTCAAGTATCTAACATGATACATCACACGGAGGCCCGAACCAATCTAACGTTAGTAACATCGCCGGCGAGCAATCTATGTAACCCAGCCCTAGTACCCTGTCATCAGGGTTTGCTGATGATCAGTTCTCCGGAATGTGATCCCATTGACTAGGCGATACTGGGACAGCTGCCAAGATCTTCTGACTACCTTAGATCTGGTTTCACCTGTCAAGTGGACTTCTGTTCTACCTATCATCCTTGCGCACTAGTCCTTATCCTTCTCTCCGCACCGCAAGGCCAAGCTATTCCATTTAGCTATATAATCCATCCCTCTGGCTCCCATACCATTCATAATCCGGCCTAGGAGGCCTACAAAGGGCCGTTTGTTACACTGCATGACCCCAGCTACGACAGAGCTGTAGGGATTTCAGGAATGGCCTCTGATGTAACATTGTCTGAGCTGAAGTCCTTGTCAGTACTTGCAGCCTCACTTCCTACCAGGAGATGGTTTTGTTGACTATTTTCCGTCGCCTGACCTTAGGAATGCCGACTACTACTTAAAACTCATTTCTTTCTGTACGGTCCACTTCATCACATTACCTCTCGCTCACACAAGAATTTTACGAGCAGCCATCCTTCTGTACGACTATTGTCTCACATTTGTCGCCGAGGTCGAGAGGTGTTGGGTGGTCAAGCTCAATTGGGCTACAGGATTCTTCTACTTGAACCGTTATTTGACCCTCTTCGGCCATATTCCGATAATGCTCGAGGCCTTTTGGTCAACCCCCAACCCAAATAAAGTTGAGGTGAGTATCTTGCCACCCCGAAGCCTCGCGTTCGGCGCCCACTTGAAAGACACTGACACACAGCCTTGTAGATGTTAGAATTTATCCACCTCTGGCACTCAAAAATGGCAATGAAATCTAATTATATCTTTTGCCCAGTTGTCACCGCTTGGGATCGTTTCACGAATTCTTTGGCATTATGATTCCGATCATCGTTGCCTGTAGGCCCAATCATTCTGAAATCCTATGGAACAATCTCAATTGCATTTATTTCCAATATAGCCATGTTAATTATGCGCATTTATGCCTTGTATGAGCGGAGCCGCAAAGTGCTTTCCCTCTACGTCGTCGTTGCAGTTGCTATCGTGATTGGGGCCTGTGTGAGTCTTGAGAACCAGCGCCTGGCCTCCTTCCATTTCTGATCTTGTGGTATCTAGTGGGCGATGCTGGCTGGGGAAAAAGAGGAACCTCGGGTCGTTCAAATACAAGTAGGTTGCGGTACAAATTTGAGTCGAGAAAAGTAAGTCTTTCACAGGGACATAATTATAACTCAACCCCTCACCCCCTTCCTTCAGAGCTGTCCGTGAGTCGTGCTAGGAGGGGTCTTCTTACTCTGAGAAATCCTCACCTTGACCCAGGGCTTGCAGCATGCTGGGCCGGCATGCTCCTCTTCGATTTACTCGTGTTTTGCATGACGCTTTACAAGGCTGTCGTCCTCCCTCGCCCAAATGGAGTGAACATTTTGGACATTTTATTTCGTGATGGTGAGCTTTACCTCTTTACACATGAATTATTTCAACTTAATAAATATCTAAGGGGCGATCTATTTCGGGTGGGCTTCACTTTTTCTTTCTCATTTAGACTCTGGACGAACGCTCGCACAGGGTAATTGTAGCGACCAACTTGGCTAATATCTTGACATATATGGTGAGAGCAAATTGGATGTTACCACCTCGTTTCTGAATGATTGCTCTATTTTTTTCCTAGCTTGGTGGAGTGAAACCTTTCTGTCCCTTTCTCGCTGGAAGTGATCGCTAATTCCTTCACGTAGCCCTTCACGAGAGGTGTCTCAGCGACATTCACGAATGTGTATGTCCATAATTTCGCTGTCTGCAGTGGACTAATGCGCGATATAGCATATCGTCTGTGATGATATCACGCCTCGTGCTTAATTTGAGACACCCTTCCCTGCGAAGGCGTGCTTCATTTACATCAACGCCCGACATGACGTATCCAAACTTCACATTTGATCAGCCGGAATGCCCACACCAAACTTCCGAATTTGAGCCTGAGGGTCACATTCAGTGATATAGCATCTTGGATGTAGATCCTGATATAGCATTACGGTACTTTTAACTTAATATAATGTTCTATGGTGTTTTGACAGGCGAAGGTGGAAGGCATTTGTATAGCGAGGGGGCGAAAGTACGGAGTGTCTTCCGGCTTCGCCATTCCTTCCGAAAGCCCTTGAAATGACCAAGTATTCCCAGCTCGTACTCACCCCTCACTTTGTGGGTTCATGAGCTGTGGGAAAAATCTGAAAATATTCCGCACAAGTGTAAACATAATTAGGCCGAAAATTGGCACCCGAAGGTTAGATTTCAGCTCAAACATCGAAATTTCTCATTCGATCTCACTTCTAGCAGTAAATCCGGGAATTGGAAATTGCGGCGTAGTGTGCGGCGATCGTGTGCGGCGGCAAAATCCGCTAGGCAGCAACGTGACCAATTTCTCTAAGTCCCATGACGTCAATTCAACGCGTCTCACGAATGCACTCACTTCTAGAGCCCTGATTCTGAGAAATCGCGCGCAGAGCAAAAAATTTTCAATTGATGTAAGGAAAAAAAAAAAAAAACTTCGTAGCATGTCCCCACCTTACATGTACTGGGATCTCCGTTTTCAAGGCCTAGTGAGTTTCTCATCTTTCCCCGCTTTTTTACTTCTTTTTCCACGAGCCTAATTGGACCGAAAAACGTGCATCGGCCTTCAAACCAAACAACCGAGCATGTGACGTCAGAGTGGCTTGAGCTTTTTCTCTTTCCTCGGTTCTCCAGATCCCAAGCCTAACTGTCTATTCTTTCAGTAGATATTCGCCGTAATACAACTTGAGCAGCGACGATTGGCAATGGGGCTCGAAGCAGCGGATACGTTTTGCGGCCAAGGAAGTGCATGGCCCAATGTGATTGCATGGCAGAGAGCTCGAGAGCTCGGACGATTTGATGTTTTTAAAGCTGTGTTTTAAAGGTGTGTTGTGGTCTTGATCTTGACCCCATATTTCATAGGGCTACTGCGAAGGCGTCGCCGATTCTTTGGTTTGGACGTCAAGTTTCTCGGTCGCCTCAAAAAACCTGTGATGACCAAATGAGCATCGTTGGGTGCTTCTTGCGTTTCTGGTGTCAGTGCGCAATGTGATGGAAAGTCTCCGTCGCCATCCAGTATGAGCGCCACGCGTACCGAACCTCCCAATCCACCCCGTCCCAGTCATCTCCACGGCCAAGAACCGAGGCCGCCATCGTCCTCGCGGAGGACATCCTCATCCTCATCCCCTTCCTACACTCTCGAGAGACGTGGGTCTTGACCCCATCCGCCATATTCCCCTCCGCAAGACCGTAATCGCCTGACCTCGCCTCTTTACGATTATCGGTATTCGGGGTTCTCGATGGCGAGCAATATGTCGATGTCTTCCCGTTTCTCTGTCAACGTGGTGTTGCACTGGGGGAGATCCAGAGAAATGAAGAGTCTGTTGTTTTTTCTTCCCTCGTTCACGATGAACGCTCATTTGTTCTCACCTTTAGGAACACCAAACACTTCGAAATCACAGGTCAACAGCACTTATGTATCCCTTTGCCTGATTCTCCCCCGCATCCAACGCGACCTCTTCCAACTTCAAGAACACAACTATCTTCGGAGCTACGGCCTCCAGACCATACGATATCAGAGAACGACGAAGACGACTTGGCGCCAAAGCTGGGCGAGGACAGGATGCCGCCCAAGATGCGTGCACCGTGAGATCGAGGCGATGAAGGAGGCGGTGGCGGGCGATTGAGAAGTTGTGCCGGAGTTGGAAGAGCATCCTTGGACGGTGGGACCTGGGGCTCGCTTGGAGAAGAGTTCAGATCGGTTGGGTATGTTTTTTTTTTCCCTCACGATTTGCGCTCTGGGACTCAAGCGAATTGTTGGTGTAGATGAGCAACATCTCATGCCACCTCCGCCATCTGTGCCCATGTCATCGACAGCATCAAACACTTTGGCGGTTCCTTCCATCTCCCCTCTAACGAGATTCGCGGATCTTTCGCTTCATTCACCCACGATCAATTTACTTGCGTCCTGTCCTTCTGCAATGCAACAACACCCACCCCGCGACACTCCTTCGCCGACGGCAGAGAGGGCGAGGGCCCCAGCCAAGGCGATTGACGAACCTTCCTCAGCGTCGCCTTCTACTTGAGGGGTGGTGAGGATGAGCAACGATGAAAGTGGGGAGTTGTAAAGGTGATGTGGAGATGGTTCACCCTGCCACTATGACTATGACTGCGACTGCGACTGCGACTGCGACTACGAGTATCGCGGCCCCGATTGCGAAGCTAGAATTGAATGGATATTACGGTCCACCGCTACTCCTCCCCCCGACGCGAGAGGCGAAACAGAAGATCATCGAGAGACCTTTGGGTTGGTTATCGGTGTTGAAACATCTCATCTCAGCTCCGAATACGCTCTGGAATGCGAAGACGGCACCTGTGGTGGAACGTTCGGTGTCGCCGATGGGTCCAGACTTGGCATTTAGCTCTTCTCATTCGCAATCACCTTTGGAGAGCTATGTGCCGCTTCCTCCCACAAAATTGTCAGAGAAGCCCAGGGTCCGTCCCCTACCGCAGGGAGATGTCGAGATCAGAAATACGTCGACTATCATCACGAATTTGAATTCGAAACCTGTCCCTCCTCGTGCTCCTCCTTCCATTATATCCGGCACCGAACCTCCATCCCCGGCTGTGTTACCACCTCGTCCCAACCTCCTTCACGCACACCCAATGGCGCGGTTGCCTCCTCGTCCTGCAGTCGCGCCGCCCCCTCCGTTGAGCGGACGTGGCACCCCACCTGGACAAGGCAGGAGGTGGGCATCGCCAGTTGTTCCTCCCTCACAAGAGATTTCACCCTCCGTCTCCATGCTCACTCCATCTCTAGCTTGACTTAAACCACCTACAGCTTCTCGATCGATAAATCTCGCCATGGTATCCCCCGTGGGCCGTCTGCGACGAGAGATTTGGAGCGGTGGTCGAATACAACGAAGGAGTTGGATCGGTTGATAGAGACACGTGAGTGGGAACGGGATTGAGAACAGGAACGGGAACGCGAACGTGAGAGGGATAGGGACAGACTCGTGAGAGGTAGGGATAGAGATGAGAGGGAACGGTGTGGTGATCGCGATCGCGAGCGGGATAGGGATTGAAAAGCCAAAAAGTTCGAGAAGACCAACCCTCAATGCCACAATAAACAAAGACGGGCTGAGCGTTGAGAGCGGAGATACTCAGTACTCTCCGAGACAATCCAGATGCATCATATAACCAGAGGCATAGATGGACTGTGGAAGCCAGATGTAGAGAACTCACTAAAAAATTGTTAAATCACCCTATCGTGAAGTTGCCGGTCGCTAATTAGATTGATTCGTCCGAGTCATTGTCCCATAAAATGATCAGTCAGCTTTGAGGTAAAAATATTATCGGCGTAATTATGTAGCAATCTACTGGAACTCTCCCTGTTGGAAGTGACTCGAACAATCCGGCATTCACGGAGGATATATTGATGATATGCTGGAATCTTATAATTACTGATGCTGTAGTAAACCCGCCTATTACTTTGTCTCTACTAAGCTCGTCTGTAGTAAACGATGATAGTACCAATGGTATTCCCTGCTCATTTACAGCACCCCCAAAATTCACAATGGCGATCGCTGTCTAGGACATCCCGTCGACCAACCTAAACAGTGCATAGTCTCCCAATACCCTTAAAACAAGGTGGGAAGGTTGGTCTTCGATAGGGGTGTATTGGTTAGTCTCTTGTAGACAGTCTTCGATACATGTGATGTCCCCTACGGATCACGATATACGTGTACTCGTAATCCTCCGGAGAAAATGGAATGCTACAAAAATATTTTCCGCTCCGCTATTTTGGGAATGTACTTAAACTCGCTCCAAAGGTTCGAATCATCAGTTCACAATGACGCTCATCTTCTACGATTTACTGGGGACCAACGCAAGCAGCCCCTTTTCTCCCTATACATTCAGGACGAGGTAAGAACTCGAATCCTAAAGTATGCATACGTCACTGACCCATAACTTCGTTCCCAGGTATACCCTAAATTTGAAAGGCATTCCGTATAAGACTGAGTGGGTCGAGTATCCAGACATTGAACCACTCTGCAAGAAATTCGGCATCTCGCCTACATCCAAGAATGCAGATGGGAGCGACTGTTACACCATCCCTCCGATTCACGACCCATCCACTGGGGTGTATATCTCTGACTCCGTTCTAATCGCAGAATATCTCGATAAAACATACCCGTACAGTTCCCAAGTCTTTCCACACCACACACACGCATTGCATGCCGCTTTCACGGCGGCTTTTGAGAACAATCTCGGCGGCTTGTGGAAATTTATTGTCCCCGCCACATATGCCATGCACACTCCTCGGAGCCAAGAATACGTACGCCGTACAATGGAGAAATTTTTTGGAAAGGCGCTGGAAGATGTAGCTCCAAAGGGTGAATATGCTGTTGCGGAATGGGCACAATTTAGAGACGGAATGGGGAGGGTTGATGCGTGGTATGCGAAGAATGGCGGGAAAGGACCCTTCCTCTTGGGAGAGACTCCGTCCTGGGGAGATATCGTTGTCTGCAGCTACCTCATCTGGTTGAGGGTCGTCTGGGGAGAGGACAGTCAACAGTGGAAGGATATTTCATCTTGGAATGATGGACGGTGGGCCGCAATCATCAAAGCCCTGAAGAAGTACGAATATTAATCTTGTCCATGTTGTATTCGTGATATGATAATGTATAGAAATGGGTGTCTTCTGGTGTACCTCAAACGTCCAATATTTTCCACAAAAGAGCCACACATTGATTTCTTGGTGCTCATTTTTCTCAATCGCAAGTCAAGAACTTTCCCCTTTTCCCTTTCCTTTCTCTTTCCTTTTTAGGAATTTTATTTTATTCAATAGCCCAGGTGCAGACACACGTGAGCACCAGCGTCCAGCCGAGCGGTAAACAAGAACCACGGTTTTCAGAGTTTCGCACGGTCCTTCAACCTCTTCCACCACCTTCCTCAAGCTCGAAATCCTACAAGACATCTTCGTTATGGATTTTCTCGCTTGATATTTGTTTCTTTTCACCATAACTGACTACCTGCATGCTTACTAGGAAGATTACCTTCAAACGACAGAAGGTGCATCAGGTACTGACCTGTCCACCTTCCCATACACTCCTTCGACGACATCGCACATCCGAGAACAGAGGTCGAAGCCCTCCGGGTTACGCGCCCGCATCCGCGAGTTTCCCCCCTCCCTACTTGGAGCCGCCTCGCAACGAAGCCGCTCCGATAGGTGCAGAGGAACCTTCCTCACTTAGGGGACACATCTCTTACTGAAGACCCTATCCGGGTGCAAGTCCTTCCCCAATGCCTCTCTTCTGGACGACAACACCTTTGCACAATGCCGTGTACTCGCCACCACCAGGAAGACCAGGAGGATTGAGTACTGAGGTCGCCCCCGGCACCGAGCCAGCTTGCCCATGGTCGTGCACGCTGCACTTTTCATTCGCTTATCCAGTAAAGCTGGACCGAATGCGTGAGCGATAGGCTCATTCGTCGTTGTGTGCACATTTTTTCATTCGCTTATCCAGTAAAGCTGGACCGAATGCGTGAGCGATAGGCTCATTCGTCGTTGTGTGCACATTTTCATTGGCTTATCCAGTAAAGCTGGATCGAATGCGTGAGCGATAGGCTCATTCGTCGTTTTGCCCACATTTTCATTCGCTTACCCAGTAAAGCTGGACCGAATGCATGAGCGATAGGCTCATTCATCGTTGTGTGCACATTTTCATTCGCTCATCCAGTAAAGCTGGACCGAATGCGTGAGCAATTGGCTCATTCGTCGCTGTGCACTTTTTCCATTCACTTATCCAGTAAAGCTGGACCGAATGCCGTGAGCGATGGGCTCATTTGTCGTTACATGTACATTTTTCATTCACTTATCCAGTAAAGCTGGATCAGGTGCCATGAGCTGTAGGCTCGTCCGTCGTTGCGCTGTATGCACATTCTCATTTGCACATCTGGGTAGAATGTCATGAGTGATAGGCACTTTCTTGCATTTCTTATCCCTCATTTATTGGTGTACTATGGACATACTTGTTCCAGAATGATTATATCACCGTTTCATTTCTATCTGATTCACCTTCCGAATCGAAGACAAGTAAATTGTTGAGTCAGGTAAGGATTTTGCAATAAGCCTCCTCAGTTGGTTGGGCTGGCGTCGCAATGGCGCCGCGGGTGTCTTCGTCGGCTGTGGGTAGGCGGCCCCATTGCTCCGTGTTCCGATCTGAGCTGCGCTCAGATCCCAGCCCAACCACTGACCTTGTATCATCCGTGGTTCAGTGAGAGACGAAGCTGGACCCACAAACATGAGAACCCCGGGATGCGTGTTACATGGCGATCTGGTTTACATAATATTGCTGATGTAATACGCAGTATCCAGTATCTGTAAAAGACTCATAACACCGCCGTGAGAACCTCGACCAAGGCACTTCTTTTTACCGCAAGCCTAAATTCTCCTGCACTCCGTTGCGTAAAGCATCCAAAAAATACCGGACCTACTCATAGCGATGCTACAGTCGATCCAACGAACCCCCGGCGGCATGATCATTGTCCTCAACGGCTTTCCCGGCGTGGGCAAGTACACCATTCTCAAAGAAGTCCAAGCACTCCTTCCCGCCGACAAATCCCCACGTCTGATAGACAACCACCTCCTGATCGACCCCGCGGCAGCGCTCTACCCCGGCAGAGGTATCCACCACCACGAGCTGCGGCATGCAATCCGGGAGGTATTCTTCCCCTACGTCAGCAGGCTTGCGCAGGAGGGTCACGTCGTCCTCATGACGGCGTGCCTGGCCGCCGACAACGATAGGGACGCCACCGTCTTCCAGGAGCACCTCGATCTTGTACGTGGGATTGACGTGCCCCTGTACTGGATCAACGCGTACTGCGACCAGGTGTCTCTGATGCAGCGCGTTCAGGGTAACGAACGTATCCACTCGAGCAAGTCGAAGCTGACAGACGCATCGATGCTCCAGGAGCTGCTGAACGCGCACACCCTCATCGAGCCCCAGGAATTAAATGACGCGTCGACCAAGCTGGTCGTCAGGTCTTTGGATACGAGCGGGGAGACTGGGGAGTCCGTTAACCGTCTGCTAGCCATCGTCGGTCTGCAGCGGGGCGCTGAGTCGGCCTCAGGGCAAATCCCAAAAACCCGATTAAACTCAATACCCAAGAAAGATAATTCCGATAGTACCGTAGGTTCCCTCCCTTTTTGTAGTACGTGATAGCATGAGCACAAAAATT
>Ga0307517_10007940_pt1 | contig 15331 bp, 14 predicted proteins | sample 23_EM_MG_FD_194515 | JGI IMG/M metagenome (GOLD analysis project Ga0307517, IMG submission 194515) | Populus trichocarpa ectomycorrhiza microbial communities from riparian zone in the Pacific Northwest, United States - 23_EM | ecosystem: Host-associated > Plants > Roots > Unclassified | place...
GTTCAGCGGATCCTTGACGGTGGGCATGGTGAGCATGGTGATGCGGTTGTTCGGCACGGTCTTGAGCTGCATGCCGAGGTCGTAGAGCTTCTTGATCGAGCCGATCTCCTCGGAGACCTTCAGGGAACTGGTCGCCGCGTCGGCCAGACTCATCAGATGCCCGGTGTCGGTGAAGATGTTCTGCTTGCGCAGCTTGCGCATCATCGACGTCATGTACATGTGCTGCGCCTTGGCGCGGCCGATGTCACTGCCCCAGGCGTGCCGGGTGCGCAGCCACTGCAGAGCCGTCTTGCCGCTGATCTCCTGGCTGCCCGCCCTGAGCTTGAGGCCGGATCCGCCGGGCTGGGCGCTGGTGGGGTGGTCCCAGACGTTCTGCCTGACGCAGACCTGGACGCCGCCGATGGCGTCGGCCATCTTCACCACACCCGCGAAGTCGATCACCATCCAGTGGTCGATATAGGTGTTGGTGAGGTTCTGCACGGTCGCCAGGGTGCAGCCGGCGCCGCCGCGGGTCAGGGACTCGTTGATGATCGCGGTGGTGGTCGCGGCGTATTTCTGGCCCGTGTCAGGGTCGGTGCACTCGGGGATGGGCACCCGGGTGTCGCGCGGGATGCTGATCACCGACATGTTCTTACGGTCGGCGGACAGGTGCATCAGCATGATCACGTCGGCGCGGGGCTTGTCGCCCACGGTGTACTTGGCGCCGCCGAGCTTGAGGTTCGCCGCCGAGTTACGGCTGTCGGAGCCCAGCAGCAGGATGTTCATCGGGGTCTGGCCGGCCGCGTTGGCCTTGGCCGGCTTGACGTCGGAGTCGCCGTTGTCGCGTTGGCCCTTGACGATCTGGCTGTTGAGGTGCTCGTAGTACGCCCAGACGGCCCCCGAGGCGCCGAGCACGGCCAGTGAGACGGCTATCGCCGTCCCGCGGATTATTCGGGCCTTGCGGCTGCGGCGCGGGCGCCTGCCGGTGCGCCGGTGCCCGCCGCCCCCGGCCTCGGTCGTTTCCGGCGGTGCTGACGGCTCCGCCGACTCCGGCCGGTCGGGGGTCGCGGCATGCCCCCGTTGCTCGTACAGGCTGTCGTCCCAGCCGGAATCACGCACCCTGCTGTCGCTGTTGTTGCTCATTTCCCCACCCCTGGTCCCCGTTTGCGGAGTGTGCTCGGTGCCGAGTGTCGTCAGATCACTTGGCGCACACGCTCTTGTCGTTCGCCTCGACCTTCTGGATCCCCTCCGGCGCCTTCGTCGGAGTGGTGACCGGTGTGCCGGGCGCGGTGAAGTCCTTGCCGAGCGTGAGCTTCATGTTGGCCAGCTCGGCGGCCTTCGTGGTGCCCTCCTTGAGGGCGGATTCCGGCAGTCCCATCCAGTCGGCCAGGCGACGGGCCTGGTCGGCCTGGTTGGGCGCGTACTCCAGCGTGGTGTTCGCGATGTTCGCCGCCGCGTTGCCACCGTTGGTGGAGCGCGGGTCGCCCTTGGTGTTCTGCAGCCACTCGACGGTGTCCTGGGCGGCGCCCAGGACACCGCTGCCGTTGAAGACCTCGACCCGGACATAGGCCGGGTCGGCCATCGTGCCCTTGAGTTTGCTCGTGGCCGGGGACTTGGAGGCGGCGGCCTTCTTCTTCACCTCGGTGAGGGAGATGTCCTTGTTCACCATGGCGAAAAGCTGCGGCGCCCGCGTCTGGTCAAGGACGACGGTGGCGTGCACCTTCTCGGCCGGGTTGTCGATCACGGGCACGGTCGCGAAGGTGATGTTCTTGGTGTTGACCTTGCTCAGGTCCTTGGCCAGGTCGCTGAGCTTCTTGACACTTCCTATTCCGGTGTCCACCGTGAGGGCCTTGGTGGCCACATTGGCCAGGTCCCAGAGCTTGCCGGGACTGGTCAGCGTCCCGCTGGACTTCATCGTGCGGATCATCGAGCTGAGGAACTGCTGCTGCAACTCGATCCGGCTCAGGTCGCCGCCGAGGCCGACGCTGTGCCGGGTGCGTACGAAGGCAAGCGCCTGCTCGCCCTTGACGATGTGCCGGCCCTTGCTGAGCTTGAGGTGCGAGTCCGGGTCGTCGATGTTCTTGGCGAGGCACACCTCGACGCCGCCGACGGCGGTGGACAGGTCCTTGACCGCGTCGAAGTTGGCCATCATGAAGTGGTCGGGGGTGATGCCGGTCAGCGCCTTGACGGTGCGCATCGTGCAGCCGGGATCGCGGCCGTCCTGGCCGAGGCTGGTGTTGAAACGTACGTTGTCCGTGCCCGGGATGATCTTCGTCGTGCCGTCCGCCTGCTTCGTCGGACAGTCCGGGATGTCGGTGATTATGTCGCGGGGGATGCTGATCGCGGTCGCGTTGCTGCGGTCCTTCGACACATGGAAGAGGATCGTGGTGTCGGCATGGCCGACGCTGCCCACGTCGCCGTACTTCCCGCCCAGGCCGACCCGGCTGTCGGTGCCGATGACCAGGATGTTGACCGGGCCGTCGGTGGTGGCGCTGTTGGTGCCGATGGTGCCGGTGTCAACGGTGTTGATGTTGTTGTTGAAGTGCTCGTAGAGGGCATAGGCGCCGACGGACACCGTGACGAGGACGAAGCCGACCGAGCCCGCCGTCCAGATCAGCGCCTTCTTCTTGCGCGACTGCTTCGGCTTCGGCCTGCGCCGGCTGGGCGGCACGGCCGCGCGCCCTTGTGCCCCTCTTCTGCCGCCACCGCCGCCGTCGCGGCCCTGCCCCGAACGGGGCTTGGGGGGCTGCTCCGGGCGCCGCCGGGTCCCCTGGGTCGGCACGGCGCGGGCCGGCGGTTCCCCGGGTTCCAGCCGCAGTTGGTAGCTGCCCGTCTCCGGATCGAAAACCCACTGGTCCGCCGGGTCGACGTGCTTACGGCCTTGCGTGTCCACGGTCGCTTGTGTCCTCCGTCTCGGCCGCTGCCTCAGGGCAGCCGATCGCTCACACTAGCCTCACAGTTCAGCGTGCGCTCACCGCTCGTGACAAATTCCTTTCACCCACATCGGGACAAACTATCCTCATCGGCGGTCGTGCCCCGGTATGTCGCAGAGGGAGATGCGGAAGCGGTGGACGGGGTTCCACTCTTCGTGGCGATCGCCACGTCGCCGTCCTGGCGCAGCGTCGTGAACAGCTCGTCCGCCTCCGGCTGCGTCAACTCGTCGCGGTTGTGGTCGTGTACGTAGGGCTCGCGCGGCACGGTCAGGAAGCGCACCTGGTCGGAGGGTGTGCTCTGCAGGCTCCTCGCGAAGTCGTAGAGCTCGCCCAGGGTGTCCAGCCCCGGGTCGGCGGTCAGCGAGGAAGTCGCCGCGTCCAGCAGCGGATAGAGCTTGACCGGGTTCAGCAGCACCCCCGAACTGGTGACCTTCCGCACGAGGGAGGCCAGGAACTCCTGCTGACGGTCCATCCGCTGGGTGTCGCTGCCGTCGCCGATGCCGTGCCGGGCGCGTACGTAGCCGAGCGCCTGCTCGCCGTGCAGCACCTGGCGGCCGGCCGCCAGGTCGAGGTGGGCGTCCTGGTCGTGGACCGCGCGCGGGACGCAGACCTCGACGCCGTCCACGGCGTCCACCATCTTCTTGAAGCCGGTGAAATCCACTATCAGGTGGTGGTCCACGCGGATTCCGGTCAGGTCCTCGACCGTACGGATCGTGCAGGCCGCGCCGCCGAACTCGAAGGCCCAGTTGAACTGGGCGAACTGCGCCCGGCTGGTGCCGCCGCCCGCGCGGTGGCAGGCGGGGATGTCGACCATCAGGTCGCGCGGGATGCTGACGCCGGTCGCGCTGGAGCGGTCCGCCGACAGGTGCAGCAGGATCACGGTGTCCGAGCGCTGGGTGCCGGTGTCCTTGCCGTACTTGCCGTTGCCGTCACCGCGGTTGTCGGTGCCGATCAGCAGGACGTTCTCCGCTGTGCCGGAGCCCGTGGCGGAGGCGGTGGCGGGGGCCGGACGCTGCGACTGGACGCGGTTGAGCTCGCGGGTGGTGGCGGTGTCCGTGCGGATGTTGCCGTCGAGGTGCCGGTAGAGATACCAGGCGGCTGCGGCGCCGGTCAGGACGGCGAAGGCCAGGCACGAGGCGGCGATGCGCATCAGGCGTCGCCGCCGCCCGGAGGGCCGGGGCGCCGGGCGCGCGCCCGGCTCTTCCCCCGGCTGTCCTCCAGGCTCTTCCCCTGGCATCGTCACGTCCGCCCCCCGTCCCGATCATGCGATAACCGGTCCTCCCGCTTGAACAGACGACCGGATCAGGCATCAGGTTGTGCGACGCTGTGCGTTTTTGCGGGTGAGGCGCGCGGTGCGGTGCGACGGCTACTCAGCCGTGTGGGTGACCCGCTCGCTCTCCTGTCGCTTCGTCAGGCCCTCGGGCGGCAGCTGGTCCAGGTGACGGCACAGCACCACCGAGCCATTGGCCGCCAGCGGCGCCAGCAGCCCGGCGGCCAGCCCGTCCCAGCCGTCGAACGGCAGGCCCGACAGCAGCCGTGAGCCGGGCTCCAGCCCGAGCGCCGCGGCCGAGGCCCGCGCCCGCTCCACCACCTCGGCGCCGGTCAGCTTCTCGCCGCCGGGCAGTTCGAGGGCGTACGCCTCCGGGGTGACGGGCGCGTACGGCGCGAAGCGGTCGCCCTGGGTCGGCACCTCGACCGCGTAGTCCGCGAAGCCCTGCGGCGGCTGCGGGAAGCGGCCGCCCAGCGGGCGCAGCGCGAGGGCGACCCGCTCTCCGCGGCACGCGCGTGCGGCGTCCAGGGTCTGCGGGTCCGGGCCGCTCACGACGAGGTCGGCGGAGGCCGGGTCGCCGCCGGGTACGGCGATCACGCCGGTGGCGAAGCAGGCCTGCAGCCAGACGGCGGTCTGCCAGTGCGCGGGCAGCAGGAGGGCGAGCCGGTCACCCGGCTGGGCGTCCAGGTCGCCCTGGATGAGGTTGGCGGTCTTGGCCACCCAGTTGGCGAAGGTGGCCACGGACAGCTCGACGCGCTCGCCGGTCGCGTCGTCGTAGAAGGTGATCAGCGGGCGGGCGGGCTCCCCGAGCGCGTAATCCAGCAGGCCGGCGGGGGTACGGGCAGTCGACGTCACCGGCACAGGCTACCGGCGGCCGCGGGGGCGGCAGGGGAGGGGCCGATCTGAGGGAGTGACAGGTCTGAGGGAGCGACAGGTCTGGGGGAGCGACAGGGCGACTGTCCGTCAGATCCCCGGCTGCGCATCTTTAAGGCTTATGCAACTGTTTTTCCTATGCGCGCTCTTCTCGCCTCCGCCGTCGGTGTCGCCTGTATGACCGCCCTCGCCGTCCCGCTCACCACGCACACCTTCTCCTCCGGGACCTCCGCCGCCGCGCCTCCGGCGGCAGAGCCCCGGTCGGCCGCGAGCGGCGGCGCCACCTGGACGCTCCCGCTGGCCCCGTCCGCCCGCTCGGCCGTCCGGGCCGTCGACGCCCCGGCGGTCAAGCCCTTCTCCCTGCTGGGCGTCACCTGGGACAACGCCGCCGCCGAACTCGACGGCACCGTCCAGGTCCGTACCCGCTCCGCGCGCACCGGCGCCTGGTCGGGCTGGCAGGACGTCGAGGCCCACACCGACGACACCCCCGACGCCGGATCGCGCGAGGGGACCGCCCCCGGCGTCCGCGGCGCCACCGCCCCCCTGTGGGTCGGCCCCTCCGACGGCGTCCAGGTCCGCGTCCTCCCCGGCGCCGACCGGGCCCGTCTCCCCACCGGGCTGCGGCTGGACATGGTGGACCCCGGCGACGGGCCGGCCGGCGGCGGCTACGACGACCACGACGGCTATGACGACTACGACGAGGACGAACTGCCGGACGACCTCAGCGCCGAGATGACAGCCGCCGACCAGCCCTCCGACGAGGCCCCCACCGAGGTCGACGAACCGGACGGGCCGGCCGAGCCCCCGGTCCTCCCCCCGGTGAGCAAGGAGGAGGAGACCGCCGAGACCGGCCGGGGCCCGTACATCGGCGCCCGCCCGAGGATCATCACCCGCTCCGGCTGGGGCGCGAACGAGAAGCTGCGCGAGCGCAAGTTCGTCTACACCAAGACCGTGAAGGTGGTCTTCGTCCACCACAGCGCCACCGGCAACAACTACGACTGCGACGATGCCGAGGCCGTCGTCCGCAGCATCTACCGCTTCCACGTGAAGAGCAGCCACTGGCGTGACATCGGCTACAACTTCCTCGTCGACAAATGCGGAAACATCTACGAGGGCCGCGCCGGCGGGGTGACCAAGGCGGTCTACGGGGCCCACACCCTCGGCTTCAACAGCAGCAGCATGGGCGTCGCCGTCCTCGGCACCTACAGCACCGACCAGCCCTCCGCGGCCGCCCTGCGCGCGGTCTCCCAGCTCAGCGCCTGGAAACTCGGCCTCTTCGGACGCAACCCCGAGGGCACCACGACCCTCCTTTCTGGTGGCAGCAACAAATACCGCAAGGGCGTGAGGGTCAAGTTCAAGGTCATCTCCGGTCACCGTGACGGATTCCGTACCGAGTGCCCGGGGGACGAGCTCTACGACGACCTCGGCAAGACCCGCAACTCGGCCGCGGATCTGCAGGGCCGCTGATCGCCGATGTGAGCCGGTGCGATCCGAGCCCGTCCGATCTGCATAAGATTGACGCCGCCTGCCCCACGGCGGCAGGGCCGACCACCGCAGGAAGAGAGACAACGCAGGTGACCGAAGCGATCCTCCTGGTCGGCGGCAAGGGCACACGGCTACGGCCGCTCACGGTCAACACCCCCAAGCCGATGGTCCCGGCCGCCGGGGTGCCCTTCCTCACCCACCAGCTCGCCCGCGCCCGCGCCGCCGGCGTCGACCACGTGGTCCTCGCCACCTCCTACCTCGCCGAGGTCTTCGAGCCCCACTTCGGCGACGGCTCCGCGCTCGGCCTGCGGCTGGAGTACGTCACCGAGAAGGAACCGCTGGGCACCGGCGGCGCCATCCGCAACGTCGCGGACCGCCTGGACTCCGCCCCCGGCGACCCGGTGCTCATCTTCAACGGCGACATACTCACCGGCCTGGACATCGCCGCCCTGGTGGCCACCCACCGCTCGGCCCGCGCCGACGTCTCCCTCCACCTCACCCGCGTAGCCGACCCCCGGGCCTTCGGCCTGGTCCCCACGGACGACGACGGCCGCGTCACCGCCTTCCTCGAAAAGCCCGAGAGCCCCGAGGACATCGTCACCGACCAGATCAACGCCGGCGCGTACTGCTTCAACCGCTCCGTCATCGACACCATCCCGGCCGGCCGCCCGGTCTCCGTCGAGCGCGAGACCTTCCCCGGTCTCCTCTCCGACGGCGCCCACCTCCAGGGCATGGTCGACTCCACCTACTGGCTCGACCTCGGCACCCCCCAGGCCTTCGTCCGCGGCTCCGCCGACCTCGTCCTCGGCCGCGCCCCCTCCCCGGCCGTCCCGGGCCGCCACGGCGACTCCCTCGTCCTGGCCGGCGCCCACGTCGCCGACGACGCCAAGCTCACCGGCGGCACCGCCGTCTCGGCCGGCGCCGTGGTCGGCTCCGGCGCCCGCGTGGACGGCAGCACGATCCTGGCCGGCGCCGTCATCGAGCCGGGGGCCGTGGTCACCTCCTCCCTGGTCGGCGCGGGCGCGGTCATCGGCGCCCGTACGGTCCTGGAGGGCGCCGTCATCGGCGACGGCGCGCGCGTCGGCGCCGACAACGAACTGCGGCACGGCGTACGGGTGTGGTGCGGCGCGGTGATCGCGGACGGCGCGGTGAGGTTCTCGTCGGACCAGTAGGAGAGAGGCCGGCCGCGTAGGCTCGGCGACGTGCACCCCGAGCAGCCCCGCCTCACCCGTACGGCCACGGCAATCGGCCTACCGGCGCAGACGCGCGGGCAAATACGCCGGTGGACCCCCGACGGCCCCCTCAACCTGGGCCTCGTCCTGGGCCCGCTGCGCAGGGGTCCCGCCGACCCCGCCTTCCGAGTCACCCCCGACGGTGCGATCTGGCGCGCCTCCCGCACCCCGGCGGGCCCCGGCACCATCCGCATCGCGGCGGTATCCGGGGGAACGGTCGAAGCCGAGGCCTGGGGCCCCGGTGGCGACTGGCTCCTGGACGGGCTCCCGGCCCTGCTCGGCGCCGCCGACGACCCGGCGGCCTTCACCGCCCGCCACCGCGTCGTCCACGAGGCGAACCGCCGCAACCCGGGTCTGCGTCTGACCCGCACCCGCCTCGTCCTGGAATCCCTGATCCCGGCGATCCTGGAACAGAAGGTCACCTCCGACGAGGCCTACCGCGCCTGGCGCCTTCTCCTGCGACGCCACGGCGAACCCGCCCCCGGCCCCCTCGCCGACCGGATGCACGTCGCCCCCGACCCCCGCGCCTGGGCCCTCATCCCCTCCTGGGAATGGCACCGCGCCGGGGTCGACAACAAACGCGCCTCCACGGCGATGCGCGCCGTCCGCCACGCCCGCCGCCTCGAAGAGGCCATCACCCTGCCCCCCGCCGACGCCCTCGCCCGCCTCCAGCTCATCCCCGGCATCGGCCCCTGGACGGCGGCTGAAACCCTCCAGCGCGCCACCGGCGACCCCGACGCCGTGACCGTCGGCGACCTCCACCTCCCCAACATCGTCGGCTACGCCCTCACCGGCGCCCACCGCTCCACCGACGCCGAGATGCTCGACCTCCTCACCCCCTACGCCGGCCAGCGCCACCGCGCCGCCCGCCTCATCCTCCTCGCCGGCCGCAGGCCCCCGCGCCGCGCACCGCGCATGACGCCGGGGAACATCGCGGCGCTGTGATCGTCTATCCGCTATCCGCCGAGTGCGCTCAGGTGGTGGCGGCTGCGGGCGGTGGTCGTCACCTCCGACAGGAACGCCGCAGCGCGGTCGGAGGTGCCGGGCAACAGCCACGACTGGACGGAGTCGTGGAGGACGATCTCGACGCCGGTGCCTTCGAGCACCGTGGGGAGGGTGTGGACGACGGTCGACGGGAAGCTGACGACCGTACGGGCCACCGGGCCGGACCGCAGAGCGAGTTCCAGCGGGAGCGCGGGAGAGACGATCTCCAGGCCTGACGCCGCGGCGATGCGGGCGAGCTTGGCCGGGTCCTCGCGGCGGTGGGCGAGATAGCGGCCGACGCCGTACGCGCCGGCGAGGGCGGCGACCTCGGCGACGTAACGCTCGACGGAGACCAGTCCGGTCTCCGCGAGCGAGGTGCCGACCAGGTCGACGCCAGGCAGGACCTGCGGGGGTCCGTAACTGCTCCGGATCCAGGTGTAGCCGTTGACCGAGGCGACGCCGCCGGGAGGCAGGCGCAGGTCGGTGGCGAGGGAGGAGAAGACCTCCAGGCGCCGGCCGTGCCCGGGGGTGAGCCGGCGGGCGGCGCGCACCGCGGCGCGCGGGGCCCGGCCGGTGCGGTGCCACCGTACGAGCGGGGCGCCCGCGAGCAGTTGGGCCGACAGCTCCAGCGTGGCCGTGCCGTCGTCGACGAGTACGACGTCCTGGGCGCGGGACAGCGGCAGCAGGCGCTGGATGAGGCCGGAGAAGGGGTCGCCGATGACCAGTCGCCCGGCCCTGGCCAGCTTCGGCGCCAGGACGGCGACGGAGCGGGCCAGGGAGACCGGGCTACGGCGTATGTCATGCACGCTCACGCCGACGCCCTCTGCACGACGGGCAATGGACACCATGGCGTCGAGCTGACGCCGCGTGGAGCCGTCGAGAGGAAGGAGGACCGCGACATCGAGGCTGCCGGGGTCGGCCATGCCACGGCGCTCCCCGAGCACCCACTCCAGCAGGTTCAGCAACTGGGCGGGGCTCTCCACCAGCGCGAGCGTGCGGCTCATGACGCGATGGCCATTGCTGCGGCTTCGGCCGCCTCACGCTCGGCGATGACGCCGGGGACGCGGCGGAGCTTCTTCATCGGGCCGAGCTCGCCCTCGTAGACCTTCTTGACGCCGTCGCCGAGCGCCTGCTCGATGATCCGGATGTCACGGACCAGACGGCCCAGGCCCTGCGGCTCCACGGAAGCCGCCTGGTCGGAGCCCCAGTTGGCGCGGTCCAGGGTGATGTGGCGCTCGACGAAGACGGCGCCGAGGGCGACGGCGGCCAGCGTGGTCTGCAGGCCGATCTCGTGGCCGGAGTAGCCGACCGGCACGTTCGGGAACTCGCCCTGCAGGGTGTTGACCATGCGCAGGTTGAGCTCTTCGTGCTTCGCCGGGTAGGTGGACGTGGCGTGGCACAGGATGATGTTGTCGCTGCCCAGGACCTCGACCGCGTGGCGGATCTGGCGGGGCGTGGACATGCCGGTGGACAGGATGACGGTCTTGCCGGTGGCGCGCAGGGCGCGCAGCAGCTCGTCGTCGGTCAGCGAGGCCGAGGCGACCTTGTGGACTCTGATGTTCTCGAACTTCTCCAGGAACTCCACCGCCGGGACGTCCCACGGGGAGGCGAACCAGTCGATGCCCTTCTTGACGCAGTACTCGTCGATCGCCCGGTAGCCGTCCTCGTCGAACTCCACCTTGTGGCGGTAGTCGATGTAGGTCATGCGGCCCCACGGGGTGTCCCGCTCGATGTCCCACTGGTCGCGCGGGGTGCAGACCTCGGGGGTGCGCTTCTGGAACTTCACGGCGTCCGCGCCGGCCTCGACGGCGGCGTCGATCAGCGCGAAGGCGTCCTCCAGGCTGCCGTTGTGGTTGATGCCGATCTCACCGGTGACGTAGACGGGGTGGCCGGGGCCGACCAGACGGTCGCCGATCCTGCGGGCTCGTATGGGGGAGGAAGTCATCGCTTGTACAGTTCCTTTCCGAGAAGCCAGGCGGCTATCTCCCGGACAGCTCCGTGTCCGCCGTTTTTGGTCGTGGTAGTCCTGGCGGCGGCACGGGCTTCTGGTTGAGCGTCGGCGACCGCTACCGGCCAGCCGACGATGGTGAAACAGGGCAGGTCGTTCACGTCGTTGCCGGCGTAGAGAACCCGTTGCGGGTCGACTCCCTGTTCGTCGCACCACTTCTTGAGTGCGAGGTCTTTGCGGTCGATGCCGTGCAGCACGGGAACGGAGAGCTTCCGTGCGCGGGCGGCGACGACCGGGTTGGTCTCCGTGGACAGGATCAGCACCTTCAGGCCCGCGCGGCGCAACGCCGCGATGCCGAGGCCGTCGCCGCGGTGCACGGCGACCGTCTCGTGGCCGGACTGGTCGATCCATACGCGGTCGTCGGTCTGGGTGCCGTCGAAGTCCAGCACGACGGCGTCGATCTCGGCCCTGGTGGGCAGCGCGGACCCGGAGCCGGTGTCCAGCAGCGGGGCCAGCGCACGGGCGCGGTCGAGGTCGCCGGGCTCGTCGATTTCCAGGACGCGGTCGGGGTCGGTGCGTACGACCGCGGTGCGGCCGAAGAACCGGTGCCCGGCGGCGCGGAAGCCGTCGGCGCGCATCGCGTAGGCGGTGCCGGTCTCCAGGTACTCCGGCTCACGGTCCTGCCGGCGGGGGCGATGGGCCTTGTCGTGGTTGACGCCGAATCCGTCGCCCGAACCGTCCGTACGCCAGATGAAGCCGTGGGTGGAGGCCGCGGTCAGCGCCGAGTCGGCGCCGTCCTCGACGACGGCGGCGGCGACGCCCTCGATCTCCTCCGGAGTGATGAAGGGACTGGTGCACTGCACCAGCAGCACCACGTCCACGGGGGCGTCGTGCCGCGTTTCGTACGCGTCCATGGCGTGCAGCACCGCCGCCTCGCTGGTCGCGGTGTCCCCCGCGATGGCCGCCGGCCGCAGCACGACCTCGGCGCCCGCGCTGCGGGCCGCCTGCGCGATCGACGGATCATCGGTCGACACGACCACATCGGTGACATGACGCGCCTCACGGCAGGCCCGCACCGCCCGGACCGTCAGCGGCACACCGCCCACCGGAGCGAGGTTCTTGCCCGGCACACCCTTGGAACCGCCCCGAGCGGGGATGACGGCCAGCACACGCGGTTCCTGACGACTGCTCATATCTGCCCCCAGCGGCGGATCATGGGGGCGACACGCTGGTGGCCCACGCGGTAGAGACCCTTGGCGCCGCGGCGCACCACCCGGCGCAGCGGACGGCTGATGAGCCCGCTCCGGCCCCTGCCGTCGCCGAGCGGGACGGGCAGCGGGCGGCCCTTCTCGTCCAGGCCGTGCCGGGCGAGGAGATCGGGCAGGTAGAAGGAGCTGCGCTGCGGAGTGTGCAAGGTCTGCAGGGTGGGCAGCGGGCCCGTGCCGCGCAGTTCGGCAATGCGCGCCCGGACGGCGGCGTACGCGTCGCTCTTGCCGACGCCCTGGGCCGCCAGCCACTCCGGGTCGGGGGTGGGCACGACCCCGTTGTCGAGATCCTCCCAGGAGGCGAGGCAGCCGGAGTTGACGAAGTAGTGGTTGCCGTGGGCCTCGCGTACGCCGAAGTCGGTGAGTATCGCCGTCGGGATGCCGCGGTGCAGGGACTCCAGGGCGGCCGTGGAACTGACCGTGACCAGCAGGTCGGTGCGGTCCAGGACCTCGCCCATGTTGCCGTACACCAACTGCAGGTTGGGCGGCGCCGGCTCGGACAGATCCTCGATGAGGACCTGGTAGGGGTGCGCCTCGACATGCGTGGTGTGCTCGCCCGGCAGGCTGCGCAGCTTGAACAGCAGCAGCCGCTCCGGGTGCCGGCGGGCATGCGCCGCGGCGCGCTCCAGCAGCCGGATCCGGGAGGCACGGTCCTTGGGCACGGAGGGCTGGACGGCGAAGCAGAGCGTGAAGGGCCGGTCTGCGCTGTACGTCGCGGGCGGGTCGTACGGCGCGCCCTCAAGAAAGGGGAGCGCGGCCTCGACAACGGTCGCCGGGTCGATGCCCACGCCCTCGAAGACCGTACGGAAGCGGTCCGCGTCGAACGCGCTGTTGGCGATCACGATGTCGATGCCGGCCCGGGTGAGCAGGCCGTCCACCAGCTTCTCGTACACGACCCCGACATATCCGGTGACCGTAACCGGTCTGTGCCGACGGCTCTTCCAGCTCTGCCCGAGGCTGTGCGCCAGCGCCAGCGTGGTGCCCCCAGCCGTGGCGAAGACCAGGATGTCCGCCGCGGCCAGCTCCTCGTCGTCCACCAACTCGGCCGCGATCACCTCGCGTTGGCTGTCGGGCTGGATGCCGACCTCCGCCAGCTGGCGCTCGGTGGGCGTCGAACGAGCGCGCAGGAAGTACGCGTCGAGCGCGTGATCAGGGGCGATCTGCCGTGCGACGGACGCTCCCCACTTCCAGCGGGTGTCCGAATCAGTCAGCACGACGATGCGCTGCTTCGAGGTTGATGTCACGTGTGAGCCCTTCCGGGCGGGCTGTGCGGTGCGGTGCCCAGCGATGGCGAAGTTCTGGGGGCGCTCTCACGGGGTGGGAGTGGCTAGAAGTTATGGATCCGGAATGAGCCAGTCCTAAAGCCCACGTGAGGACAATCTGAGTGTTCGGGCGAAAGCCGGTCAGGTTTCCTCAGGTCGGCTGCATGTGTGACCAGCAAGCGACCGTCTGTGAACAGCCCGCACGGCCGTAACCACGCTCGTCGTCCCGCCCAGGCGTCCGAGCTCATCCGGATCACTGCCAGCGCCGGCGACATGGGCGAGCTCGCCGATGCGCTGATGCTCCGGGCGCACGACTGGCACGAGGGCATCGGGGGCAGCAGGCGCTTGCGTGAGTTGCCTCAGGAACAGCGCTTCGTGCTGGCGCAGCTATTGGATGGGCATCAGCGACGAGGTGGCCACCGTGGCCGAGGGTCTGCTTGCCGCCGGGCGAACTCTGTCCGGTGAGGTCGTCGGGCTGCTGCGCAGGTCCGCGCTTCAGGGGCTCTGGTCGGCCGAGCCGCTCATGGACCGCATCCCTGAGCCGCTGCTGAACCCCGGCGAGCTTTGGACCGACCGGATACTGGCCGAGCTGCCGGAACTGGGCGAGCCCTGGCGGAATCTGGTCCGCCACCTGCTGACGGCCAAATCCGGGCGGCCGACCCGCCGGTGGGACGCGGAGGCCTCCGCGTTTGTGGAGGCATACTCGGACCCGCCTGGCTGCTCTCACTGCTCCCGCCGGAAGCGGAAACCGTACGCGTGCTGGGTGCGCTCGTCGAGCGCCCGCCGGTGAAGAGCGGTGTCGCCGGAGCCGGGGTGTTCGCGCTGGCCCGGCTGGGCGGTGAGGCCGGACGGGTGGAGCTGAACAGGCTCGCCGGGCGCCTCGACCACAAGGCAACGCTTCGGCAGATCCACCGAGCCCTCGCCGCCTGGACGGGTGAGCCTCAGCGGCTGACCTCGCCCGCGTAAGCGACGAACGCGGCCCACCCGGCGGGGGAGAAGGCGAGATGGGGGCCCTGCTTGTCCTTGGAGTCGCGTACGTGAATGGTGCTGGGGCAGGCGGCGACCTCGACGCAGTTGCCGCCTTCGCCGTCGCTGTAGGTGCTCTTGAACCAGGTGAGTTCGTTGGTGTTCATAGCTCTCCCAGCAACTTCTCGATCAGGGCCAGGGACTCACGTGGGGTGAGAGCCTGCGCCCGCAGAATGCCATATCGCGAGGCGATGACGCGTACCTCTTCTGAATCGGTGATCAGGCGGTTGAAGCCCTGGATCTCCGTGTACGCCACCTGCGCCCTTCCCTTGGGCGTCACCAGTGTGAACGCGCCAGCTGTGTTCGGGTGTTCCTCGCGCCCCGTCGGCATCACCTGAAGCTCGACGCTCCGCAGACCGCCGATACGCAGCAGTTGTTTGAGCTGGCCCGCCAGCGCGACTCTTCCACCGAGAGGGCGGTGCAGGATCACCTCCTCCAGGATGAAACTGGCGGTCGGCCCTGGCCAGTTGTCGAACATCGCCTGGCGGGCAAGGCGGTCGGCCACCCGGCGCTCGATCGTCTCCTCGTCGAGCAGCGGCCTGCGCATGGAGAAGATGGCCCGCGCGTAGTCCTCGGTCTGGAGCAGTCCAGGGACGATTTGATTGCTGTAGTCGTGCAGCTCGACCGCGTCCTGCTCCATCCGCGCGTAGTCCCGGAACCACGCCGGGTGCCGTACGCGCGCCTTCGCCTTCGCGCGTACGACGTCCTCCACCGCCACCTTCAACAGCCCGCCAGCGCCCAACAGCTCATCGGCCGCGACCAGATACTCCGGCTGCGGGATCCGCCGCCCCCGCTCAAGCGACGAGATCTGCTCCTCCCCGTAGCCCAGCCGCTCGCCCAGCTCCCGCTGCGTAAGCCCCGCCCGCTCCCGTAGCAGCTTGACCTGCCGCCCCAGCGCCCGGAACAGATCCGTGGCCGAGTCGGCATCGTCCGCAGGCTCGGGCCGTTCTTCTCGTTCGGTGTCCGCCATCCCCGTCACCTCCGGACAGGCCACTGTGCGCAGCCGTACAGGCACGTTGCGTACTGAAGTCGCTCCTGGTCAGGGTAGGCCCGGCCGGACACGCTCGGTGATGT
>Ga0307517_10007941_pt1 | contig 15330 bp, 7 predicted proteins | sample 23_EM_MG_FD_194515 | JGI IMG/M metagenome (GOLD analysis project Ga0307517, IMG submission 194515) | Populus trichocarpa ectomycorrhiza microbial communities from riparian zone in the Pacific Northwest, United States - 23_EM | ecosystem: Host-associated > Plants > Roots > Unclassified | place...
TTTTCTATTTGTTGGTCCGTCTATGGTTTAAGAAAAGTTCTCTTCGGTAAAGAGATCCTTATCTTATTGGGCAAAACCTAATTGTTCTAACGTTAACAAAAGAATTTAATATCCGGAATATATCTTACGTATAAGGTCGTAACCCCAGATATTAAAAGAAAACAAAATAATTTTTTTGGAATTTTTGAAATATTGGCCAGTTCTCGTGACTTTAATAAATTGGTTATTGAAGCCAAAATGCATGCTAAAACTTTTTTTTTTTTGAAATTTTATTGTTTGAAAATACAATATGAATTTTTTTTTAGAGAGACTTGGCCGTATGCATGAAAACAAAATATTTTTTTTATGTTTTGACAAAAACCAGATGTTTTAATACCGAATTTGTATCTTTACAGTATAAAAATACAAACCAATATTGATCAAAATACAGTAAAATATTTGCGGAAAATCACATATTTTTTTGAAATATTTTTTGAAGAAAATTTGTTTTGGAGGGGCTGGGCCCAGCCCGGCCCATATGGCTGGGCTGGACCCAGCCACCTGGTCACTGGCCCGAGCCAGTGACCCAACCAGCCATGCACGCGTAAAATTTTACGCGTGCATGGAACAGTGCGAAGGTAATTAAATTACCTTCGCACTGTTCATTCTTCGTTTTTTTGCAGATGGCAAAAACGAAGACCCCTTGGTTACAGAGTGCAAGAAAAGTGGCGGTCTTTAAGCTTTCAATCGTCTTCTGTTTCCTTTTGTTTCTCTAGACCCACATGCATCTATTTTTTGCGAAGAAAGGAAATGAGCATACCTGGTTCGGGAGAAAGGAAACCGGTGGTGATGCTGACCTCCTCTGCTGTCTGTGTTCTCTGCTTCACCGTTTGTTTCTCTTCCTTTGCTCTTCTGTTGTGGTCTCCTTGTTCGGCCTTGCTTTGTTTTTTTAAAACTCTTTCTCTTGTATTTCCCTCTGTTTCCTATCTCTTTTGTTCCCTCTCCTCTTACTTTCCTCTCTGTCGTTCCCCCTCTTCTGTTTTTCCCCCCCCTGGTTTTCCACCACGGTCCCTCTTTTCTTGGTTCGGTTTCTCCTCTGGCTTTTATAGCCAGAGGACGCAGGCATTTCTTGGTAACGGCCGGCGTGCATCACGGTGGCGTGAAACATGCCCCCTCCCCAGACTGAAACGGCTCCATTGATGGCGTTCATTTACTGTCAAAACCGTTGCGGATGACGATGATGAGCAGCTGTCAAGGAAACGGCGCCGTTTTCAAATTCAAAGAACATTTCCAGTTTGGTCCTTGGATGTTTTTTGCAATTTTGTAATCAAGCCCCCGGATAAACTGTAATTGGGTCCCTTGATTTTAGCGCTTTTTCCAGTTTAGTTCTTGGTTTCAGATTGTTTCAATTAAGTCCTTAATTGGCCTTCAAACTTCAATAATTATGCAATTAAGCCCCTAATTTGATCAAATCAACTCTTCAAAATTATAATTGGACCCCAGAATTTTAATTTCTTCCAATAAAAGCCTAAATTGACTTAAGAAATCAATTTTCTTGCAATCAAACCCTCCATAAATTCAATTAAACCTTTGATAAAATTTAATTGAGTCCATAAACATCTGATTTTGGACTTTTCTTCCTTAACTTGAATTTTATTTGTCAACAGGGCTCTCATCAGTAAACAATATACTGTTAAATTTCAACATTTTGCATTTTTGAACCTTCTCAACCAATTTTATCATTTTTTCAACATTCCAGTCCTTTTCTCGCACCTATTATTTTTTGGATTTCTTTCGAATATTTTTTGATATATTTTTTTGTATTTTCTCATTTTCAAAATTATTTTTTTTTGTGGGAACCCAAAAATAGGTAACAACACGGTTAATGCTCGATTTTGCAAAATAAAAACAATCAGCTCATTTAGAAAAATTAAGTGTTAAGGGACCAAAATTGAAACTAAAACAAATATAGAGACTAAGGTAAACAAGCAAGATGAATTGGATGGTGTGTGCAACACACGCACCAACAAGTGGAAAAATCCGGACAAGTTCCAATTATGCGACTTCCCTAGATAGCTAAACGGTGGCTTCCACGGTGATGTTGGAAATGGCATGTTGCATTCTTCCTAATGGTCCAATGCGTGTTCTCAGAGGCGTGGTAGTTGGTCTCCTAGACATTCGTACTGGTCTACCAAAATTAAAAGGTGTCCTATCATTTTTTTTTATATCAAATTTGATCCTCATTATTTTTATTGTTATTTATTTTGTTTTGAATTATTATTTTTTTCTATTTTATCCCTCAGCATTTGGTATCATTTAATTTTTATATCAAATCATATCTTCATTATTTTGATTGCTATTTTTTATTATTTTCTTAATTGAATTTATTTTTTCAATGTCATCCATCGATATTTGGTTTTATTTTTTTATGTCAAATTTGATTCTCATTCTATTTATTGCAATTTGTTTTGTTTTTTTTATCTTTTTTTATTGATTTTTTTTTAATTTCATCCCTTAATATTTGGTTGATTAAGAATTTGACTTCATGATTTATTCAGATTTTCTTTTTATTGGCTTAGTCTTGGCATCATGACCAAGATGAAGAATTTTAAATATTAACTCGGGTTGACTTTGATATTTTTTAAAATTAATTTTTTTTCAATTTCATCCTTTAATATTAGATTGATTAAAAATTTATCTATATAATTTATTTTTTAATATTTCAACTAGGATTCCCAATACAATTAAATCATTATTTTATTATTATTATTATTATTATTATTATTTGATGGCCATGCTTACTTCTGTTCAACCGACAACTCAATAGAAAAATGAAAGGATAGCTCCAAAGAAAAGTGTAACATAACGTACGTGATAAGATAGGCCAAAACAAAGTATTCTGTATTGAAAATTATCAAAATATTAATCTTATATAGCTTGTTAAAATATACAATGCAATATGTGCGCATGATATGAACGAAGATTAAAAAAGACGAGTGCTAGCTCGTAGCCCAGTGCCTAGCTAGGTACCAACTTGGTCCAGATGTAGACATATCGAATGGCGACCCTTGCCTGCCTTTGCCTGCCTTTGTGAGTACGCAGAACCTGAAAGTGTCCACGTAGCCCAAGTTGGGACCTCTCCCTGAGTCCCTTGGCAGCTAGCTGAGTCGTGATAAATTGGCTATGCATGCAAATTGCAAGTTGGACAAATGCAAATTGCAAACACTGTTGTCCATCCTTATCTCACTCTCCCATAGTTTTTTTCTTTTCTTTTGGTTAATCTTGATCTCTTTCGGTTGTTCAATTTCATCCTATAAAATATGTGATACTACTAGCTATTTAACCTGTATTCTAAAGGAAATTATATTTTTTTTAAGAAAAAAGAATCTTGAATATACAAACTATTTTGATATGTTTTTTTTTTTATATTTGTAAAAAGATTCCAAATGTAAATCAAAAGGTTAATCCAAGTATCTAATAATCATCTATGTAAATAAATAAAAACATCCAACCATATAAAAAGTTGTAATTAAAAGAATGATGGTGAAAATCAAATTAAAAAATAAATTTGAGGGCACCAAAAAAATTAAATTGGAGGTTTGAATTGAAAAGAAAAGAACTTTAACAAAAGAAAAATGAAATCAAACGAATGAGGACTAAATTTAAAAAATAAAATAACATAAACTTTGATTGAACGATGAAATTGAAAACCAATAAAATTTTAACAAAAGAGCCAAAGATAAAAATAAAAAATCAAAAGAATAAGCAGCGAATTGGAAAAAAAAATAATATATGACAAATTGTAATTTAATGACTAAATTGAAAATATAAAAAACTTTTATAAAAGGATCAAGGATGAAAATAAGCAATTAAAAACGCAAGGACTGAAATTGAAAAACAAAAATAAAAGATGACAGACTTGTGTTTTCTCTGGAAGAGAGAGAAAATGCTGATGAAAAAAAACAAATGATCACTGACAACAGACCACTCATCATCCACCTTTATGCATCATATCAGGAGGAAGAGGATGCAGTGGCGCTTTTAAGGACACAACAGAAGGCCAAGTCTGACAATTGGATGGCGTCGCACGCACCATCTAAAGGGCATGAATGCCACCCACACATTAGTGTGTAAAGAATACGCGACAACTTTTTTGAATTAAAAAAATCAATGTAAAATTACCAAAACACCCCTCATTACCTTGGAAATAACAAATAAACCAATGTGAAAGGGGACTAAAACACTCCTAAATACATAACTTTTTTTTTTGTATTTTTTAAGGGCAAAGATGTATTTTAACTGTAACTTAAGAAGGGAAAGGCTGCGTTTGTTTTATACCTGTTTTTGAGTTTGCGGTGCAACAAACGCAGCAAGGTGTTTGGTAATAAATCAAATTGCGTTTTATAATGTGGGACCCATTAAAAAATTGAGTTTAAAACGCAGTTTTTGTGAAGCAGTTTTTACATGCTTTTTTAACTGAGTTTCGTAAAATCCTGTTTGTTTTTGCGTTTCAAAAGCGCTTTTGAAAAAATTTGAGAATTTTTTTTTTGCTTTAAATTAATATTTTTTGGTGTTTTCAGATTATTTTGATGCATTGATATCAAAAATAATTTTTTAAAAATAAAAAAAATATTATTTTGATGCATTTCCAAGTAAAAAACACTTAGAAAAGCAACTGCAACCGCAACTACACTTCCACCAAATATTTAGTATGTTTTTTTGCTACACATAAACTTCAACCATAATTTTTACCAAACACATATTTAAATCTAACTAACCACAGCTAACGACATTTTTTTAAAACTTACTTTTTTAAAACCATAACCATAAAAGTTATCTCAAAAACAAACAAACTGATGAACAGATAGTTCTAAATTTTGTTAACTTAGGAATATAAGAGTATTTTCAATGTAAAAAAATTGGAAAAGACTAATATATATTTTTTTCTTTATATTCTTTTATTTTTTCTCTCTATATACATGGAAGACGAGAAGTTGAATTAAGAATTAAGAATTAAGCTATAAATAACCCTTCTTTAGTATTCATCCGAATCCTATTTTCTTCCTCCTTGGAACACCAATATCAATGATTTTCATCTAGGAGGATTAACTATTATTTAACAACACAAGATCATGCATGCATTTGCATACTCTCTTTTATGCCCCCCTTGTTGATCATGATCATGGTCCAACATTTATAATTTTGAACAAGAACAAAGACATTCTGCTAAAGTTAAAGTTTTTTGTCATAATTGAAAATCTAGGTACCATAAAAAAGAAAAAGAAAAAGAAAAAGGATAAAAGGAACCTAAAAATTATAAAATAAAACAGTGCATGTCACTGTAAGGAAGATATTGCAATATACAGTGACTGCAATCGACTGTCAACTTATGCTGTCACGATCAAGACAACCTTAGTAATTGAAGCAAAATTGTACTGTCATGTGAAATGAAGACAAGATCATCTCTCATCTTGGGATAAAGAATTCAGAAAACAAAGCCTATTACGAGGCTGCAACTTCCTTCATCAATCCTAATTTAATTAATTTTAATCCCCCAGATAGTCAGCTTAATAAAATTTCTCGTCTTTCATAGAAAAAAATAATTAATGTTAAAGTGAAGCCAAGCAATACTCTAATGTATTTAAACAGAAAGTAATTCATGTAGACAACAAAACCGAAGAACAACTTTCTTATACATGACGATTTACTTAATAGAATACAAATTTGAACCACAAATTTACACAAAGCAACTTCAATAATATAATACAAATTGCTTGAACACCCTCCTGAAGGCCTCTTACCTCTTAACTATACGAGCCCAGACACAAAACAAAAACAAAATATACTATGATCCAACACTATGTTAAGCCATGTTTTTATTGGCTATAACAGTTGATTTACAAAACTCTTGTATTTCATAAAAAAAGAAGAAGCAAATGTTATGATCCAACAAACTAGCAAACTAGCTAGCACATCGCACTACATAAGTTGCAAACTTAAAGCAGCTAACCATGACGGAAGGCATAATTGTTGATCAAAGCCAAGGCATTGCTAGTCAACTGGGCTGTATGCACAATCTTTCCCCTAACAGCAGTCTTCAAATTGCCATTCATTGCATTCCCTTCGAACCCATCACTGCAAGTACTCTCATCAGTCAAAGCAGCACTAACCCAAGTTTGCACATCACTAATCATCATCCTAAAGTTGGACTTTTTAGCATGACTCATTTCATCAATGGATTTTTTGAGCTCATACACTGCATCAGTCAACTCCTCTACACAAGCTTCCATGGCGGATACCTCCCTAGGCTTCAAGCCATGGCTTTGAGAGAGAGTTGACATCTTGGCTGAAGTTGATTTAGCCGATGATAGTGTTACATTAAGGGCTGCATTGGCTAGGAGCTCAGGGCTTGTTTGGATTGTGCTTGAATGGATTGAGAGGGAAGAGTAGCAAAGCTTTGGGTAAATTGTTGTGCTACAAGATGTTCTTATGAAGTCTATGCTGCTTTGTGGGGTGACTCTAGCAGCCGAGCTAGAATTGAAGTAGAAACTCATTGCAAGAAGAATGAGAGTAAAAGACTTGGAAGCTGAACCTGCCATATCTCTCTTTATGTTTTTCTCAAAAAGAAAAGTAAAGTTTGTTGGATATTGACGATGAAAATAGAGAGGGGAGGTTCCCAATTTATAGAGGAAAAAAAAAAGGTTGACGGGGGTGATTATAGAATTTGCAATGAAATTAGCATTTAATTAGTGGGGGATATGTTATGGTTTCGAAAATTGCTGAAAAGAAAGCAAATAAAAAAAGAGGTTGGGTCCATAAGTGCACGTTTTATATATAAAGAGGACCGACCCCATTACGCAAGTGGGACTCCAGACCATTCTCTAATAATTTCACTTTAATTAAGGGTAAAATTTGTTTTTGTGTTTTAAAAAAAATTTAAATTTTATTTTATTTTTTTCTTTGTATCAAATTAATATATTTTTGGTGTTTTTAGATCATTTTGATGCACTGATATTAAAAATAATTTTTAAAAATAAAAAAAATATTATTTTAATATATTTCAGAATGAAAAACACTTTAAAAAACAACTGTAATCATGGCTTTTAAATAAGCGGTTTGTTATATATATATATCCTTAATTATGATATGGCCATAGTTTTTTTATATTTTAAGTAGATTACACGTCAATCAAAATTAAGTTTTTTCTTAAACGATTTTATAGACACACCTTTCTTAGTACAATGTGTTTGTTGAAACTGATGGTTAATAACCAAAATATAACTAAATGATTAAGCTTTTTCTTATTAAAAGATGGTTTTGGTTTTACTATAAAAAAAAACTAAAAAGGCTGTTTTTTTACTGTGACCCTACCCACGACTAAAAAGGCTTTTTTTTACTGTGACCCTACCCACGACTAAAAAGGCTTAGTCTTTTAATATGACCCTACTTTGGATTTTTTTTCATTTGTTTTTTCGGTAACTTCACTTTTTTTTCCTTTTCTTTTATTCTTCTGAATGATCCTTCTACGTACATAGATTTAGGTTTACACTTGTTGATTTATTTCGGTTGATTTGTTATGGGGTCTTGCAATACGAAGCTTTCTTGATTCATGATTCAGTAAAATTAAATTCAATTTTGTTAATTTAAAAAATTTTAAAATTTAAAGATTAAATTTAAATCAAATTAAATTTTCAATTTTTTTTTAACCATACCAAAAACCAAGAAGAAAGAATAGTTGACACTTATATTACACGTGCACTAAAGAAGATCTTCACTAAACGGACACTTTCTATCAGTAATTTAATTAGTAAAATATTTATTGATAAAGCCTGAATCTTACACCGACGGATTCGATCTGTAAAAAAAAACTATAAAATCTTGTAGTATGCCGATGAAATAATCTCGGTGGTGATTATCTTATCGAGCGTTGTGTGTCGATGTCAATGGAGAACCTGAAGTGTATTTCCATCTACCTCTTTTTTTTTTTTTTTTTCTCCTTTTTTTAATTCTCTTCTCTCATCAATTTCAACATCTTACACTCACCAAGTTAAAAAAGGGTATGGTCAATTTTTTCTGCAGTTTGTTACTTCTTTTGTCTTTTCTGCAGTGCTCCTTTAATTACAAGAAAAAGATACATTGTAAAATACTTAATTTAGTTATATCCCAAAATAAAATTGTGTAAAACATTCTTAAAAAAATACCTCAACCAGTACTCCCGCAATAATTCAAGCTGCCCCATTATTTTTCTTTTTCTTTTTCTTTTTCATTATTTATTATCTATGATTCATTTTATCTCGTGATGGCCCATGATTAATTAGTAATTCTTCCATTCAAGTGGCAACTCAAATAGGAAAATGAAATTGCTCTAAAATTAACAAGGGGATAAAACACTTGATAAGATAGGTCAAAACGGTGTGTTGGGATTCAAAATCAAATTTGTTCACGTAGTAGAGCCGTGCATGTGGTTTAGGGTCTTAGTTAAGATTCCAAAAGAGATGGATGCTAATTTTTTTTTATTTTTTATTTGGATTCGAAGAAACCCCATCTTCGGAAAGCGCATTTTATGGGCTCGGGTGAGCGAATAAAACTCCGACTGTCCCAAGCTCTTACAAGAGATACACGTTCTAACTCGAACTCGAGATCTGCGGTGCAGATCTCAAACTCTTTGTCATCTCGCTACGCTACTTGGAGATTATGAATGCTAAACTGATAGAGTCCCTTTCCCATTAAGGTTTGTCTTCTCCCTTGCCATGCCATAGACGTATCTGAATGTGTTGACCCTAGCTAGCCTTCCCTTTCTACGTACCGAGAAGGATTGAAGGAGAATCCCGTGGCCATAAAACAAAAGTTGGAACTCTCCCTTAGCCTGTTGAGTCACCAATTTTGTAGATTGGTTTAGCAATTTGGACCTAAGAATTCAGACCTTAGCATGGTTATGCATCCTTATCTAAGGCTACAGGGTCACACTTGTCTTACCTTGTTTAAACTTCTCTTTCATTGGATGTTATTAACTAGTTCTCGAAAATCGTCATGCATGGTCTAAAGCTTCCAAAAATATCGGCATTATTAATGCATTATGGAGATATTTTGGCTGCTTCAAAGTTCATATTCATGCATGTCTAGATACTTAGAGTCTGCTAGCATATATACTTAAGGCTACGAGTATTATTGTGGGCTGCTTTTATTTATTTTTTTTCCCTTCAAATCAATTGATTGTTTTTTATTTAAAGGATACTTGAACTGGTTTTTTTTTTCTTTTCATATGACATTATTTTTTTTATTTAAATTAAAATATAGCTTGAGTTGCATTGTTAGACTAACAAGTCAACTCATCCAACCTATAATCTAATCCTTGAGTCATGTCGGTTACCTCTAATTATAAATAAAAATAATATTTCTTAAATAGAGTTAATCATATTATAAATATGGGCTAACATCATCATTATTTTTTCTTGATTTATTATTGAAATAACTAAGATAATCTTAGTTTTGTACAAACTAAAACAACATGTTTTTTATTTATGAAAATAAAATTATTATTTATTTAGTATGTGAAAATCTATCTCATGATAATAATTTTAATTAAACTCATTTTTTTAAATTTTTGTTTTTTAAAAAATCACAACTAAAATATTTTAGGGAAAACATTACCGGTAGAATACACGATGCTATACATTCACTAAGAATACACGTTCCACGGCTGCCTGAAGCCGTACAAGTGACAACAATATATACCGGTAGAGTACTAATTCAAGGCCTCCAAACTTGTGGGATCTGGCCTCTACGCATGAACAAAACGAAGGGAAGCCAAAGATTCACATATTTAAATGATAACATATATTGTTATAATTTGTATGTATTAAAATAATTCTGAAAATACCTATTTTTTTTATAATAAATGAAATTACCTACTATCTTCCCCACAAAAAAAAATAAAAATAAAATGAAAGGCTATTTTATATCCCTGTATCCTTTTGATAGCAGTGCATGTTGCCCTTTGTTTTTCAGCCTTTGAGCCACAAATTAGACTTGAAAGCTAGTGTCCATCAAAAGGAATGCAAGGGCTAGTGGTCTTAAAGCTATGACGAAAAAAGCAAGATACTTAACTGGAAGAAAATTTAAAGAAATCTGTAAAGATAACGTTGTACGAGACTCCTTTTCATAAAGAGAAATGCTTTGTGATCTTCTGTGTCCTTTGATTCGTTTCAAGTTTGTCTGAACACGACTTTACCTCAAGATATCTTTTACAAACATGTCTACTGTTCTCCTTACACAGGATGGAAGAATTCACAAGCGTCATTCAATTATGAATGAAAAGGAGCTTGATATCATCTGATAGTACTGCTGTTAAAGATCAGGATGCTTAGACACCCATACGTCCTAACAAGAACAGGAGAAAGAAGTACTGATCAAGTTAGAATTCCATTTTAGCTGATGTAATGTCAAAAGACAACCATTTCAAGACACCTACTCTTGCTAACATGTTCACATAGCCGCAAGAAATTGTTTACAGTAGCTTTGAATTGATTTTGATTTGGGGCTTTGGCAAAAGGATCTAAACAACCGACCTCGAGTAGTTAATTTGAGATTGAGACTTTTGTTCTTCTTGTTGTTACCTTTGAATTGATTTCACGGATTAATTCGTTGTAATCTATCATTTCTAATAGCCATGCAACTATAGCCAGCTTTTTGTTTGCTGGAAATGTTTCTTCCTTGATGGCGTAGATGGCCCCATTTTCTTTCTTTCACATCTGAAAATTGACTTCTACTACATTTTTCTGAGACTCAAAAGTCAATTGCCTCTGCTGATGTTAACATAGCTCTGCCTTCAGACCTTCCACATGGTGATCGACATGTGATGTTTTCATTTGCATTTCCAGTTTCCAAATGGTAGGCAGCACTAGAAAATCTTGGTTACAAAAATGTTTTCCTACTTAACCATGTTAATCAGGTTAGGCGCCAACCGACCTCAGGTTTGGAGCTAAGGGTTTTCTTTTCTTTTCTTTTCTTTTTCACTTTCACCTCTTTTATTTTTGTATTTGACCTTCTAAAGTTTATAATCAGCCTTTGATTTTTTTTTCATGTATTTTTAACAATTATTTATTTTATTTGAAATAATTATAAAATTAGATTCATTAGTAATTTCATTATTTTTTTATTTTTTTATCTGTCAGATTTAGTTCTTATTCTTCTGATTGTTATTTATTTTATTTTAGATGATTTTTAGAATTGATTTTTTTCTTGGTTTTATCCTTCAAATTTTTTTCTATTATATTTGATCCTTATTTTTTTTATTGTTATTTTTTTTTTACTTTACCAAATTGTTTTGATTGATATTTTTTTTCGATTCCATCTTTAAACATTAAAATAATTGGGAATTAAAATTTTTGATTGAGCTACGATCTAAGATTTCACGAATTGCAAGTTTGAGGATTAACCCAGTTTAAAAGATTCACCCAGGTTTGCTTAGTTTTTTTTTTTATTCTTTTTTGAGCTCATTATTTGGCATTTGTTTAATTAGATATTGGTCTCCGTTATTTTTTTTTTGCTTTATGTATGAATTTTTACTGGTTTTGAAAATGAATTGTATTTTCTCAAGTCTTTTACTTGTTATTTTTTTTTTGTTAAATTTAGATTTTTTTAGTGAAATATTTTATATTAAATAAAATTAATTAATTAAATATAAATATGAGATACTCAATTCATGTTATTTTGCTTGGTTTTCTTTCTAGTGGTAAAGTAGTATCCACAACGAAAGAATAATGAGTCTCCAATAGACTTTTATCCCCCCCTGAGTATTATATTATTAGCTTATTTTTTATAGTTAATTATTATTATTTTTGTTTTGCTTTATTTAATGTCGATTTTTTTAATCATATTATTAAATTGAACTCAGTCAAATTAATGACCCGGATCACAAATTTTTCTTATTTTTTTTAAATTGTCGGCATCCTCTGAACATTCTTTTTTTATTGTTAATTTTTTTTAATTTATTTATTATCGTTGTATTTTTGTATTCATGTTATTGAAATTAACTAAACTTATAAAATTCAGCCAGACAATCACCTGAGTCTCAATAATTGTTTTTTTGATATTTTTAGGAACACTTTTATTGGTTTAGCATTCTTTTTTTTTTATTAATTTATGTTAAAAAAAATTAAATAGGCCCACAGTATAGCTGCTACCACCCATATAATAATATGTCTATTGAAGCAATATAATCAAACATAACTTTAGGCCCAAGTCCAATTATCATTGTATTATTGTCCCATTATACAAACGGTATTAAGATTATCTAGTTAGTTGTTTACATCCGTGGGTGTGTGTAGCTTCATTTCTTGAAAACTTTCTGGAATTTCTGATGTTTCATAGACTCTACAATTCTATTCCTAGGGCTCTGGGGAAGATTTCCTGATCTATCAGTAGGGGACACACACACACACACACACACACACAAAGAGAATATATACAAGACAAAAACTATAAGATTATAGCTGAAAATAGTTTATATACAGTACCTTTGAATTGATTTTGATTTGGGGCTTTGGCAAAAGGATCTAAATAACCAACCTCGATCGAGTAGTTAATTTGAGATTGAGACTTTTGTTCTTGTTGTTGTTACCTTTGAATTGATTTCACGGATTAATTCGTTGTAATCTATCATTTCTAATAGTCATGCAACTATAGCCAGCTTTTTGTTTGCTGGAAATGTTTCTTCCTTGATGGTGCAGATGGCCCCATTTTCTTTCTTACACATCTGAAAATTGACTTCTACTACATTTTTCTGAGATTCAAAAGGCAATTGCCTCTACTGATGTTAACATAGCTCTGCCTTCAGACCCATCGCATTGTGATCGACATGTGATGTTTTCATTTGCATTAATTCCAGTTTCCAAATGGTAGGCAGCACTAGAAAATCATGGTTACCAAATGTTTTCCTACCTAACCATGTTAATCAGGTCTTCTGTTTAGCAATTACAATACAAAAAAAAAAAAAAAACCTAAATTTCCTAGCCAAGTTACTATGTATACAAGCACATATTACTATTTATTGGAACAATGTGATTATAGATTTGCCCTTTCACTTTAAAAACTTTAAACTAGTTATCAGAAGCTATCATTGAGATCTATTTGTCCTTGTCAAATTGATCAAGGTTAAAGATATCTTCTCATATATTTTCACAATAAAATGATAAAAAAAACCCTTAAAAAATCATTAAATTAATTTCTAGGAGCTTGTTCATTTTTATATATTTTTTAAGCACATTAAAATAATAAAATGATTGATGTACCATTGCAAGCAAAAACAAAATTAACTTGTGTCCTATTTAATATATATATATATATATATATATATATATATATATATATATATATATATAATTGTGAAATTAAGTTTTTTCGGATTAGATTCAGCTTCACAAACTTTCCTGAATCCTTTCTACTGGATTAAATTCATATAGGACATTCATAAGAACAAAAAAACTATTCAGATTCCTTTGTCTATTGTGAATAGAGGACCACAGACAAAACTACAACTCTTCTACAAGTGATCTGAAGGTTTCAATCGTTTTCCAAAAGTGACAATCCTATTTCAGTGCATGTGAATCAGTACTGACCTATCTCATCTTTCCCGATCGCTTCTTCTGTTACCAATCAATAATTCAAGAAATTGTGCCCCACATTTTCACACTTCATTACAATTGATGGAGGGCACATCACATTACCCTTTAAAAGGTGTACAGTAGGACCTTTTGCTTACCATCCACACACCATCCCTCAATAACAATTCCACAGTAATGGCATCTTCAGCAGTTTCAAAGCAATCCTATTGCCATAGCCTTGCCATCCTTAGTACCACTCTAGCATTCTTTTGTGTAGCGAAAACTTGCTTGGCTGAAAATTTTAAGCCTCAGGTTGAGTCTGGTGATGATTTTATTAAAACCTCATGTGGGGTGACAAGGTATCCAGATTTGTGTTATGAGAAACTCTCAGCTTATGCTGATACCATTCAGGATAATCCTACACAATTAGCCAATGTCTCACTATCAGAGACCCTAAAAAACGCAGAGTCCACGTTAATCATGGTGCAGAAGCTATTGAAAAAGCGCAAGTTAAGGCCTAGAGAAGCTGACGCCATAAAGGAATGCGTCGAAACCATGAAGGACTCGGTCGATGAACTTCAGAAGTCAATGCTAGCAATGAGCGATCTTGAAGGCCCAGATTTTGATATGGAAATGAGCAACATACAAACATGGGTAAGTGCTGCCTTGACGGACGAAGATACCTGTATGGATGACTCTGAAGAAAATTCCATAGATGGGAAGGTTAAGGATACTATAAGGAGCTATATTGTGACAGTTGCTCAGTTAACTAGCATTGCCTTAGCTCTCATTAACAGTATTCATTAATCACCTCTAGTGAACTTATAAGTTACTTACTCCTCTTCTCTAGTGTGTCTCAATATAAATTAAAGCAAATCCATGGATTGTTTGCCCTAGCAATTTGGTTGGTTGTAATAAAGTTTGTATTAATTTGTTTGTGCTAGAGACCACTCATTCTTCCTTATTCTCTGCTAATTTAGGTAGGCATGTTCCAAGGCATAGAGTTCTAATTAATTAGGTAATTAGGTACACCAAATTAAAGAATTCAGAATAAATCAAATCTCCTAAAGTAGCTTAGGACTAGCTAGATATGCATTCATATTTTTTAAGAAATTAGTGGAACCAGAATTAAATGTAGCATGAATTAAACAAAATATAGGTGTTCTTGGTAGAGGTAATATTTGAATTTTTAATGTTCAAGTTGCCATGAGAAACTTAATTTCCATTTCAATCATACTTGTTAGTGTTATGATTTTTTTTCATGTACAAGTTCATCGACCCTAATTAGATGTGATCATAAGTTTTTTTTTCTTAAATTATTAAAATTTATTTTTCAAATACATGCAATTTTTTCCTAACGTCTGAAAAAAGAGAGAGAGGAAAAGACCATTAATTCCACCTGATTGAATCATTAGCCTAATATTCATGCACAAAAGCCTGCCTAATGTCTTCAAATAATGCTCTTCCCCAAAGCAATTAGCGGCCATTGCATCATTGTCCAAACGAAAAAGAGACCTGAACATAATACAAAACACACATGCTCAATCTTCTAATAAATTTCATTTGGCCAAAAAACCTAATTTAATAGCTATGAAAGATTGGAAACATCATCTAGGTTAGAAAAAAAAAAATCAATGTTAAAGTTTTTTATTTTTATGGAAACATAGCAAAAATTCAAACCTAAATTCCCAGTTTTACTCGAGATTAAAAACATGGTATTGTTTGGGCTAAAATCTTGATAAGGCCC
>Ga0307517_10007942_pt1 | contig 15329 bp, 6 predicted proteins | sample 23_EM_MG_FD_194515 | JGI IMG/M metagenome (GOLD analysis project Ga0307517, IMG submission 194515) | Populus trichocarpa ectomycorrhiza microbial communities from riparian zone in the Pacific Northwest, United States - 23_EM | ecosystem: Host-associated > Plants > Roots > Unclassified | place...
AGAAAGCGATGCAAAGACAGCCCAAAAAAATCGAAGGATATCATAGCTATTAAATCTTGGCTTGATTTGATGAGTTGATAGAGCTTGATTTGAGTTGGTTTTTAAGTTGAATTAGAAAAAAATATTGACTTGCTAAAATTTGGTTAATCTAATTGAGTTTTAATGATTTTGTTGACCTCATCAAATTTATTTTAAGCTAGATAAGATTTTTGGTCAAATTCGACAATCCTGACTTGAACTAAGGGAATTTCTGGCTATAGTAGCAATACTAGATAGTGGCATGTGTTTACCAGGTTGTGGGCATGGTTAATTTATTTCTAACTAAAAAATGATGTTTCGTCTTAGAATGTCTTAGAATATCTTGAGTGAATTTAAGATATAAAATTAAGATAACTCTAAAAAAAAATATAAAAATCATAAAGTTCCAGGTTTAATAATTGAATTATTAAATAATAAAAATAAAAAAATAATTAAATTTTAAAAATAAATGTCAGAAAAAAATCTGTGTTAACCTAAGTTAATTTGACTAACACACCATATGTGATTTCAGATCAGGATAAAAAATTAAATTTTAAAAAAAGGATATGGAAAAAAAAATCAAAGTTAAATCAATAAAAAAATTTGAAGAGAAACCCAAGTCAACCAGGGTTAACTTGATTAACCCACACTCGGGATAACCCAAAAAAAAAAAAGGCAAAGAAATCACAAAACTCAATGATCAATAATTTAATGCCAAAGGATGCAAGTGAAAAAAAATCAATTTCTTAAAAAATATTGAGAAAAAAATCTGAGTCAACTCAGATAAACTCAACTAATTTATTACCTGAGATATAAAATCGAGATAACTCCACAAAAAAAAAATAGAAACAAATCATGAAGCTCAAGGCTAATAACCCAAAGTTGAATTATGAAATTAATTTTTTTTTTTTGTAAAAATAACCTAAAAGGGCCAAATTTAAATCGAACTAATATTCAAAACTAATGATCCGAATCATGAGATCGAAATTACTTCGTAGAAGATAGAAACAAAAAAAATAACGAAGCAAATTTTCCAATCATAAAAAATAAAAAAACAAAACAAATAGCAATTCAAATAAAAAGATTCAAATTTGGTACAGAAACTAAATAAAAAAAAAAGTTAGGGGCTAAATTTAAAAAATAAAAAAACAACAATCAAAAGAATTATAATTAAGTTTGGATAAAAAAAAACAAAAAAAAATATTGAAGGATAAAATTAAAAAAAATAATCTAGAAAAAAAATTAAAAACAACAATTAAAAAAATAAAAACCAAATTAGATATATAAATTAAAGAAAATAAAATACTTAGAAATAAAATTGTAAAACAATAAACTTAAAAAAACATTAAAATCAAACAATTAAATTATTAAAAGTCAAAATTAAAATAAATACAAAATAGAGGACACAGTTGAATTTCCCACCAATGAAGACATCTGGTCTCCCTTGTCAAACAATCCAAGGAGCCCCCCTGTGTGTAGGAAGAGGACCTTTCTCCCTTCCCAATTCTTAGGATTTTCTTCCATGTCTTTCATCATTCCATAAGCATCTTTCCCACTACAAGGATAGCACAATGAGAGCATCAATGAACTTCTGGATCTTCACACTATGGACTTGCATTCGTGATTAAAGCTGATTCGGAAGGCATTCTCGGTGTGAACTTGTAATTATATTAGCTATTTTGATAGATCCTCACTAAATTTTAATTTTACCCAAAGCATTGAGCCATGCCAGTTCCTCCTAGTTGGCCTCTAGCCATCAACAGTGAACCTTCTGAATACTTACACCCACTGTGGACATGACCATTGACCATGTCCCTCGTTACACTTATCAGTTAATATAGAATAAAGAGGAAGACAGCCCAATTGACTACATGGGCAATTCTAGAAGCCATGTATTAATGCTGCATTTGGTTTGGATGCAAAAGCAGGTGACTTGTGGAGAAATTTCATGGAACCATGAGTATTTTCTTTTGTTTGATTACAATATAAATATTTTAAAAAATTAAAAAAAAAACAGAGGTAACCTAGCATAATTTTCAATCATGATACTCTATGATTTTGAAATGCATCGACTCCGTTTTAGGATCCCTTAATAAATTGCTGGTTGCATGTTAAGGGCATTAATGTTATATCAGAAAAGCAAATATTATGAACTGCAAACTCCTCCACTTCCCAAGACTTTCAACCTTGAGTCTTCAATCACTGGTTAATGCCTCATTGGCAAGTAAAAAGGAACTTTGGATGGCTATTAATGACAGCAAATTCACATTAAAATTACGTTGGCCTACAAATTCCCCCCTCTTCTTTCCTAGTTCTTTTGTTTATTTTAATTTTAGCAGTAAACTATGGCCTAATAAATTGAAACAAATGCAACTGACAATGAAAGAGAGGTCAGTGCCTGAGTATTTTCTCATGAAAGCGGATCGTGCGAGGGAAAGTCCAAAAACAGTCGCAGACTTCAGCATTTTTGCATGAAGTAGTACGCCCCACTCTCAAAATTGCATACTTATGATTTTGAATGGATGGTGATTTTGAATTGATTATGCTGACAGTAATAAACTTGGAGTCTTGGTGGCTCTTATGATGATAAGTTATAAATTTAGCGATGGTGTGGTATTTCGAAGAGTCTTGATAGAAAGCAGGACATAGCAGGCGGCTGACTTGAACCATCCACAACAGTGATATCATGATTATACCATAGATTAATTTGGTGAAATAGATGGATGCTATAATGTCCTGGTGATGATTAAGAGACATGTTTAAAAGGCCTCAAACCATTTAATAGTTTTGGACATGGTTTTTCTAGAGAAGGAGCCCCTACAGCTTACCTAAATTCCTACAGGAAGCAATAATGGTTCAGCAGCAGCAAACATTACCTAACCTCACTATATATAGGCTAGAATTGCTTACCGCCTCAAAATTTCTCTGACAAGAACTCTTGAAGTTACACAATTTTATCCCATATTGCATGCCACAGCTCAGAATTTTTTTACTTTGGCCATAAACTTCCCTTCCCTCTTCTACTATTATGAATACTACTGCTGATAGTAATAGAAATAGTAATAAAATAAACTTTCATCTATTATTAGTGAGATTCTCCCTTGAGCCACGACATCAGCCATTAAGAACTCCAACTTTCTCACTTTGTTACCACTCATTTGCATCCCTGAAAAACCATCCCTCTACATGAACAAATCCATCCACACCCAAACAAAACAAAGAAAGAACCAAAATTTCATGGTGGGGTTTCTTGAAATAACTTGAATTGATCATAAAAGCAAAAAAAAATTTACCTTTACATAGACTTCAGTGTGAATAGGAGTGGGGAGATGTTAGGAACGAGAAATGAAGGAGGAGGAGGATTGGGAAGATTGGAAGAAAGAACTGGCAATTGAAAATTTGAACTTAGTGACCGTTGCAAGTTATAAACTTAATGCAATACGCACCGTTGCACTTAACTAAATAACATTGCCTCTGATTGTTAGAGCATTAAACGACAGCGTATGGAACACTGTTTCCACGTGTGTTGACAACTAGGAGAGCCAGCACCTGAGAGTTCTCTTGTACAACCTGAGGGAATGAAACAGTGTCAAGAAATTCAGCACAATCAGAATCTTCCTTCCTCTTCTCTGTTGTTCCAATTCTGTCTTCTTCTCTGCGTTCTTATTCTTTTTCTCCTTCACGCATAACACACTGGAATCAAATCTGACCAGTTTGTTGTGTTTGTTTCTTGCTTTTACATGTTCCCCTTTGTTACACCATCATCATGGGAGTGAAGAGGATAGGAAGAGATGTCTGATCCATGCCATCGTGCGCCTTTTAAGATGTCAAAGCGTCACCTGCATGTGTTGCCAGTGGCGGCGACACGTGAGACCCATGCATTGCTATTGTTTTGACGATTCCAGAATCTTCCAGTGTGCTTCTTAAATTTCTAGAAATCTCTCCAATTTTTTTCCAACACTTGAGAGGATCATTTTGCAAATTTTTAAATTTTTAGTATGTGTTTTAAATTATTGTTAGAATTTGAATTTTTGATGGTTTGTAAACATGTGTAATTTTTGGATGTGTGAGTAATTAGTGAAAAAAGGGTGTGTGTTTGTTTGCATTTTATTTTATTTCGTGTTAAATAACTATTAAAAAAAGAAAAAAGAAAATTTTAATTAATCCAATGTTTTAATTGCATATGACAAAAAAAAAAAGATTTATGCTTATACAACTCGGTCCTTATAAAAATTGCCTTTTATTTATAAAAAAGAGAAAAAAATGTTTTAGCATTGTTTTAAATATTTTTTTTGTATTTCTTTGTATTTTTTATGGAATCTGCAACAAATTTTTAAAATTCCTTAAGGATTTGGCTAATATTTCAATAATCTTAAGTTTTCTTTTTTTTTTTCTTTCTCTAAAAATTAATGGTCAACATTTAGGTATAAATGTTGGACCTACACGTAAGCTGATATTTAAATATCAAGAGTTCACTAGAAAATTCTTAGAATTTATTTAATATTCATCAAATTTAATTAAGAGTATTTCTCACCATAATATACAAGTTTTGGGAAACACTTTCATAGACGGACCACTGACTAAAAACTCATCAACACCCTAAACCATATTCAGACCACAAAATGCAACTTACCTCAGGTAAGGTCCACTACCATAATCAGTCCCTTACCTTGGAGTTTCTGATAAGACTAGTCCATTCAAATCTCCTAAGTGGCGACTCATTGATCCCCTTGCATCACGGGCGTACATGCAACATAAATTTTAAAATTAATATTTTTAAAAAATTGATTTTTAAAAGATATGTTTTTATATTCTATATAAGAAGTTATTAAATTAATCCTCTCTCTCTCTCTCTCTCTCTCTCTATATATATATATATATATATATATATATATATATATATATACTTTTTTTTTTGGTCCTCGAGGATTTTTACATTAGTTCTTTAAAATTGCTTTAATTTATAATTGGTCTTTGTGATTTTGTTTTCATGCGTGTATATAAGGATCTCAAGGTGTCAAGAAAATATTAAATTGCTCTCGATTTGGTGAAATAAAATTCAATTTTATTTATTTAAAATAATTAGAGCTCTAGGGATCAAATTTGAAGCTTAAAGAAAAGTTTAATCCCTTTTTTTGCCAATATCAGGGACTGATTTGCATAGTTAGGGGGAAGTTCATGTCCCATTTTTAATTTCAGTCCCTCATTCTTCTATTTTTTCAATTTTATCCCTTTATTTGGCTTTATTTGGGGATTTGACTTAATAGTTCATTTTGGTTTTCTTGGTAAATTTTCATAGTTAGGGGGAATTAAGGTTCTAAGTGAAAATTAGGGGAAATGTAAATCATCTTGAAATTGGGACCCTAGGATCATTATAGGTTATGAAATGAATAAAATTATCATGAAATGATGAGAAACAATTGGGGGATTGGTGGGTTTGGGTGGCCGGCCATGTGTAGATGGGTGAATAGTGATTTTTCTTGCTAGTTTGTGTAAATTGTGTTATAAATGATTTGAATGATAATTATTTGGGTGTTTGGTGTTAGTTTACATAATGATGATGAATTTGATGAATTGAGAATTTAGTGTAATTAAAGAAATTGTTAGTCAAAAGAAATAAAATGGTTACTAAGTAAAAAGAAAATTATATAAATTAGAAAGTCCATGTTTTCTCTTTTAGAGCCGGCAAAAAATAATGATGGAAGTGTCAAATAAGTCATGTTTGTATTAGTATGGAAATTATATCAAATACGATATGTGCTGTAATTACAATATAAATGAAAACGGAAGGTTTCTAATTGCTTTAATTTATAATTGATCTTGGTGATTTTGTTTTCATGCGTGTATATAGGGATCTCAAGGTGTCAAGAAAATATTAAATTGCTCTCGATCAAATCAGTCCCTGATATTGGCAAAAAAAGGTTTATGTATGTTTTCATAACCATTATGAAGAATAATTAATAAGAAACTTATACGGTGAAGTTATATGGAAAATATGACTCATTTTGTTAGGGAATGAAGCAAAACATTGATAAGGAAAAGTTAAATATAATAGTGACTTTTATTTTGAGTTTGTTAAAGGCATTTCTAATCAATGAGAGAATTAATCCGCATGAGATACTTTGGCAGTTATGCCACAAACCCGAGCTAAAGGAGGAGCTTCTAACATAGCAGGTAGGTGTTCCGTACTTTTAATTTTGTTACATTATGTTATTATTGTTAATGTAGAAATTCAGGCATTTGTTCCGATATTACTGTGAAAGTAAACAAATAAGTGAATCATGTAATAAAATGAGGTAAGGATACTTTGGCAGTTGTGCCACAAACCCGAGCTGGAGGAAGAGCTTCTAATACAGCATGTAAGCGATCCACACTTTTAATTTTGTTACATTATGTTAATATTGATAATGTAGAAATTTAGTCATTTATTCCGATATTACTATGAAAGTAAACAAATAAGTGAATTATGGAATAAAAGAAAGTAAGTGAGTGAGAGACTTGATTAGCTATTTTGGATATTTGGATAATTAATGATATCAATATGATATATTGATATCGACTTATATTTAAAACTTGATTAGCTACTTCTGAAAGGAGGCTAATGATGTGAAAGGATCCTTGACATCAACATTAAAAAAAAACATAAGTAAGATATTAAAGTGAAATATTATTAGCTATTCTGGCTATTTGGATAACAAATAATATTAACGGGTTACATTGATATCAATATTTTTATTTTAAACTTGATTAGCTAGGGGGGCTAATGATGTCAAAAGTTTTCTTGATATCAACATTTCTAAATAATGGATTTAAGATATTTGAAAAGGGGTTGATTAGTTATCCAGGTTAGGATAAATAATGATATCAATGAGTTATATTGATGTTGACATTAATTATTAGTTTTGATTAGTCGGTCCCGGATAAGAAACACTAAATGATGCTGATAATATTACTAATACCAACAAAAAAAAGGGGGGGCATAACTGAATACTAAGAGGGTATGAATTTTCAAAAGAAATAAGGTGGATTAGATATCAAGAAAAGTGTAATAATATGATTGCACTAGATTCAAAAACATTGATAAAAAAATGATAAGTATGGTTAGTTCGTAATTTAAAATATTAAATAGTGATATAATTGTTACATTTTCATAATAACTATATTTGTTTTACATGGCCTTATCATTTGCGTCGAGTAATTTCCCACTCATCATGTTTTGTTATTATAGATTAGGAATAAATATGTATTCACTGTAATCTTACTTAATTATGTATTAATGACATTTGAGTTTTATTTTGATGCTTGATTTTGAACATACAAAATCATTTAATATGATGTTATTATGACTCTTATATGTATGTTTTAAATGCAGACATAAATATCAATGCTTGGTTAAAATGATGAGTATCATTGACGTGTGGCGAGATCCAAGATGATTGGATTAGGATTGAGATTGTGTATAGAAGTGAATTGGAATATAGTCGATAACTTGAGACCTCTCGGTATAGAGTAGAGTTTGCTAAAGTTTTAGTAATTTTTTTTAAAAAAATAAAATCGGTGTGAATAAACATGAACATATGACTTTATTTCAGATAAATTTGGGTTGTTATAGATATGGGGACTGAGGTAAATGTGAAGAAAAATAGGCTGACGCGTGTAACACTTGCGCTAGTGGGTGGGAGAACACTACCACATTCAAACGGTGGGTAAGGAGTCTCCTGGTGAAAGTGGATCATTGAAGGCCATACACCAACCTCCACGATGATGTTGGAAGTGACGTGCTGAGCTCTTCCTGTTGTGGTGGTGGAAAAGTGGCAATGATGCTCCGATGACTCTTTTTTCTTTTTCTACCTCTTTTCTCTCTCATTTTCTCGAGATTTGAGCCAGACCTATTAAAATTAAAAAGTGTCTTGTCATTTTTTTAATCAAATTTAGTCCTATTTTATTGATTGCTATTTGTTTTTAAATCCATTTTTAAATGATTTTTTTTTCAATTTTATCCCTTAGTATTTGGTTTCATTTAATTTTTATATCAAATTTGATCCTCATTCTTTTTATTGTTATTTGTTTTATTTTAGATCATTTTTAATTGATTTGTTTTTTCAATTTCATCCCTTAGCATTTGGTTTCATTTTATTTTTATATCAAATTTGGTCTTCATTCTTTTAATTTCTATTTTTTAGATCTTTTTTACAATTGATTTTTTTTTTTAGTTTCATCTCAAAAATTTAGGTTTGTTAGGATTGGGTTTCACAGGTTTAACCTGTGTAAACTTAAGTTTTTTTTTTTTCATTGTGTTTTTTTAAATTAATTTTTTTGTCTTTTTTTTCCTTCAATATTTAGTTGATTTGATAATTGAGTTTCATAGTTTTCTTTAATTTGCCTTCTATAGGGCTATCCTGGTATGACCAGGTTGTGGATTTGTCAGGTTGACTCGAGTGCATTCAGATCGTTTTTTTATCTTTTTTTTTAAATTAATATTTTTTTATTTTCAATATTTGATTTACTAGTAATTGAGCTTTTAATTCTTTTCTCTTTTATTTTTTATGAGGTTATATTGTTCTAATTTAATTTTTACTTTATTCTTAGATAAGTTTATATAGACCTTTTAAAAATACTAAAATGATATGTTTTTATAATATTAGAAATCATTTATATTTTGCAGTTAATCATTGTCATTTATTTTATTTTCTTCAGTTTATTTACTATTAAAGTTTTTTTTAATCATATTAGAGCTTATTAATCTTAGTGGAATTAATAACCAACATCTTAACTTTTTTTTAGAAAAAACCACTAACAACACCCAGTATTTTTTTTAACATTAAAAAAAAAACTAACCAGCATTACACATTCCACCGACATAGAATTTGGGGGTGATAATGACTAATGAGGGAAATGTAAACCCTCCCGTGGAGCATGCTTGACTTTGAGAATATAGGACCCGCCACCGTGAACGATTATTATTATTTATTGAAAGACTCAACTAAAAATAAAGTTTTTTATTTATTATTATTTTTTATTAATATAAATATCCGGTCAGCTTGTTGAATACCTTAATTAATTTTATAAACCATAAAATTAACAACTATATAAGTTTTTAATAGCCCTGAGAGGACTCGAATTTATGAATATTAGAAAACAAACTTAAAATCTGACCAGTTGAATTACACTTTAAAATTAATTAATTATTTATATTTTTGATTAATATAAATGTCCAAATTAATTTGTATATATCTTTAATAATTTAATAAATTTTAAAATTAATAATAATGTAAGACTTTATAAAACTAATAACCTCTATCCAATTAAACAACACCCTTTCTTATTTTGTTGGAGGAGAAGGAGGCAAAGGTCGCCATGTTAAGGTGGGAAAGTAGATTAAATTCTTCTCCGTATTTTCGTGCCACGTAAAATGTACTGCCAAAGCAAGTCATTGGGCCAACAGTCATCCCCTCTGCCTTTGACACGGCACCAGGCAAGCGACTGACTTTTAAGTCTTCACTCTCTTGTTAAAGTCTCGTGGCATGCACTCCTTCCTTCCTTCCTTCTCTCTGTACTGCTCTCTCAAGCTTGCATTCCTTTGCTAATAGCAGATGATGCTGTTTGGAAGTCTGTAGAGTTGGGTTTCTTTGCTTCAAGTAGCAGCAGGTTTGTGTCTTTTTTAACCTCTTTTTTCTTTTTCGTTTTTATCCACTTAGTTTTTAACTGGGTTTCAATAATTTAACGTAAAAGTTACTATAACCCTTTGCTGTTCTTGAATGACTCTGTATCAAAGTTGCTGGTTTTGCTTCTTCAAAGTTAAATTTGGGTATTCTTGTTCTTGTTATGAGCTGTTTATCAAAAAGCACCAATGTGTAAAGCTAGCTAATAAATTTGTTAAGTGTTATGCTTTTCTTAGTAATGCCATGTTCAACTGGGTCTTTGAGTTCTAAGCTCACCTCTCCTTGTTCTTATGGGTAAGAACTAAAGACAGTCTGCTAGAAGTTCTTTTGGCAAATGATGTTTTTCCACAACATTGAATCAGCTATCTATGTAAACTGCTTGGTGAATCAGGATTTGAGGGGTAATTAGCTGCAGATTATCATTAGGATTGTCACTAGGTTGATTCAAGATTGAGTGACTTAATGAGAGTATAAAATTAGTCAATAAGGTTGGCCATTATAATGAGAATAATATGGCTTGTTCAGAACACATTTGTGAACAAAAATAATCACTGAATGGCTCGATTGCTGAAAGTGTTTTCTTAGGTAGTGACGGGTTACTGTACAAGATAGAAAAGATGGAGATAAGAGAGACGAAGAAGACAAGAAAAAGAGACGAAGATAAAATTATGTTTGATAGTGGCGTATAAGATAGAGTGACTGTTCTGATTATAGTAAATAAAATAAAATAAAATATAAAAAAATCTATTTTACTTTTAATATATTTAAAAAATTTAATTATATATATATATATATATATATATATTTACTTTAGTTTATATTGAATATTGAAATTAATGATATTATAATAACACTAGTTATAAAAATTAGATTGCCCGACAGGTCGACGAAAACCTGAACTGGTTGAGGTTTAAGAAAAATAGTGGAAGGATTGACTCAACCTTATCCAATTAAAAACTCAGGTCGACCCATGACTCGAGATTAAACACGGGTCAAAAACCCGTTGATTTTTTTTTTTGCCAAAACGAGGTTGCTTTGATTATTTTTTTAAAATTTCTTTTTTGGGTCAACCCGGGTTGACTCTCATGGCTCGTGATCTAAGCCTTGTCTTGAGCTGACTCTCGAGTTGAGTTTTAAAACTATGATAATAATCATTTTTATTGATACATTGAATCGGGTCATCCCGGGTTGACCCTCGCGACCCGTGACCCAGCCTAACCCCTGAGTCAAGTTTTAAAACTATAATGATAATTATTTTTACTCATACGTTAACCCAAGTCAACCTAGGTTGACTTTAGCGACCTATGACTCGACCTTGTCTCGGGTCAACTCTCGAGTCAAATTTTAAAACTTTGATGATAATCACTTCTAATTTTACGTTGACTCGTGTCAACTCAGGTTGACCCTCTTGACCTTTGACTTGGGCCTTGTCTCGGGTTAACCTCCAAATCGAGTTATAAAATTATGATAATAATTATTTTTATTCATACATTGACTCGGGTCAACCCGAGTTGACCCTCTTAACTCATGACTTTGGCCTTGCCTCGGGTCGTTTCTTGAGTTGGGTTTTAAACTTTGGTAACAATTACTTTTATCCTTACACTGAGTCAACCTAAGCTGACCCTCCCAACTCATGACTAGAGCTTTGCTCCAGGTCAACTCTCGAGTTGAGTTTTAAAACTATGATAACAACCACTTTTATTCATACACGTCTTAGTTAAACAATTTTAAAATTGAGAGTTTTTTACAATGATATTTTAGGAATAAAAAATAAAAAATAAAAAATATTGTCTTTGAAGATATGTCCTCTTTGTATCTCTAGTACAAAAATTCTCTCCAAAATTGTTACAAGAACTATTTTATTTTATATCTTTGTCTCTATCTTGTCAACAACACATTTATGTTCATGTCCTTTTTTGTTTTAAAACAGCAACCAAACACTATCTCAAGATAGGTTGCTAGTTGGTATAAATCATTAAGTACAGAAAGTGCTCACATTTGCATTAAGAAGTAGATTCCGTTGGCAGTTTTTGATCCATCAAGTACTAGCAGCGAACCACTGAAATCTGGTCAGTACTAGATTGCTTAATTGTATCCTTTTGAGCTTGAATTCAGTGAGCATTAAAGGTTATAAGCATGGGAACTAAGCTAACTAGAATTCTTCTGCTGTAATGTATTGGGCCTGAATGAGTTGTTTTTATGCATTTTTTGAATCATTGCTATCATTGGAGCAATTGATGTTTCACCTGCATTTCTTATTTTTCTTCTCCCACATTTTGGGTACCCGTTCTTGTTAATCAAAATAATTTAGTGTGATTCTTCATTGAATTTTCATTCTGTAATTACACACGCATTTATGTGTATTGAATATTGACTTCATTTTCTGTTCTTTGTGTAGGTTCTATTAATAAGAAATGGCTAACCATGACAAAGATAATATTCCAACGCTGTCAGACACACATCCAAAGTCAGTGGATGAAAATGTGGATTCTCGATTTCGGCCATTTCTTTCCAGGACTCAAAGTGCATCAACTTCCATTCCTTTGGATTCCATGGAGTCCTATAGTTCTGAAACCAACATCGTTGGCTTTACTGGTCCACTGCGTAGTGCAAGAAAAGCTCCACTGGTACAGATGAGTGGTCCATTATATATCAACCGCAACACTGAAAACTTGTTTCTGGCAAAACATGGTGTAACAACTCGCAAAAAGGTGGATTCCAAGCCAGAAAAATATCCATCTCTTAATGGAAGGGATAAGAATGACTGGGATGACAACTATACTGCTACAAATGCCCATTTAATGAGGTCTGGGCAACTAGGCATGTGCAATGATCCTTACTGCACAACATGCCCATTGTATTACCATTCTACAGCTTCACAGCAAAGACATGCAAAAACTTCTAGTATATTTGATTCCAAGGTATGCTTTTGTTCTAATATGAAAAACCTTATACCTCCTGGAATTTCTGCCATGTTATTCTGGATTTTTACTGCTGCTACATTTTGCCCTCAATTATATGAACAGGGGGAACCAGTTTCTCTTTGGATTCAGGATTTAGACTTCAGCTCTAAGTGCCTATTTTGTGAAAAATACTTTTACTTGGTTACTTTGGTTGGATATTTTTATCATATATCCACGATTTTCCTCATCACTAGTTTGGTTTCATAATGATCTCTGTTATTATTGACCTAGTCAGTATAGCTCATCAACATAGCTGATTGCTCATTTTCTGAGATTGGAACACCCTAGTAATATTTTTGTGGACCTTTCTACTGTAATAATGGGGGTACGGAAACATTTAAATGAATTTTATTTCTGCGCTTGCTAGCTTTATTTATAGAAGTGGAGTTTTTTGTGCATTTAAAAACTGGATTAATCGCACAAATTGTCCTTGTATAATAAAGAAATTCTACAATTTATCCTTATTTGCTTATGATTATTTTTTATTTCCAAAATTCCCTTACAAGAAGACTTTCATGTGCAGATCATGTGATTAATTCCAATGGTTTAGTCTGAAAAACTTGCCAAAAAGATAGATTAGAAATTTAATGTATTTTCAAGGATAAAATTGACTCGATTTGATATACCAGGACAAATTGGATAATTACCCTATTATATAAAGATAGAGTGAACCATTAATCCATAAAAATTTCACTATGCTCATCCAATATGACTGGATTTTTTTGATAATCTTGGTACAATATTTTGCTTCTGAAAAAGCACAAGTACTTTGTTCTTGAAAGTGACAAGTAGTTGGTCAGTAGGATAAAACATAAAAATCTTGCAAATGACTTCTCATTTCATTGACATGCTATCGCAAAGTGGTCGTACTTGGTGAAAAGATGAAATATTTTGAATTCATGACGTGATGAATCTCACAAGTCGAAATACAAGTTGTAATTATGGTGATTGGTCTGGACTCTTGATGCTGTTCTTGTTGGTGATGATAGAGCGGCAGTGGAGGAATGGGATTATGATAATTGTTTTGATGTCTTCATGAAGGAAAAGGTGGTGCTAGTTTTGTCTGCAGTATGTATGTGGTGGTAATAGAGGCTGTACAGATCAAAGGAGTGTTTGTGTTATTCTTTATGGTCAGAAAGTGTTACATGTCATCAGATATTGTGTCTCAGTTTCCTCTTATTTTGAACCATCCAATTGAAAAAAAATGTTATATTGAAGAGTGTCTTTTAGTTTGTATAGTTAGGTATTGGTTGTAGGAGTAATATATGTGTATTTATTTGAGGGCAGGGACTTTTATGGGCTCTGGTTGCGTATGCTTTCTGGGTACTGAACCTCATAACTGTTAATGAAACTATTAATGATGATTCACATGGGACATGGTTTGTTGGTCAGGGAGTTGGGGCTTTGAGTTTCGTATTCTCTTTTTCGATATTGGAATTGGAATATTTTTTCTTTATGATCATCGTAAATTCTTTTGTTAGTGTTCCTCTGTTGATATAGCCTACTGTTATGGAACCTGTTAAATTCTTAATTTCTTTTGGAATGCTCACTTTCATTGATCGTTTGCAAAACTCTCACTAGCAATCAGTTAAATTCTCCAACGGAAGAACTCATAAAAGCTCAAGGTTGGATCTTGACACTCTGTTTGTTGGTTTTGAGGACTACAACATGATGGTAGGGGAAAATTGGTGTTCAAGTTGAAGGAATTTGGAGGAAGAAGAAGAAAAACTAGTTCAATTTTTGACTTTTCAAAGTCGTAGATTCATTATGTTTTTGAGGACCTAATATGATAATTGGTTAAGAGAATCAGTTTTTTTTTTTTAAAAGATTTTGACAGCTTATATGCTTATGGTGAAGATGATGGATTGATGCATTGACAAAATTTGATCATTGGTTTTCATGTCTAAAGTCCCTAATTTGATTTGTTTTTATTTAGTAAATTTCTTATGCCATTGTTAACTTGGTAAACTAGACAAACCATTTTTTTCTTCAAGTTGGTTTGTAAGGACTTTATGGAGGGGTTGGTTGGCTTCAGACAAGATCAAGAAGCAGTGTTTGACTGTTTTCCTTGTGGGAGAAAGCATTGGTGAAAAACGTTGTGCACACTCTTTACTCTCATTTTTCCATAGTTACATGAGCTCAAGTAAAAATATAATCAACAATATCTACCAGACAAAAAAAAAAAAAACATTCCAACTGCCTGAGAATTGTGTATCTTTTCTAATTTTACAATTTGGAAACCGTATCCAGTATCCTGTAAATGGGCTTATATTCTCATTTGTAACATTACAGTCTGTTGAACCATTACTCGATCATTGCTTTATTTATAATTATTGCTGCCATATCTTTGTTATTACCAATTATGATAATTTTATGGGCCTACTTCAATGTGTTCATTCAACTTTTTGTGCTTCTTGCAGTTTCATAGTGTTCTCTATGGAGATGCTAAAGGCTGGGCAAGGAGATTCAATAATGCTATAAACTCATATATTCCTGGAGTTATGAATCCTCATACTAAAGTTGTTCAGGAGTGGAACAAATTTTTTGTCCTTTCTTGCTTGGGGGCAATTTTTGTTGACCCCTTGTTTTTCATCTTGCTGTCGGTGAAACAGGTGTTGTTGATTTGTTTATATTTCCAGAATTTATAATTAGAGTTGCATTAAAATTGTGAAGTTCATAGATTGTG
>Ga0307517_10007943_pt1 | contig 15328 bp, 13 predicted proteins | sample 23_EM_MG_FD_194515 | JGI IMG/M metagenome (GOLD analysis project Ga0307517, IMG submission 194515) | Populus trichocarpa ectomycorrhiza microbial communities from riparian zone in the Pacific Northwest, United States - 23_EM | ecosystem: Host-associated > Plants > Roots > Unclassified | place...
GTCTTATTGCCCGACCCCCTTATGGAAGCGCGAAACCCCGGGGAAAAGCCTTGATCCTGCACGCCCTCACCGCGATCGACTTCAACGACCTGCACCTCTCCAAGGTGCTGCTGCATATCCATCTGTTCGGGCGCGATTTGTTCGACATCAAATGGTATTCGATCGCCTATATCGCCGGGATCGTCGTCGGCTGGTTCTACCTGATGCGCCTGCTCAAGGCGCCGGGCGCGCCGATGGCGGGCCGCCATGCCGAGGACCTCGTATTCTACGCGACGCTCGGGATCATCCTGGGCGGGCGGCTCGGCTACGTGCTGTTTTACGCCCCGGGCATGTTCCTGACGCCGCTCAATATCGTCAAACTGTGGGACGGCGGGATGTCGTTCCACGGCGGCGTGATCGGCACCACGATCGGGATCATCCTGTTCGCGCGGCGGCACAAGCTCGATTGGCTGCGGATCCACGATTATGTCGCGTGCTGCGCGCCGTTCGGGCTTCTCTTCGGCCGCCTCGCCAATTTCGTGAACGGCGAATTATGGGGCAAGCCGGCCGACCCCAACCTGCCCTGGGCGATCATCTTCCACGGCACGCCCAACGATGTCGCGCGCCATCCGAGCCAGCTCTACGAAGCGGGCCTCGAAGGGATCGTCCTGTTCGCGATCCTGTGGTTCGCGTTCTGGAAGACCAAGGCGCGGTATCAGCCGGGCAAGCTCGTCGGGCTGTTCATCCTGTTCTACGGCCTGTTCCGCTATGTCGTGGAGTTCTTCCGCGAGCCCGACAGCCAGTATCTCGACAATCCGATTCTCGGCATTGCGGGACTCCACATGGGCCAGCTGCTCTGCTTGCCGATGATCCTGGGCGGGGCGTATCTGATCTGGACGGCAAAGGGCCGCCGCGAGCGCGTGACGCCGATCGCGGGGGATGAAGCGGTAGCGTGATATGAGCGACGGCTCGCTGCCCGATCGGCTGGCGCGCGCGATCACGATGGCGGGGCCCATCCCGCTGTCGCAATATATCGCCGCGGCGAACGCCGAATATTATGGCAGCCGCGATCCGCTGGGGTCGGCCGGCGACTTCACCACAGCGCCCGAGATCAGCCAGATGTTCGGCGAGCTGATCGGGTTATGGGCAGCCGATCTGTGGCAGCGCGCCGGGCAACCCTCCGTAGCGTGGGTCGAGCTCGGCCCTGGCCGCGGCACGCTGACCGCCGACGCCTTGCGCGCGATGTCGAGCGTCGGTTTCGCCCCGCCGGTCCATTTCGTCGAGACCAGCACGGCGCTTCGTCAGCGGCAGCAAGCGGCGGTACCCGAGGCGACGTGGCACGACGATGTCGCCACTTTGCCCGATGATCGCCCGTTGATCGTGGTCGCCAACGAATTCTTCGACGCGCTGCCGATCCGCCAGCTGGTCCGCGCCGCCGACGGCTGGCGCGAGCGGATGGTGGCGTGTCAGGACATTTTGTTCCTGCCGATCGCGGGAAAGCTGGTGCCCGATACGGTGATTCCGGAAGATCTGCGCGACGCCGATCCCGGCTCGGTGATCGAGACGTCCCCTGCCAGCGTCGGCATCGCCCGCGCGGTGGCGCAGCGGCTGGTGAGGCAGGGCGGTGCGGCATTGGTGATCGATTACGGCTATGAAGGCCCGGCGATCGGCGACACGCTGCAGGCGGTGAGCGGCCACCAATTCGCCAATCCGTTCGAAGACCCCGGCAACCGCGACGTCACCGCGCACGTCGATTTTGCGACCCTGGGCGCCGCGGCGGCGGTCGAGGGCGTGCGCGTCGCCGGGCCGGTCGGCCAGGGCGCATTCCTCAACGCGCTGGGCATCGAGCCGCGCGCCGCCGCGCTCGCCGCCGCAACTCCCGACCGCGCCGATGCGCTCGCCGCCGACCGCGCGCGGCTGTGCGACGCGGACGAGATGGGTGAGTTGTTTAAGGCGATGGCGTGGACCGCACCCGCCTGGCCCGAACCGGCGGGGTTCGCATGATCGCGTATCGCGACGCCACGCCCGCCGATGCCGAGGCTCTCGACGCGATGGCGGTCGCGGTGTGGATGGAGACGTTCGGACAGAGCGCGTCGCCCGCCGACATCGCGACCTATCTGGGACAGGCATATGGGCCCGAGGGAAAGCTGATCGCCGATTTGACGAGCGGCGCCGCGACCTTCCGCCTCGCGCTCGATGGGGAACGCATCCTGGGCTATTGCAAGGTCAACCCGCCCTGGCTTCCCGACGCCGAGCCCGGCGCGCTGCAGCTCAGCCAGATCTACGTGACCTACGACCAGCACGGATCGGGCATCAGCCGCGCGCTGCTCGACTGGGCGATCGAGACCGCGCGCGCGACTCAGGCGACGGCGCTGTTATTGACCGTGTGGGAGGAAAACCACCGCGCCTACGCCTTCTACAAGAAGCACGGATTCGAGCATATCGGCGACTATGCCTTTCCGGTCGGCGAACAGGTCGACACCGACCACATCATGCGGCTCCGACTGTGATTGCGTACCGCGATGCGCGGTCCGGAGACGGCGACGAACTCGCGCAGGTCGCGCGCCGGAGCTTCACCGAGACGTTCGGGACGCTCTACCGGCAGGAAGACCTTAAGGCCTATCTCGACTCGGCCTATGGTGAGGGCGGGCTGATCGGCGTGCTGCGCGATGCCGACTATCAGGTGCGGCTGGCGACGGAGGCGGATGCGATCGTCGGCTATTGCACGGTCGGACCCATCGAATTTCCCGGCGAGTGGCCCGGCGCGATCGAACTGCACAACCTCTACGTGCTCGGCCCGTGGCAGGGCGAAGGCATCGCACAAGTGCTGATGGACTGGGCGCTAGGAGCGGCGCGCTCGCGGGGCGCCAGGGAGATGGTCCTGTCGGTCTATGTCGACAATCATCGCGCCAAAGCTTTTTATCAACGCTACGGCTTCGTCGAGTTCGGCAAATACACGTTCATGGTCGGCGGCCACGCCGACGACGACCGGCTGATGAGGCTCGAATTATGAGGGTGGAGGTCGATCGCGCCCGCGCGCTGGGCGATGTGCCGCACGGCTTTCTCGGGCGGCGCGGCGGGGTCTCTACCGGGCTTTATGCCGGGCTCAACGTCGGCACCGGCTCCGACGACGACCCTGCGATCATCGCCGAGAACCGGCGGTTGGCGCGCGACGCGGTGTTGCCGGGCGCGATCCTGCTCAACCCGTATCAAGTGCATTCGGCCGATTGCGTTTCGGTGACCGGCCCGTGGGACGAAAGCTTGCGCCCGCATGCCGACGCGGTGGTGACCGACCGGCCGGGGATCGCGCTCGGCATCCTGACCGCCGATTGCGCGCCGGTGCTGCTCGCCGACGCAGACGCGGGCGTGGTCGGCGCGGCGCATGCGGGGTGGAAGGGCGCGATCGGCGGGGTCACCGACTCTACCTTGCTGGCAATGGAAGCGCTCGGCGCGAAGCGCGACCGCATCCGTGCCGCGATCGGCCCGTGTATCGCGCGCGCCAGTTATGAGGTCGATGCCGCCTTCCAGCAACGCTTCGAGGCCGACGACCCCGCCAATGAACGCTTCTTCGCCCCCGCTCGGGAGGGTCATGCGCAGTTTGATCTGGAAGCCTATGTCGCACACCGCCTTGCCGTCGCCGGGGTTCGCAAGGTCGAGGCGATGGGACTGGATACCTACGCCGACGAGGATCGCTTCTACAGCTTCCGCCGCGCCACGCACCGTGGCGAACCGGGGTACGGCCGGCAAATCTCGATCATCGGATTGCCCGGCTAGGCCGCCAGCATCGCGAGCTGACCGCGGACGAGGTCGAGATTATGCCGCGCCAGGCGGCTACCCCGCCCCGGCACGCTGCCCTCAAGCTCAGGCCGCTCGCCAATCGCCAGGCATCGCTCCCAAGATGCGCAAGCATGCGGCAGCCAATGCCCAATCGCATTCGCCGGATCGGCCATCGCGCAATCGAGCAGCACGTCGCCGAGCACGAAATGGAAGTCGGGCGACTGCGCCCAGGCGCTACGCTCATCCTCGGCGAAGTCGATCGCTTCGTCGAGCTGCCCGCTCTTGGCGAGGGCATGGAGATGGCAAACCACCATTTCGTGCCGCCAGTTGGCGTCGGCCGCGGTGCGGTCCAACGCCGTCGCGAAATGCTCGCTGGCGGCGTATTCGTCGCCGCGCATCTGCGCGTCCTTGCCGAGCTGGTAGTGAAGGTACGGATCGTCCGGCGTCTCGGCCAGTTCGGCGAGCAGCAGGGGATGATTGCGATGCTGCTTTCGTGCCAATTGCGCGCCGACATAACCATCATGACCGAACGCCAGGTCGATATCCTCGCGCGGCAGATCGGACTCGACCTGCTCGTGGACGCGCCCGGCATAGCGAACACCACGTGGCAGGAGCCGCGTGACGCGATTGCGTGTCATTGTGCCGGTGCCGCCGTCCGCCTCGCTGACTTGCCACAGGCGCCCGAGCCGCCGCGGTCCCGCGCACCACGCGCGCAGAAGGTCACCCCCGTGATCGATCCACTCGTCGGCGTCGATCACCAGATTCCAGTCGGCATCGGCCAGCGCCAGCGACGCGTTGCGCGCTTCGGCGAAACTATCTGACCACACCATTTCCGACACTTCGGCACCGCACTTTCGCGCAATCGCGATCGTGTCGTCGGTCGACCCGGTATCGAGGACCACGATCCGGTCCACCCACGGCCGCACGCTGTCGAGGCAGCGCGCGATGCATCGCGCCTCGTCACGGACGATCAGGACGGCGGCGAGCGAGGGGCGAGTGTCGATCATTTGCCTGCGGCTTGCGCCAGTCCGGTGAAAATCGCGTTAACCATCGCACGTCGAGATCGTTTCACTTGCAACCTTATTGCATCTGTGCGTTCAGGCGCACCCAAGGAGATTGAGATGTCCAAGCAGCCCACCGCCACCGAAGCCGACCTGACCGGGGTCGAGGCGAAGGCACCCAAGCGCCAGGTCGAAGCGATCGGCGGGCGCAAGCTCAAGCCATCGACGATGATGATGGGCCACGGTTACGACCCGATGCTGTCGGAAGGATCGCTCAAGCCGCCGATCTTCCTCACCTCGACCTTCGTCTTCCCCAACGCCGCCGCCGGCAAGCGCCATTTCGAGGGTGTGACGGGCAAGCGTCCCGGCGGCGCCGACGGCCTCGTTTATTCGCGCTTCAACGGGCCGAACCAAGAGATCTTGGAGGATCGCCTCGGCATCTGGGAAAACGCCGAGGACGCGCTGGCGTTCTCGTCGGGCATGTCGGCGATCGCCACATTGTTCCTCGCGATGGTCAAGCCGGGCGATACGATCGTCCATTCGGGGCCGCTCTATGCCGCGACCGAAACGCTGATCGCACGCATCCTCGGCAAGTTCGGGGTGCACTGGATCGATTTCCCGGCGGGCGCGACGCGCGCGGAAATCGATGCGGTGATGACGAAGGCCGCGTCGGGCAATGTCGCCTTGATCTATCTCGAAAGCCCGGCCAACCCGACCAATGCTTTGGTCGATGTCGAGGCGGTCGCCGCCAGCCGCGACGCGATCTTCACCGGCGCCAACAAACCGCCGATTGCGATCGACAACACCTTCCTGGGCCCGGTCTGGGCGCAGCCGCTCAAGCAAGGCGCCGACCTCGTCGTCTACAGCCTGACCAAATATGCCGGTGGGCACAGCGATCTCGTCGCGGGCGGCGTGCTGGGGTCGAAGGCGCACATCAACACGATCCGCATGATGCGCAACACGATCGGCACGATCTGCGACCCGCACACCGCATGGATGTTGTTGCGCAGCCTCGAAACGCTTGAACTGCGCATGACCCGCGCAGGCGAGAATGCGGTCAAGGTGTGCGACTTCCTCAACAACCATCCCAAGGTCGAGAAGGTCGGCTATCTCGGCTTCCTCGAACAGCAAGGCGATGCGCGCCAAGCCGACATCTATCGCCGCCATTGCACCGGCGCGGGCAGCACCTTCTCGCTCTATCTGAAGGGCGGCGAGAAGGAGGCGTTCGCGTTCCTCGACACGCTCAAGATCGCCAAGCTGGCGGTCAGCCTTGGCGGCACCGAGACGTTGGCGTCGGCCCCCGCGGCAATGACGCACCTGTCTGTCCCCGACGAGCGCAAGAAGGCGCTGGGTATCACTGACAACCTCGTGCGCATCTCGATCGGCGTCGAGGACGCCGACGATCTGATCGCCGATTTCGACGCGGCGCTCGACGCAATCTAAGCGCAAGCGCGTCAGGGGCGAGTTAACGGCGCCCGCCCCGCGTTAGCACTCCGCTCCGGCCCGCATTTTCTCCCCGGCCGTCCCGAAACATTCTCTCTTGACTACAGGCGTAGTCGCTGCGACTACATCGGTAGTCAGTGTGGACTAAGGCTGCGCCGGCCCCCGATCGACCGTGGCATTGGGGCTATGAGAGGGAGAAGACGCATGTCGAAGAAGAGCTGGTTTGTGATCGGGGCGGCGGTGACATTCGTAACGGTTGCCTCACCGGCGGCGGCCAGCGACGCCCAGGGCTATCGTGTCACTTTTGTTGCCGAGCACGGACTCTATTGCGTGCGGCCCACCGCAACCAGCGAAGCGGAGCGGCTTGGAATCCCGCTATACCGCACTCAGTGCCTGACCAAACGCGCTTGGGCGATGATTGGACTGGAGATCTTGCGCGCTTGATCCGCGCCAGGGCCTATCCGTCGCCAACGCGATCGATATCGGCGCCGGCGACCAGGTCGCCGACTTCGAAGCGGCGCTCGACGCGATCTAGCCGGCCACGCCTTCATCGAGCAGCCGCAAGTCGCGCCCGCGCGTCTCGCGCCCGAACCACGCGCACAGCGCCATAGCGAGCGCGGTGGGGACCAGGATCAGCGCCGCCACGATCCCCATCGCCGGCACCAAAGCGGTGATGCTCAGCGCCTGCGCGGCGACCCCGCCGGCCTTGGTGCACGCCGCGACCCAGCCGGTGGCGCGGCCGCGCACGCGCAGCGGGAAACTTTCGGCGGCATAAGGCAGCAGGATCGCGATGATTCCGTTCGACCCGACGATGAGCAGCGCGACCGGCAGGACCGGGCTGCCGCTTCCCGCGAATTCGAGCCGCAACACGCCCACCAACCCGAGCAACGTCACACCGATGAATGTGACGAGCGACCATTTGGTACTCCAGCGACTGTAGAGAAACGCCGCGACGAACACCGTTGGGAACGCGATCAACGCGGATTCGGCGAGCAGCTTACTCGACACCGCCATCGAATAGCCCTTCGCCACCAAGTCCGCGGGCAGCCACAGCAACAGCCCGAAATTGATCAATCCCCAGGCGAGCGCCGCGACCGACAAGGCGACGAGCTTGCCGACCAGCTTGGCGCCGGTCAGCGCATGGCTCACCGTGCCCGGGGGAAGCGGGGGCGGTGTGTCGAGCCGCGTCGCGGTCGCGCCGAACCGCGCCATCACGTCACGCGCCTCAGTATCGCGGCCGCGTGCGAGCAGAAACTTGGCGGACTCGGGAATGAACCCGCCGAGCAAGACCAGAATTAGCCCGGTCGGCAGGTTGAGCAGCCACAATATGCGCCACCCGAACACGGGCTGGAGCAGCGCCGACAATCCGCTCGCCGCGAAATAGCCGCCGACCGCGCCCAGTCCGCCGACCAGCACCAGGCTCCAGCCGCGATGCTTGTTCGGCATCATCTCGGCGAGCAGGGCATAGGTCACCGGCAGCATGCCCCCGGCCGCGGCGCCCATCATGAAGCACATGCCGATGTTCCAAGCGAGGCTGGGCATCGCCCCGCAGATCGAGGTGCCGACGAACATCACCGCGGACAGCAGGATCGACGCCTTGCGCCCGTAAATATCGGCAATCACGCCCCACAATACCGATCCGGTGACGGTGCCGATCAACGCCGCAAATGGCACCAGCGACGCGGTCGCTTTGGGCACGCCATATTCGCTGACCATCCCTGGGATGGTGAAACCGAGCGACGCGGGCTTCATCACGTCGATAATCAGCGCGACCACCAGGACCAGCATCAGCCGCCAATGCGCCGGGCCGAGCGCCGCATCCTCGGGCGCCGAAATCTCGATCGTTCCCGCCACGGCGCGTTGCGCGGCGACGTTGCGCGGGAGCAAGCCGTAAGCGGCGACGCCGACACCGCCGATGATCAACCCCATGCCGAGCACCATGTCCCAGCCCATCGCCATCCCGGCGAGGTGGAAGTGCATCGTCCGTCCCATCAGGAACATAGGCACGTGCATGAGGACGCCGGCCGTCACCGCAACGCAGCCGAGCGCGAACGCCCAGAGCGCCTGGCGGTCGCTGAGCGTGGTTCCGAGCCCCCGGGCGGCCATCAACCGTCGCCTACCCGCTCGATATCGGCGCCGACCGCCTGGAGCTTCTCCTCGAGCCGCTCATAGCCGCGATCGAGGTGATAGACGCGGTTCACCTCGGTCTGGCCGTCAGCGACCAGCCCGGCGATGATCAGGCTCATCGATGCGCGCAGGTCGGTCGCCATGACGGGGGCGCCGACCATGCGATCCACCCCGCGCACCACGGCGGTGCGGCCCTTGACGGTGATGTCGGCGCCCATCCGCGCCAGCTCAGGCACATGCATGTAACGATTCTCGAAGATCGTCTCGGTGAACACGCTCGCGCCCGCGGCCATGCACTGCATCGCCATGAATTGCGCCTGCATGTCGGTCGCGAAGCCCGGGAACGGCGCGGTCGACAGCGTGAGCGGCTTCAATTTGCCGTCGGACGAAACGTGGAGCGACGTTCCCTTCTCCTCGACGGTCACGCCGGCGTCGATCAGCGCGGCGATCGTCGCGCGCATATCGTCGGCCTTGACACCGACCAGTTCGACCACCCCGCCAGTAATCGCCGCCGCGCAGGCGTAGCTGCCCGCTTCGATCCGGTCGGGCATCACGCGATAGGTCGCGCCGTGCAGCCGGTCGACGCCCTCGATCTCCAGTGTTTCGGTGCCGACCCCCGACATCGATGCACCCATCGCGAGCAACAGGTTGCACAAGTCGACGATCTCGGGCTCGCGTGCGGCGTTCTCGATCAGCGTGCCGCCCTTGGCCAGCACCGCCGCCATCACCGCATTTTCGGTCGCGCCGACCGACACGATCGGGAAGGTCACGCGCCCGCCCGGCAGACGCCCGCCCGGCGCCTTGGCGCGGACGTAGCCGGCGGCGATCTCGATCTCGGCACCCATCGCCTCGAGCGCCTTCAGGTGCAAATCGATCGGGCGGTTGCCGATCGAACAGCCGCCGGGCAGCGACACCGTCGCCTCGCCCGCGCGCGCGACCAGCGGCCCGAGCACCAGGATCGACGCGCGCATCTTGCGGACGATGTCGTAGGGCGCTTCGGTCGAGGTCAGCCGCCCCGCGCGCATCGTCATCACGCGTCCGAAATCGGTCGGCCGTGCGCCCTCGATTTCGGTCGAGGCGCCGAGCTGGTTGAGCAGATGCCCGAAGCTGTCGACGTCGGCGAGCCGCGGCAGATTGCGCAGCGTCACCGGCTCCTCGGTCAACAGCGCGCACGGCATCAGCGTCAACGCGGAATTCTTCGCGCCCGAGATGGGCAATTTGCCGGCCAGGCGATTGCCGCCGCGGATGAGGATACGGTCCATGGAGCAGCTTCTATCGCCCCCGCGCGCTCGCGCAAGCAGTGGTGTATTGCAACGGGTTCGCAACGGCCATTGATCGACTTTAATGCGCGTCTGCTCGCGCCCTGCTCTGTGACGGTTGAGTTGTGGGGAAAGCGTATCGTGTCAGGGAGTTGCTTTGCCGAGCGTTTGGGCGATCTTGTCACGATCACCCCGGCAGAACATGATGCGCTGGCGCGGCTCGAAGAGCGCGAGCGCCACGTTCGGCGTGGCGCCACGATCCAGCGCGAGAACGACCGCGTCGGCGAGCTGTTCATCCTGCGCAAGGGCGTGATGATGTCGTCGATGCTGCTCGACGACGGCAGCCGGCAGATCCTGCGCTTCCTGTTTCCCGGCGACATGATGGGACTGTCCGGGCTGATCTATCGCGAGGCGCCGGAAACGATCGCCGCACTGAGCGACTGCACCGTCTGCGGCTTCGAACGATCGCTGCTCAGCGAAATCCTGGCCGCGCATCCACGGCTCGCCGCGCTGATGATGGTCTATGGCCAGATCGAGCGCGCGTCGCTGACCGACCGGCTCGCCGCGCTCGGCCGTACCTCGGCCAAGGCGCGCGTGGCGGCGGTGCTGATCGAGATGCGCAACCGACTGCGGATCATGGACAAGTCGATCACTGACAGATTCGTGCTCGGGCTGACCCAGGAAGAGATCGGCGACGCCACCGGGCTGACCGCGGTCCACGTCAATCGCATGCTGCGCCAGCTGGAGGATGATGGACTGATCGAGCGCGAGAACGGCCGAGTCATTTTCAAGGACGAGCGCGGTCTGATGCGCGCGGCGAATTATGTCGACCGCCACGAGGGGCTCGACCTAAGCTGGCTGCCCGAGGCGCGGTAGCGGAGAGCGGTCGCCCGCTCCCCCGCCCGTCATTTCAACGTCGGACTATCCAAATTGAGCTTGTCCGCCGCGATCACCTCGACGGTCGGATATTTCTTCCGCAGATCGTCGAGGAACAACTTCGCGTCGCCGACCACGATGATGCTCGCGCCCGTGGGGTCGAGCAATCGCTGCGAGATGCGCTGCACCGCCGCCGCGTCGATGCCGTCGATCTTGGGCGTGAACGACTTCAGCTCGGACAGCGGCACGTTCTCGATCACGTAATCGCCCAGGATGTTGGCGATCCCGCTGGTCGTTTCGGTGTCGCGGCCGAAATCGCCGATCAACACCGCTTTGCGCGAGGCGAGTTCGCCCGCGGGCACCGGTGCCGCGCCCATACCACGCATCGCATCGACGATCAGCCCGACCACTTCGGGCGCCGAGGGGTTCTTGGTTTGGGTGTTCGCAGAGACATAGCCCGGCTGGCGCCGCGCCGCGAGGCCGCTGCCCGCGCCATAGGCCAGCCCGCGCTTGATGCGGATTTCCTGGTTGAGCCGCGATGAAAACCCGACGCCTAGTGTCGAATTGGCAACGCTGGCGGCGTAGAAATCGGGGTCGTTACGCGCGATGCCCGGCCGCGCTATCACGACTCCCGCCTGCCCGGCGTTGGGCATATCGACGACGATGATCCGGGCTGGCTTGGGGGGCGGCGAAGGCAATTTCTCCAACCCTCGAATTCGCCATTCCGAAAGAGTCTTTTTAGGCCATGAGCCAAAATTCTTATCTGCCAAGGCCTTGGCCGCCGCCGGGGTGATATCGCCGACCAGGATCAGTGTAGAATAATTGGGAGTCCAAGTGCGGGCATAAGCTGCAAGCACATCGTCACGAGTAATCGCCTTAAGTGATGTCGGAGTTCCGGCGAGCGAATGTCCATAGTCGCTCTCCCCTATCACTGCCTTCACCGCGACCAGACTGGCCAACTTGCCTGGATCCTTCAGTTGCACCTGCACCCCGTCGATCGTCTGCGCCCGGCTGCGGTCGAGCTCGTCGGCGGCAAAGGTCGGGTTGCGCGTGACGTCCGCGAGCACCGCCAGTGCAGGCGCGATCTGGTCGGATTTCACCTCCAGCGACACTTCCGCGGAATCCCAACCGGCGCCCGACTGGATCGACCCGCCGAGCTTCTCGACCTCATTGGCGATCTGCGTCGCCGACCGCATCTTGGTGCCCTTGGTCATCAGGTCGGCGGTTAGGTTGTTGAGCCCCGCGCGGCCCGCCGGGTCGGCCGCTCCGCCACCGACCGCGACGATCGACGCGGTGATCAGCGGCAGATCGTGCTTCTCGACGACGATCAGCGTCATACCATTGGCAAGCTTCATCGTTACCGGCGCGGGGAGTGCTGCGACGACGGGCTTGGCGGGATCGGGCGGCAGCACGCGGTCGGCGTCGCTCGCCGGTTTGATGATCTCTATATTGGCGGGCGCCTTGAGGTCGGCGACCTTCACCGTGTCGGCCACCTCAATCTTGTCGCCCCACGCGCCCTTGCCCATTTCGGCGGGCATGTAGCGGATCGCCGCCGAACGGTTGTCGGTCAGATACCGCCGCGCAACGCGCTGGATGTCGGCGGGCGTCACGCGCGCGATCGCCGCGAGCTGCCTATCGGCCGCCGCCGGATCGCCGTCGATGATCACCGACCGCGCAATGGTCGACGCCTTGCCGTCGGCGGTCTCGCGGCTCTCGATCGTCGCGGTCAGCAACTGGTTCTTGGCGCGCGCCAGCTCCGCGGGCGTCACCAACCCGTCGCGCACGCGAGCGACTTCGGCACGGAGCGCCTTCTCACCGTCCGCCACATTTTTGCCGTCGGCCATCGTCGCGACGACGACGAACGCGCCGGTGCCTTGTTTGGTGTCGAGGAAGGTGTTGGCCGACTGCGCGAGCTGATCGCGATAGACCAGGTCCTGATAGAGCCGCGACGAATCCCCGCGCGACAGGATCGCGTCGAGCGAGGTCAGCGCCGGAATGTCGGCGTCATTGTCGGGCGGCACCGGATAGCTGATCAGCACCGCGGGGAGCGGGGTGTTGGGTTCGTAGACGGTGTAATTCTCGGCCTTGGTCCGCTCGGGCTCGGTCACCGTCACGCGCGGAATCGGGCGGGCGGGCTTCTTGATGCCGGCGAAATACTGGTCGACCCACTTGTCGAGCTCTGCGGGATCGAAATTGCCTGCGACGACCAGCACGGCATTGTCGGGCCGGTAATAGGTCGCGTGAAACGCCCGCACGTCGTCGATCGTCGCGGCCTCGAGGTTATCGAGGCTACCGATCCCCGGCCGCGCATAGGGATGCACCTTGTAGCTGATCTGCGGGTAATAGATCGAATAGAGCTTGCCGTACGGCGTCGCGAGCGTGCGCAGCCGCAGCTCCTCCTTCACCACATCGCGCTCCGAGGCATAGCTGACCGGTTCGACCACCAAGCTCGCCATGCGGTCGGCCTCCGCGAACAGCAGCCGCTGGAGATGGTTGGCCGGGACCACCTCGTAATAGTTGGTGAAATCGTCGTTGGTCGACGCGTTGTTATAGCCGCCGACATCTTCGGTCAGCCGGTCGAAATTCTCCGATTTCAGGTTGCGCGTCGCCTTGAACATCAAATGCTCGAACATATGCGCGAAGCCCGATTTGCCCTTGGGATCGTCCTTCGACCCGACATCGTACCACACCTGCACCGACACGTTCGCGGTCTTGGTGTCGCGGATCGCATAGACGCGCAGCCCATTGGCGAGCGTGCGGGTGGTGTAGGCGATCGGCTTGACGGTCGCGGGGCGCGGCGTCGCTTTCTTGGGCGCGGCGACTGCGGTCAGGGGCAACAGGGCAACGCCCAGCAACAGGGCGGCACGGGTCAGGCGCATCAAGGTCTCCGAACGGGAGGTTGGGTCGCGGTGTTGTGTCGTGGTAAGACGGCGGGAGTCAATCGCGACATGGAGGGGAGCGGTGAACGGCACGTCGAACTGGATACCGCGGCGGCGCATCCGCCTCGCGATTCTGATTGCGTTGTTCTTCGCCGCGTTCGCCGTGATGGGCGCGCTCAGATCGCCCTGGGCCTTGCTGTTGCTGATCCCGGCGGCGGGCGCGGGCGTCGCGGCAGTCATCATGCTGCGGATCAGGCGCCAGCTCTCGGCCGGATGGCAGCAGCGCATCCACGACCTCGTGGCCGAGCGCCTCGCCTTGCCCGCCGACACGACGGACGCGGTGCTCGATATCGGCTGCGGCGACGCCAGCCTGCTCGTGACACTGCGTCGCCGCGCGCCGGGCATCGCCGCGACCGGCATCGATTTCTGGGGCAGCGATTGGGACTATGCGCAATCGGCCTGCGAGGCGCGCCTGCCCGACGCGACCTTCCGCCGGATGGACGCGGGTCAGCTCGACTTCCCCGACGCCAGCTTCGATCGCGTCACATCGGTGATGTGCTTCCACGAAGTGCCGGCGCGCGATGGGGCCACGCAGCCCGGCCCCCTCGTCGCGGTGACCGAAGCGCTGCGCGTGCTCAAGCCGGGCGGCCGGTTCGTGCTGGTCGATCGCTTCCGCGATGCCGGGGACTATGGCGACGCCGCCGCGCTCGACGCGATCCTGGCCGCGACCGACAATCTGCGCCGCGACGCGCTAGTCGATACGCTCGGCATACCGTGGCCGCTCAACAGCAACCGCTCGCTCGGCCCCGTCGATATCCTATCGGGCCGCAAGCCGGGCTAACCGACCCGCTTAGAAAGCATCGCACCATCGCGTCCGCAAGCGGCGCGTCTACCGCTTCTTGTTGCGATTGGCGTAGAGCATCGCCGCCGCCACCGCGGCCGATCCTACACCCGCGCCGATCGCGGCGATCCCCCATTTGCTCAGCTTGGAGGGCTCTTGCGTGTTCGCGGCGCCTTCCTTGCGCGCCTTGGCTTCGCGCGCGGCGGCCATGATCTCGTTTTCCTCTGGGCCGAAAGTCTTGATGTCGTCGGTCACGCGTCACTCTCCTTGCCGCTCCCGTAGCGCGCCCGGAATCGCGCCGCAAATGCGTTAAGCTCACCCGCGACGATCGCCGCGCGCAGGTCGGCCATCAACGCCTGATAGAAATAAAGGTTGTGCTCGGTCATCAGCATCGCGCCGAGAATCTCGCCGGCGCGGACGAGATGGTGGAGATAGGCGCGTTCCCAGGTCGCGCAGACCGGGCAACTGCATTCGAGATCGATCGGCCCGCGATCCTCGGCGAACTTGGCGTTGCGGATGTTGATCGGGCCGGTACGGGTGAAGGCTTGACCCGTCCGGCCGCTGCGCGTCGGCAGCACGCAGTCGAACATGTCGACCCCGCGCTCGACCGCGCCGACGATGTCGTCGGGCTTGCCCACGCCCATCAGATAGCGCGGCTTGTCGGCGGGCAGCTGCCCCGGCGCGAAGTCGAGGCAGCCGAACATCGCCGCTTGCCCTTCGCCCACCGCGAGGCCGCCGATCGCATAGCCGTCGAAGCCGATCTCGGTCAGAGCGGCCGCGCTCTCGCCGCGCAACGCTTCGTCGAGCGCGCCTTGCTGGATGCCGAATTGCGCCGCGTTGTCGGCATGCTCCCCGCCGCCGAGGAACGCGTCGCGCGAGCGTTTCGCCCAACGCATCGACCGCGCCATCGCCGCCGCCTGCACTTCCTTGGTCGAGGTGGTCGGCACCAGTTCATCGAACGCCATCACGATGTCCGACCCGAGCAGCCGCTGGATTTCCATCGACCGTTCGGGGCTCATCAGGTGGCGCGTGCCGTCGAGGTGGCTCCTGAACTCGACCCCAGTCTCGTTGCGCTTGGTCAGCTCGCTCAGGCTCATCACCTGATATCCGCCGCTGTCGGTCAGGATCGGCCGCTCCCAGCCCATG
>Ga0307517_10007944_pt1 | contig 15327 bp, 21 predicted proteins | sample 23_EM_MG_FD_194515 | JGI IMG/M metagenome (GOLD analysis project Ga0307517, IMG submission 194515) | Populus trichocarpa ectomycorrhiza microbial communities from riparian zone in the Pacific Northwest, United States - 23_EM | ecosystem: Host-associated > Plants > Roots > Unclassified | place...
AGGAGAGTAACTATCCATGGCAAACCACCTGAAATACAATTTTTTTTGAATCTCCATGATCTTATACATACTAACAAGCGTGCCGATGACATCGCTTGGCTTGTTAGTTCGGAATTCTATTGACATGCAGGGAAAAAAACATAATCCGATCCATCAGACTTCGTTTTCTAACCCGACGAAAAGAGAAGAAGTCCTTACCAGGGCCAGCGTCATTAGGATCCGGTTCCCAGTTCGGGTCTGTATAGTCCTCCAACTCGGGTTGTTGGAGGGGTTGAATGGGTTCGTTTTCATCCACCAGAGTCGCCGCTGTCATCGTCTCCGACTTGGTTGGGCGATGCTTCGGATTGTATCCAGTCGTTCTCTGCGAATTAAAAAAGAAAGAATTAAAGAAGAACACTTAAACGCTACCAAAAGATAGAACCTCAAGTAGCGCCGAATAGGATGAGCAACCTTGAAGAGAAGGCGGGTGGGTCTATAATCCGAAGACATTTATATAATCGCGGCGACGTATTGCTGGAGGATAAGTCTTGTATCGGCGCCTCAGTGGGGGAGCCTTTTGCGATTTCTAGGCAAAGGAGATGGGTGTTAGTTACGATTGGGGTGTAAGAATTACTTGAACGAGGGCAGTGCATACGATTTTCGCAACGAACTGAAAAGATCGGCACTTTGATCGACATGCTGAAGACGAGCGAACATCAATAAGTTTGATGGAATTGGAGAAGATGTCCTCCTAAATCATATAGGGCACCCGGAAAATCGAATATTTCTTTCATTTTGGAGGCGTAGATTCATTTAGAGCCAAGAAGATGGAATGAGCCGCAGGAGCATACCTCAGATCGCATAGCTTCTTGTTTATATGGAAATCAAAACGCGACCCAACGCCCTGCAGTATCGTTTTCGCTTCTTCCGCTATACTTTAGCGTCAGACACGTTACAACTCGGAAAATAATAGAAAATAACACATACGATTAGTACAACCTTCTCCGACATCCACACCCGCAGATCCTCCAACATGGGCTTCGCCCACTCGCCCGTACATTTCTCCCACACATGATCCTCAATATACTCGTTACTCGTATCATACACTCGCGATGATGCTTTTGTAGCGATCGATAAGCCGCAGAATCTCGAAGTTTTTCCATATGGTGGAGTGTACATTCGGGTTTTACTTGTTCTTGCTCTTCTTCGTCTGGATCGATTTCGGGCAGGGCGAGCACATGATAGGACCTGTCACGGGTATAACTTGTCCCCTGAAGTAATGACCACGGTGACACGAGAACGTAAGGTCGGATTAATTCATGATCACTGTTGTCAAGTTCACCTCGCAGGAAACGACAATAGAGAGGCATGGTGGTGGCGGGTTGACAGTCATTGATATCCATGAAAAGGGCAGTTCGAAGATGAAAGCGCAATTTGTAGTTGGCGAGTCAAGATATCACGTTGCAGTACGCAAAGCCACCACCCACTCACAGTTGCGTTGTCATCAAAGCAAGGGCATCAGCTAAAGAACATTATCACGTGGTGGCTGAGTTTCAACGGACTTCACACATAATTTCTTCATCGCGGCCAAATCACAGCGCGCGCTGAGAGTCCTGAAATGAGTTACAACCAGTTACAAGTCTCAATATTGTTCAAAAGATAATGAATAGGTCAATACCAACCCGGAAACGGATTATGAATGTAATAAATAAATCATGGCACGAAATTCAAAGATGGTAACACGAAGCTACACAAAGACCAAGGACTCTTGATCAAAGAAACTTGGAAGAGGTCCAAAGATGAAGACTTAAAGTACCCAAATACGATGGCGTAGGACCTCTCCCAAGGCAAAGATTGCCCAAGGCATTTTTCTGAGGACGAAGATACATTCCTAAAGACAAAGCTGCCAAAGACCGACTGGACGTTTTCCTGATGCTCGATTACAAGTCCGAAGAATGAGGATTCGTTTCGTTCTTATGCGAACTAATCCCTGCTTTGATCGCGTTCGCCCTAACGCGGGTGCCAAGTAAGGTTAGTATTCATCCGTTCATTGCGAATCGTGCACGCGACGTTCCTCCCAAACGCCTCTCACTTTTTAGATTTTCATTTCGTGTCCTGAACCTCTCCAGTGAGTACGTATCCTGGAAATGAATTATAAGGATTCTCAGGATGAATAATACTTGTATAGCCATCATGTGACTTTCATCGGATATATATAAATTGTCCGTTTAGTTCCTATCTTGCCAGAATCCATGTCTCGTCCATCGATACCCATCGAGCTCATCGACGCCATCATCGACCAAGTTTCTCTTATTCCCTTTAAGAATTACCTCACTCTCTTAGCCCCAAACTACAAACTAGGATCACCCACACGTACATCCACACTCTCCTCCTGTGCCCTCGTCTCCCGCGCGTTTGTCTCCCGATGCCAGAAACACATATTCAATACCATCGATCTCGACCGCCGTAAACCAAGGGGGATGTATTTGTCGGAAAAACGAGAAAAAACTAATATGAGCCGATATGAGCCAATAGTCGCACATAAGCCTGTCAGTTGAAGGGGTATATTACCAGCTGCGACGATGTTTAATAAGTGTGGTCAGCTCGGCGTCAGCACAATTGGCGACAACTGCAGTGACTGGTCTTGATCAACCATATTGGTATTGAGTGGGCGTACAGTATTTGTCCGGCATTATCAGTATCCTCAGATGTGATTGGGTAGATGTGCTTTATTGCTCTATATCATTTCATGTCAATTGTATCTTATATTCAATATTCAGTTGCGGTAAACGAAGCAGTAAACATATATGGTATTTCATCAAGTATGATCTGTACAGAGCCGAGTAGAGAGTCTAAGCCTTTGCCGACTAAACAGCCCCTTCAGTGTTGTTGCCCTCCTCATCGGTGTCATCGTCATCAATTGATTCCATCAAGACTTTGAGGTCACCGTGGTCATCCTTGCTAGGCTTAGCCCCCGCCAAGCTGGAGTCGGTCTCCGGAAAGATCATTGCATCCCACTCCTTGAATATGTTGACGATAGTCTTCTTCCTGCGTCGTAAACCAGTCTCGAGCATAGTGAGATATTCTTCATAATCCTGGAAATATCGTATGCCAGTTCTGCTCCCCACTTCTTGGAGAGAGACATCGCTCGAAAGCGCCCAGCGGGCCTGCAACAAAACAGTCGGTAAAATGAGTAGCTGAACGAGTGCATCTGAACACACCAGGATAGCACACGTGGCGATGGCACCTGGCGTGGTGTTGCGAATGCTATGAATGCGGGCAATGGTCTCGGTCTGGGGATGATACGTCGTGTGCCCGAGCATGAATTTCTTCGCAGAGGTTGGCCCACGAATGAGCGCAACGAAGAGCTCAGAAGATTATCAGTCTACTGCAATAGTAGAAAAGTTAAACACTTACTCCCATCAGAACCGGGTTGAGGAAAATCTTTGATAGCTCATATTTCCCCGAGTAATCCTTGTGAATGATGTCAACGTCGACACTCGAGTATGTACCACCACCGCTCCCGTTGGGTACCCAACCGATGCGACCACGGAATTTGGCCTTACGCTCCTCGGGATCCACGAGGTCAGTGTCGAGAAGCCCAAAGACGGCAGAGCAATTATGACGGATGCGAGTTGCTGTGTTGGCACGCTGGGTATTAAGGCCTTTCATGAACTAGATAGAGATTAGTCACATTCAGTCAGAAAAAAAAAAATCCCGTACCTCCCTACGCACCCACTTCTGAGAAAGAATGGTTTCCTGGCTAAGCTGCTCTCTGAGAAGGCCGACGATTTCGTGCAGCTGACCCTGGAACCTGTTGTTGTCGTCCTCGAACCTTTCAGTTGCATCATACGTGTCGTCGAATTTGATCTTGAAGATATCTGCACCTTTGTAGACCCAAGGCGCATAGATAACACAAAACTTGTGGCCCATGTTGCTGACGAACTCGTCCTCGAGTTGACCTGCACCGGTATCATCCTGAGCTTCGTCATCAGATGTGGGTGTAGGGTTACGGGTCTTTCGGCGTTTCGACCGGTGTGTTGTTCCCGTGCCAGGGTCCTCGTTGTTTTTGTCGTTGTTGTCATTGGAAATATCAGCGAGTTTGCGACGAAGGGCCTCGTTTTCCTGACTGAGTGAATTCTTCGCAGCTTGATTGTGTCGGGCAATCTCCGAAACGCGATCACATGACTCTATGTTCAACGAAGATTGTCACCACGCTCACCTTGATTAAGGCCTCCTTACTTGCATCGAGACTCAGAGGCGGCGTGTTCTCATCATCTGAAGACGGAGAATGGGAAGGGCTGTGAATACGATTTGCGGTCTGCGGCATCAGAGTAGACAAGGAGACAGATTGTTGTGGGGCCACAGTCGCTTGCTCTTGTCTTTAAGTACTTCGCTAGTGCGCCACTTGTGGAGCGGCTCCACAGGCCATAATTTGTACTAACATACGTCATAAATATAGACACTTTTTTCTTGGATGCACTGCAACTTTCGATAGCTATAACTTAGGCGTCCAAGTTCTTTCATCTACTACATAAATCAGGCTACAAGTCACGCTCAATGCCACGCACTCCCAAAGACTCCTCTACACGTAAAAAGTCTTCAAGGCTTCAGCTGGAGAAATTATACCGAATATGTCGCTATTGCAACACCAACCGACCAACAAATCGATTTGATAAACACCAGAAAGCCTGCAAAACCAGATGGGAGATACACAAACAGCGAAAGACCACCAAGGCGACACACATTGAACTGGAAACCGTCGAAGGATCATCTTCTGGAAATTTTATTCGATCCAACGAACCGGAATTTGTTCAAGGATCGAGCGCAATGCTGGTGGATATGGTGGATGATCTGCCAGTGCCATCTTCAGACCTAGACAACCGAGCAACTGAGCAAATCGGTGAGTGCTATTGTATTTTATGGGTCGTGTTAGGTTCTAAAATAATAGGCAATATGTAGAACATGCTCCCACTGATATGAACCTCCCTTCGGAATATATTAAGATTGTGCCTCATCCTCACTCTCCCGATCCCAACATTCGAATTATCCCACTCTCGACTCAGATGTCTTCTGAAGTGGCACCTGTCTTTCAACCCAAGCCTAATACTTGTCCTTGGGCTCCATTCAAGAATCTTGCCGACTTCGAGTACACCGAGACAGCTGTGAAGGGATTGTTGTCCAAGGAGGTGGTGATCACGCAGTTGGCAGGAATTAACACAACATGGGCAGTGGGGAGTTTCCTATCCATTAAGACTCATAGAGATATGGAGAATATACTCTCGAAAGCCCGCGAATACTTTGTTCAGGTATATAATTGGCTATATCATTATTATCGCTTGAACTAACATATAATCGATATCAGTTCCAGACCGAATCTGTCACGGCCACCTACGAAGGTCAGCCTCGCCAAATTACATTCGAATATCGAGATCCTTGGAAATGGATCTTGGCACTCATTCAAGACGACTCGCTGGCCCCATGGCACATGTGGAACGCTGTCAAAAAATTCTACTGTTGTGGGGATCATGAAGAACGAATCTACGACGAGCCAAATACAGGTGACGTATGGTGGGAAGTTGACGTGAGTTGCTTCAAATATTATTCTTCCCCTTACTGACTGTAGATCTTCCAATCACTTAGAACGAGCTTGATGACGCGAGTAGTGGATTTTGCCACTGCTACCTTCCACTGCATTTTTGGCTGGACAAAGGCCTTGTGACGCAGCGCGTCAAAAAGTATCCTATGGTGCTTCGGGCGGCATGGCTACCACGTCAGATAAGAAACGCATCTGGAAACGGGGGCGGTGTTCTTATCGGATACATGCCTATAGTGCGTTAACACCTATTCCGCCGTATGACTCGTCTGACTGTGGTTCCAGATTTTGGACCCGTCTGATCCATCAAGCCGGTCAGCACCTCAGAAGGAAGAGTTCGCGAGGTTCAAGAACGAAGTTTACCAGAAGGTTCTTCAAAAGGTCTTCAGTAGCCTCCGACATCGCTCTCGGAATGGAGATGCTCATATCTGTGCGGACGGCATCACTCGTGTGTTGTACCCTGGTATTTTGATTGAATCACAAGATGCAGAGGAAGCAGCTTATTTTTGCGGATGCCGTGCAGCTGGCGCTAACCACCCATGTCCAAAGTGCCTAATTTCACACACGGACCTACACGACATCACCGGTACATTTGCAGAGTTGCGTACTCCAAAAAATATGCAGGCCGTAATTGCTCTTGCATCGAAGGCAAAAACAAAGGGTCGAAAGGAGGAGATTCTTAAAGCCCGAGGGCTTCATAACATCGAGGTAAGCTGGATTCTGCTGCGACGAGAATGATTTATTTTCTATTTCGACGCTTATCGCCACTACCCAGCACTTTCTTTGGGATTTTAGGTTTTCAGATCCATACAGGGCTTACTCATATGATACCCTACATTCAGACGACCTGGGAAAGTGGGGGAAACACCTTTGGGTTCTTCTCCTTGCAGTTTTGGAGAAATCAGGTGGTAAGGGAAAACTTACGGAACGGTAGGTTTCTTGGCCTCGAGTAGAAATTCTAGGTGAGGACTGTCGGCGTTCCTTTTCAGAATGGCAAATTTTCCTCGATGGAGTGGCTTGAAACACTTCAGTGCTGTTAGTACGACTGAATTTTCAGATGGACAGGCCTTCTACGATATCCTGAAAGTGAGTGGCCAAGTCAGCAAAGATCACGTCTAACCTTCTTGAAATCAGTGCGTTCTGCCCTGTATCGTCGATCTTCTCCCCAAGAATTCGTCACTCTTACGTTGTATCCGTGCGTATATTCACTACCGAATTCTTGTCGGTCTCCACTGCATGACGGATGAGCGAATCAAATACCTTGAGAAAGCCATCCTTGTCTACCAGAAATGTTGTGCCGTACGTCATTCCGTCGTCTCTTTGATAGCATTTGTCATTAACCACCCATTTAATGAAGGAGGTACAGGAGGAGTACGGAAAGAGCTTCGACTTCTTAAAGCAACACGCCTCCCAGCACGTTATTCAAGACATCAAAGAAAAGGGAACAGTAGACAACTTTTCTACTCGGATTGGCGAAGGAATCCAGCAGGAAGCATCTCAAGCATTCGAACTGACGAATATGAAAAATGCGGAGCACCAGGTGAGCGTCCAAATAGTCAGTCAGTTGGGTTTGTTTTATAACAGCTAACGATAATAGATGGTTGTAATCGACGAAAAGCTGGAAGCGATAGCTCGCATCCGTATGGCTATTGACAATGACACTCGAGCGCGTCAAATTGCACCTGAAAACGAGGCTGACGAGGTAGCGACAGATAGTGAACCAGACGAGTTGTGGCAGTGGAAACTTGGATCACCTGAGGGAAGGAAAGTCAATTTCCGAGTCCTGGTAGAGGATCGCTCGAGGACACATAGGGAATATCGTAACCTTGACCAACGGTTGAGAGATTTTATTGCTTTCCATTTTCCTGAGGAGGCACTGAGCTACGAGGACGAAATATTTGTGAGTTCTCCTTTGCTTATTTTGCAAATTGTGGATCATGTAATATTTCGATCATGATACTTGACAGGTAAGACGGTTTAAGAATGTTACGGTAAAATTCCAGTCACTTGAAGATTGGACCGAAGGCCGAGATATCATGCGATGCAATCCATCGTTTCATGGTGAACCCCGTTTCGACTGCGTAATCATCCACGACGATGCCCCCGGTCTCAGTGTTGCACGTCTTTGTGATCTTATTCGTTGCAGCCTGCCATCCAAGAAAGAGATTGATTTGGCTCTGGTGCATCGGTTCTCTCACAGCCACTGGAAGCCGAAGACGGTTTGGTCAGGCTGTAGAGTGCTCGACGAGGACGTGGAATCCTCCATTGTTTCATTGGACTATGTACTTCGCGGCGCTCTCCTCTGTCCTGTGAGCCGGAATGAAGACGAAAAGGCCACTATTTTGTTGATACTGTGGATGCCGATATGTTTCTTAGAGAAAACTACCCAATGAATTGATGTTTAAATGGGTGCTCGGCAATGTAAATTAGCTTCATATCCTATGTAGACTTGATAGATCCTGTCGGTAACTAGTCAGGCCTTCAGGCCTAATCAGACTTGGCACATAAGCGAATCAGACATCTAGGTGATTGATTCGAACATATTTCCATGCATCTGTTGGTATAGTGCAGCTGATAGCTTTTACGGTTGCCAATACATTGATATAAACTCCTATGCGCTATACCACGTTTGCCTATGACCTCACATCCGTTCAGTTAGCGGTGTCAAGACCAATCAGTGATCGACCGTTTTTCCGACATTACTATGGCCTCCAACACCGCCTCCGATCGAATCCTCATCTCGGGACTTATGTGAGGCACTTTCGACTCGCGGATGACCCGGAGGACCCCGAGGATACCTCGTGGATCGCGTATGAGGAGACGCCTATTAAGCCAGACGCTTAGTTTCCTCCCTCATCTATATTCATTCGGTTTGAAGTTCAACTCCACAGAAGCGAGTTGGGCCGACCTCCCGGGCGATACACGGGCGGCCTTTGAATGCGTGTTTGAGATGGAGAGTGTGAAAGAGGTCGAATTGGAGTATTTTTATGAGTTTCCGGTGCAGTTGTTGATGTCACTGACGAGGTTGAGATACTTGGCGCTATCGAATGTGCGCTCGGACATTGACTCGGATTCTGATGTGGAGTATGATTTTGCTCCGTGCGAGGTTGCCTTGGAAGGCTTGTATCTCAGAGGCTTGTCGCCAGATATAATCGAAACCCTCACGAAAACACTCTCTTCCGCCGATGGACCCCCCACACTACGCAAGCTGGCGCTGACATCAACAACGTTCGAGGAGGACTTCTACGAGGCGGTCGTGAAGCTAATCGCAGCGTGTGGATCACATCTCACGAGCTTCGCTTGGCTCCCTACAATCGTGTTCCGTGAGTCCAAACCACATAAACCGAATCAACTGATAAATATTTATATTTATGTAAACATTTCCCCAGCTTTTTCCCTTGGCCCAATCACCATCACCCAACTTCACCACCTCCGCTCTATATATGTCGCGATCAATTTCCAAGACCTACTAGTACCATTCGATGATACCCTTTCCCTCCTCCTCCAAATCTCCACTCGCCCCAAACCTAACGCCATCGAGAAAATCATCCTCGAATGTCACTGCATCACCTTCCCCTACCCATGGATAACGCAAGACTCAGGAAACACCCTTGCTGAAATCTGGCGGCCGCTTGATGCAGCGCTCTGTGCTACAAGGCCAAAACCAGAGTATGGGGTGGAAACGATATTCGGAAACCTGAAAGAGGTAGAAATCATTTTATCAGCGAACACTATTGCGCAGGAGGCGATCGATAGGTTCATGAAGGAGAAGGAGGAACTCCTGCCAGGCGTCAAAGCATGGGGGGTGGTGGTAACGGTAAGAGTGGATGACACTGAGGAGAAAAGGTTATTGGATTGGTTGCGTGAGATGTGAAGAGTATCCACCACCATTGTATTAAGTACCTAACGACCCTTGTTGTGATAGTAGACGAAAAGTGTGTATACCTTCAGATCCTGCTAACTTCAATGTATTCCGTCATAGATACGTTATATAAGTTCAGAGAAGTCAGACCAAACTTCAAAGTCACGTTTCTTCCACAAGAATTGATAGATGCATGTAATTCATCTACAAAAACACAAAATGAGATAATATCTACTCCGAATTCAAAGGCCTGTCGTATGGACAAAACTTGCATGAGCTTGTTAGATTGGGAGTGATCGGTTTGAGATGTGCCAGCAATTTGCGAGGTCAGAGCGGCTAATATTGGGCTAATATCTTCCTAATATGAACAGGCACTCCACATTGAGCCCAAACAACGGGCCCTTTGTAATACCCCGTAATCTCCCCCGTCACCTATCACGAGGAGCGAGCTGGATATGGAGTATCATCAGTTCCTGGGAAGCCTTATTGCCCGAATCATTCGGATTGCCCTCAAAAAAAGTGTAAGTCAGCCCTATTGTGGATATTAAATAGGTCATTTATCCAATTAACGTCGAACTGCGAACGTTGATTGTCTTCCCATGATCATGATCACGACGAAGGTGTTTTGCTTCCGGTTTTATAAAAACGTGTACGTGTCATTTGCCTGTCTTGTGCAACGTGTTTGACCCCTGCTTTTCGCTCGTTCCAAATACAGTGCCATTGGACCAATGGGAACCATCAAAAAAGTCCGCAACTGCATGAATCCGAACATTGTACCTGCCCGCGAGGGTTGCGAAGGGGGCCTATCGATCTGACTTTTGCTGAAGACTCGATGGTAGCGCGAAATGGCGCTAAGATGACTGCATTTGAGAGTTCTGTCTGCAATACTTATATAAACAGCCAGTATGAATATTTTCCCCCCAACATCGCTTACGATATTGTGCAGTGGTACGCACACAATTATGCTCGTGAGCCTCCCGTGCTGATATCTTTGTAGTCTTTGATTTATCAGGTAGATTTTAACGAATATTGTTGCTCATTTATTGCGCACGGTTGTTCTTTTATCAAGTTTATCAGCTCTCAAAATGCCTTGGAAACAAATCCCTGGCAGTCTCGCTCGAATCTCTGCTGGATCAGTCACCAACGTCTGGGGAGTCAACTCCAGTGCCAGCATATTTCGTTACGCAGGCAATGACAGCAACTCCTGGGCTCAGATCCCTGGTAGCCTAACCGACATTGGCGCGGCCGCTGACGGCACTGTTTGGGGGGTCAACGCCGTCGACTATATCTTTCGCTATAACTGGGATGTTGCTGACTGGATTAAAATCCCCGGTGCTCTCAGACGAATCTCCGCCGGATAGCGCACCAACGTCTGGGGAGTCACCGCCACTGGCGAGATCTTTCGCTACACGGGCGATGACAGCAACCCCTGGGGCCAGGTCCCCGGTGCCCTCACTGACATAGGCGCGGCTGTGGATGGTACAGTTTGGGGGGTCAATTTCACAGGCAGCATCTTTCGCGATACGGGCGAGCAGGAGGATCCCAACCACTGGGCCAACATTCCAGGTGCTCTCACTGCGATCTCTGCCGGGAGTAAAACCAATGTATGGGGGTCAACAGCGCAGGCAACATCTTCACATTCACGGTCCGCGATGATAGTAAACCTTGGGTTCAGATCACTGGCAGTCTTGTCGATATTGGTGCAGGTAGCGATGGCGTGGTTTTGGGAGTCAACTCTGGTGACAATATTTACCGCTGGATTCATGTTTAACTTCCTACTACTTCTGACTTGTAGCAAAAGAACAAACTTATCTCGTGTGCCATTTCATCTCACCTGCAAAAGTCACGGTTTTTTATTATTACTGAGAACCAACCGAATCTCGACCAAATTCACGACGGTAATATCAAAGATTCAACGATAGTATATATGCTTATGCAGCAAAGTATCAGAGTTACATATAAGGATTTTTTGTTGCTAGGGTATGGAGCATCGAAGCGCAGAGAAGGTTAGTTGGGTAAGTAGTCCAAGATAAAAAACAATAAAAAGCAAGAACAAGTTTAGAAAGCATCAGTAATGACAGTCGGATATGCCCCCAAAATCGGGGGAACGAAAATAAAAAGAAACGCTACAGGGCGGTGAACGTAGCCTCATCACCATAGCTGCTGACACGCTTAGCAGCAATAGAGGCGGGGAGATCCTCGCCCGGTTCCCTAAGACAGTCTATCGGAATCAGTCCTTTACTTCCACCCGAAGCGTCTTCGTTATCTCCTCTGCCCGAGCCCGTTGGCGGAACCTTCACGACGTAGGCCCATCCATCGTCAAACGTCGTCAGAACATGGACGTATTCACCAACACCGACTGTAACCTCATCCTCTAAGGTACGTTGGTAGGGCTGACGAATAATTTCCTTGAGTGTGGTAGGAGCCGCGGCGCGTTGGGGGTCTTCGAATGGGTTATTGTCGCCAAATGGATCTGATGCGAATGGATCGTCGCCAATGAGAGGCGCCGCCGAAGGTAGGGACGGGACAGGGGGAAGGGAGGAAAAAATTGAATCGTCGCTGTTAGGCCTTCTCATGATCGTCCTCACCGTTCCGTGATGACTAGACGGTCGTGAATATGCAGAGGTGCGATCGCCCGCAAGCGATGGCGGTTTTGGGAAAGCGAAAGATTGCGAGGAAGGCGAGAATGCCTGATCTGTTGGAGTGATTTGGAGGCTGCTTCGGAGGTTGACGAAGAGGAATTGAGAGTTTTCGGAATGATTCGAACCTACGGAGAACCGGTGATGGGGAACTTCGGCGGGATGGTAACGCGAAGAGTCGATAACGGCTTGTAGCGAGCCTGCAGTCACTTGCCTTACCTCGGCCATTGGAGGGAAACGAGGATTGGTAGGAGAGAAGGCAAAACTGTTGCGCGCGTTTTGCGATCCGGTAACCAAAACCTCTGCATCTCCATAAGTTTGGGAAGTTCGCTTTCTGGAGAACCACCACGTATTGGCTTGTTTATTGCGACGAGCTCTCGAACGGCGTCGCAAGAAGAACACCAATAAGACGAAGAAAAAGGCGAGGCAGATAATAACGATGGCAGCAACAACACCCATCGAAATATGCCCTTTTTCTGCTCCTGAAACGGTATTCACGTTGTTAGGATCGTTTCCTGAAGCAGTCGAGGTTGAGCCTCCGGCATTGAGAGTGTTCGTTCCTCCGGAATTTTTGGAGGGGCTGCCTTGAGACGCGATTGTAACACCGGCAGCGTTTGCTACGCCACCAAAGGGGTCATTTGTACCACTTCCTAAATTGGCAGCTCCTCCCTCGCCCACTAATACGGAGCCTGATGTAGGAGAAGCACCGCCAGATGGCACGGTACCACTCCCTGTTGGTGAATCGCCTGAGCTTCTGGATGCTGGAGTGTCACCAGAGTCGGTGCCAGAGGCAGGAACAACGACGACAGCTGGAACCGGTCCAGGATTTGGAGTATTACCACTACCAGAATCGGTGCCAGAGGCAGGGACAACCACGACAGCTGGAACTGGTCCTGGAGATCCAGCGCCTCCAGGATTTGGAGTGCTACCACTTGGAGGACTGACATCCCCTCCATTGTTGGGGGGTGGGCTGGATGGAGGAGCAGGTTGAACGACCGGTGGAATAGGTTGAGTGACCGGTGGAATGGGTTGAGCGACTGGTGGAACAGGTTGAGCGACCGGCGGAACAGGTTGAGCGACCGGTGGAACAGGTTGAGCGACCGGTGGAGTAGGCTGAATGACTGGTGGAGTAGGCTGAGCGGCCGGTGGAGTAGGTTGAGCGACCGGTGGAGTCGGTTGAGCGACCGGTGGGGTGGGCTGAGCGACCGGTGGGGTAGGCTGAGCAGGCGGCGGCGTATTCGCGGCTGCAGTGGTACCGGGGGTGGTATTTTGGTTTTGGTTTTGGTCGCTACCACCAATGATGGGGTCAAGGATGGGGTCAAGGATTGGTGAGAGGATTGGTATTGAGGGAAGTGCGATGGGGAGTTTAATGAGTTGCGGCTCGCGAGCATGAATCGTTTTCAAGTTATCCGCAACTCGACGAACACGCCGCATGTTGACAAATCCGCTGAGCCGCGAGGCGGGGAGACTAAGATCAAAGGAGTGTGGGGGAACGACTTTCAGGCGTTGATAGTACAAGGTTGTGTAAAGCTGGCATAAGGAAAAAAAAAACTGCCAGAGTTTAGCGTGTGCATTTATCCCTGCCGATCATGGACACAGGAACTAGACCAGTATTAGACCCGAAGAAGGACAGCGTCTGCGACCCTGAATGTGAGAACTTTTATTTATACACCCCTCGAGCGCCCATTTGGTGAAATACATACAAGCGGTATCGCAAGGGTGGATGGGTTGCGGATTGCCACTTAAAGTTCGCAACATGCACAAGAATTGCGACGGGAAACGTAAGCATTGTATTCAAATCTACAAAAACTTGAATGCAAGTCGGATGTTGGCAGTTATGTAAAACTGTACAGCGTTAGGTCTAAGAAGGGGTGTGGGCGTTCTTCTCTCGGCCACGCCCGCCATCATAATCACGGCAGGTACCATCTCCGCACCGACTTTCCGAAGAACCTTGTCCATGCCATCACCTCCATCGTGCCTCGGATCGACCCATTCGACGACGAGCATTCCTAGAGGACCATGCCTCGGAAACGAATCGGGGTGGGGTAGAAGATAGAACTTAGCAGGGGGGCATCGTTGCAAAGACCCTATGTTTTCTTCCTCGCCTACTAGGGTTCCGGCCGTGGCAGAGGGTGACAGTGAAGGGTGATAGATTATGCTGTTACAGATTGGTGATGTTTTATGGGTACAATACATAGCAGCAATGAGTATTTAGCGCTGACTGCTCGGCCATTGCCGGTGGCTGGTACCAACCAACTTCATGTGAGTGACGAACGGCTCCGCAAACGCTAGGGGACGATCTTCGTACGAGACTACCACAAGCGCCTGAACCGGACACTTTCTTACAACACCTTTTTTCGACCCAATCTACGTAGCGGTCCGCGAGGTCGAGCATTCTGTTTTATTTAAGTAACCCAAGAATCTGAACTAAACTTTATAATACTCGTTACTAGATCTAGATTACATATTGATCACAAACACGCCAGGTTAGCATTAAGGTCAGCATTTAAACAAAAAAGTACTAGCCAATTGGAGGGTCAGTCAGACAATCCACCTTTTTTGGGAGAAGCAACTTATCCATGAAGGGTTACAACCCATAAACATTTGTTCGATGCGAGTATATTATAGGGAGTGAAATTTAATGAAAGGCGAGGAAAGCTATTAGTAACGGGTATTCTAATTCAATCCGTAAATGACTGTTCGTTCCCCCGAAAATGTGTCTACATGGCGATGAACGTATCCCCGCCACTATCGCTACTGACACGCTTAGAAGAAATAAAAGCGTGGAGATCTTGTCCTTGTTCCACCAGACAGTCAATTGGGATGAATCCTCTACTTTCAGCGGAAACATCCCCATTATCTCCTCTGCTGGAGCCCGTTGCCGGAACCTTGACGACGTGCGCCCATCCATCGTCAAACGTCGTATTAACACGGACGCATTCGCCAATACTAACCGTGATCTCATCCTCTCGGGTGCGTTGGAAGGGCTGACGAATAATCTCCTTGAATATGGTCGGAGTGGCGGGGTGTTGGGCGTCCTCGAATGGGTTATTATCGCCGGCTGGATCTGATGCAAATGGATCGCTGCCAATGAGAGACACCGCCGAAGTGGACGGTACAGCTGGGAGGGAGGGAAAGAACGGGTCGTCACTGTTAGGCTTTTTCGTCATCGCTGCGACTCGGAATGCCCCATTACTAGTACTAGGCAGTCGTGAATGTGCAAAGATGCGGTTACCGATGGGTGGTGGTGG
>Ga0307517_10007945_pt1 | contig 15326 bp, 14 predicted proteins | sample 23_EM_MG_FD_194515 | JGI IMG/M metagenome (GOLD analysis project Ga0307517, IMG submission 194515) | Populus trichocarpa ectomycorrhiza microbial communities from riparian zone in the Pacific Northwest, United States - 23_EM | ecosystem: Host-associated > Plants > Roots > Unclassified | place...
ATTTTAAAAAAATATATATTTTAAATTAATTTATTTTAATATTTTTAAATTGTTTTAATATATTGATATTAAAATATAATTTTTTTAAAAATATATTCTTAAATAAAAAATACATTAAATTTTTTTTCTAAAAAGGTTGTCAGAGTTTGCTCAATAGTAATGATTAAAAATACAAAGAAAGTAATAATGTTAATGCACTCAAAATAGTACTACGAGGTTTTAGGTAATTTAAAAAAAAAAAAATTAAAGGCACAGTAGATGTGTGAACGAGTTATAAAAAGCCGAACTACAATTTCAGATCCATGGGCTTAGCAAGCCCATATTCGTACAGGTCCTTGAACAAGGCTCACACTGGGTCCAAAAGACAACTCAAGGGCATTCGCCAGGGTATATCTTGTCGATGTCTATGGGACTTCGGCTCAGGGGTGGTTGAAAGTTCAGTCAAGTGTGTTTTTGTTATATGAATAATTTCAAAGATTGGTGTGGTAATTAAGTAGTTTTTCTTATTAATTTAAATATTAGATTCGGCCTTCCAAAAAAATTTCTTCTCATGAATCATTGGACTTTCCTTATTTCTAACATTTTTCTTGATATTTTCTTGTTTTTATTCTTTAACATTTTTTTTTAAAATTCAACTTGAACATTTGGTGTAATTGGTGGCTAGAAATTATTCCAAACTATTTTTCTTGCTTTTTTATATGTTTTATACTATTTTAAAATATATCAATTTTTATTTTTTATGTTTTTTAAAAGTATATTTATCTTGAAAAAATATTAAATATATACTTTATTAGTATTTTTTGATAATTTTAATGTGTTATGTTAAAAATAAAAAATAAAAAAAAATATTTTATTATATTTACAAATAAAAAATATATTTAAAAAATAATTTACACTACAATACTATAAACAAACTAAAAAATAACAAATTTGTAGCGGTTTGAATCAGGTACCTGCTCAAGAGAATCAAATCTTCACTAGATAATTATCTTGCTGTACCGTGAGATTGAACAAATTTTTTTTGAATATAAAAAAATTATTCTGCTGTTGTTAATATATATATATATATATATATATATATATATATATATATTAAAAAAATTAAATTATTTGGAAGTTGACCTAATATGATATAATCGATTTTGCAAGTCTAAAAATAACTCAAATAACCGATAAAAATATAGTTTGACTAAAAAATTAAAAAAATATATTATTTTTAAATATTAAGATGATAATATATTGAATCTATTTGAATTTACTTGAATCGACCTTGATTTACTCGAATTAATTCAGGTTAACCTGTCAAATCTCTAACTCAGGTCATGAAACCTTGTAGAAAACAAATAAAAAAGCAAATCGACCTAATTTTCAATCAATTCAATAGTAAAATATAAAATTAAAAACAAAGTTTAATTAAAAAAATGAGTTGATTTAACCCGAGTCAACCTGCAAAAACTTAGTCATGAGATTAAGATAAACGCATAAAAAAATTAAAACAAATTACGAAACTCAAATCTCAACTAATCTAATATTAAATTAAAAAAATCTTAAAAACCACTTGAATTAGCTCAAGTTAACTGACTAAACTCATGATCCGAGTCATGAGGTTGGGATAACCTCATATAAAGTAGACCGAAATAAATTATGAAGTCTAACTCCCAATCAACCTAATATTGAAGGATAAAATTTAAAAACAAAAAACCCTGAGATAATCGGGGCTAACCTGCAACCTAGGTCATGAAACTGTAATATTCTCATAAAAAGCAAATAAAAAAAAATATAAAGCATAATTTTCAATCAATCCAATGTTGAAGGATTGAATTAGAAAAAAATAAAAACAAAAAACAAAAAAATATTATGAATCAACTCAAGTTAACCTGTCAAACCCGAATAATGAGACTAAGATAATTTTATAGAGAAAAAAAAAATTAAGTTAAGTTTTTAATCAACTCAATATTAAAAGATGAATTTTAAAAAAAAATCAATTAAAAAAAACCTAAAAATACTCTAACCAACCTGACTAAATAATGAGAAAATAAATAATGAATTTTAATTAATTTTCATTAATATAATCAAACAATGACAAAAATAAACGGAAGCTTTCAAACCATTCATTAACATTTTATTATTTTTTACACTATATTTTTCATATAAATTATTTTCCACGTTTTACATGAATTAACCTTCAAACCATGATTTTGAGCAAAAACAGTCCCTCCTGTTAAAAAAGAAAAAAAACCATCAACAATTAGAGCAAAAAAAAAATAGTTACAGGGAACCGCCACGCGGCATCTATTTGGAGCAGTTGCGGGAACAATCCCTTCACTTTTACCGTCACTTGACTGTAATCTCAATCCTCTGGACCGAGCCGTCATGGACTCAGAGTCGCTGGATACCTTTCCTGTCTCTCTCAGCAACCAACTCTTTCAAACATCCATCCATGCCTTGTAGCTGAAAAAATATGTCTAATCTTTAACTCACAGCTATGTCATTTACTGTCGCTCACACCTCATCTCTCTCTCCTTTCTCTCCTAAAACACACCAAAACCCTCGCACTTTCCCTTCTCATTCAAAACTTATTCTCCATTTTCACTCTTCTAAATCACCTAATTCTCTTCTTCAAGCTTCAAGAAGAACCTCCAATTTAGATGGTCCTCGAAATTGGAGCAGGTCGATCAACTCTGATTTCGCCGATGATCACGAGGACGGCGGTGATGATGATGAAGCAGAGGAGGAGGATAGGAGTTTGGATCTGCTAGTTAGGTTTATTTCAAATGTGTTCAAGAAGGTATCGAAACGTGCTAGAAAGGCCGTCCGATCGGTTTTGCCTGTTCCTATATCTACTAAATTGGTAATCACTGTTAACCGGTCCTGTTCTTGAATTAGTTGATGAAAATGAAGGGGAGTTGTTTTTTCTTTATTGGATTAACCGGTCCTGTTCCTATATCTACTAATTTGCGCGTTTTGTGGATTTTTTAGGTGGAGTTTTCGGTGAATGGAGTTTTATTGCTGGCGTTTTTGTGGGTTCTGAAAGCTTTCCTTGAGGTAATGCTAATTTTAGATCATTTACTATTATTATTTTTTAATTTATCAACGTTACTTGTTGGCGTGGTTTTCAATTCCAATTGGTATAATCGCTGATTTTAAGTTTTAATTAATGCCATATATGTACAGCTCATCAAATATCTAACCTGATATTTGATTTGGAGCATGCCTTTGTTATTAACTTTAGAGCAACCAAATGCTTATTGAAAACATTATAATGGTGAACTTCAGTTGTTGTTGTCCTGTCAGAATCTGTAATTAGTTTCTTATGCTATTAAGTACAGTATTTGCTCCAGTGTGTGTTTAGAGTAAGCTTTGTAGAATCTAATGTGAAGATTTAAGTGCAATGATGAAGCTGAATATATGTTGAATGTGAGTTGGAAACATGGAGGGATACCTTGGAGTCAAGAGTATTCTTCTTGTAGGATTGGGTAGTTGGAGTCAACCATTCATGGAGTAAAATGCCTAGATTAACTGGCTCAACGATCACAAGGGGCAGATCATGGATTTTATCTCCTATGCATCACAACAAAAGGGAGAGATAGCAATGCATAAGGTTTTTAGAAAAAGTTATTTGTTTTTTCAGTTATTTTATTTTTTCCTATTAAGTTTAGGAAGTTAAATATTTTGCGCAATAATTTTATTTTTCCTAGTTTATTTGGTACTTTTATTGGTTTTCCTTTATTTTCAGGTTTCCTAGTTTGTTTAGGTGTTAGCTTTTGGGTTTATTTAAGGAGTTGTCTCTTAAAGAGGTAGACTACTTGAAAGACATTCAGTAATAAGATTATAAATTAGGATTTTGTATGACAATTCTATTCGGTTTCAATTCTGTCTTTCCAGCTTGCTGTCTTTTTTTTGTGTTTCTGTCCGTGTCAGATAGCCAAAGTCATTGACCCAAGTGTTGCCAGAATCATGCTCAACAGGCACATATCCGCCCAATAATGTTGGTTATAACATCCTTTGGATATTAATGATAAACGATCTTTCAGTTTGAGTTCCGAGTAGAATGATTCAATTGTTTGTTATTCTACTTCAGTGTGCATGTCCTTTGCAGTTGTGTATGTCCTGGATATATTTATTCCCAAAATCATTGAAAATGGATTAGTTGAATTGTTGAAATCGCCCAATATTTATAGTTATTGGTGTTTCTCTCACTCTACGCCATTGGATGTTTGCTGTTCTATTTCCTGATAATGCATGCCCTTCTGGCATATAGTTGCTTATGTTGGTGCAACTTCTTGAACTAATCTGAACCAAGCATGAGGTTTTGAAAGTTTGAATTGTGAAGGAACCAATAGTTTCTACCATCATTATTGAATTATGCTTTAAAATGAATCTCGATGATTAATCAAGCAAAGTACCACAATTAATGGCTTGGGTTAATGTTGAGTATGGTCAGTTAGACTTAACCAGTCCAGCCTTGAGTTCATGTACATGCAAATATTGCTGTAAGTAAACTGTGTCATAATATTCTGTGATAGATACAGCAGTGCTGATTTGTGAGCCTTGTGGGCATTCATTTCCAAGTTCTAGTTGTGGATGATTGCAGCTCCCCTGCCTTCCTCCCCGAAACAATCGGTAGTCTCTGCAAATGCAACCATGCTGGTTGGAATCATTGAATTGGACTTTATAAAATTTAAGATGGACTAGTGCCTGGATAGTTGTTGTATCATGTCATTCACCTCTCTGTGTTGGTGTTTGAAATGCAGGTGGTTTGCACCCTTGGAAGCATGGTGTTTGTAAGTATCTTACTTATACGAGGTATATGGTCTGGGGTAACCTATTTGCAAGAAAGGCGTAATCTTAGAATAAATGAACTTGATGATGACCATCGTGCATGGACTGGCACACAGCCAGCAGCTTAATTTTTTGTTCTTAGAGTTGGAAATGCACTTGTATTTTTCCCATTCATCAAGAATAAAAGCATCCTTGTAATCGAACTTCCCAAATCAAGGACGATGAAAAGCTTTCATCTGAAGGTTTCAGACATCAAAATAACCATTGCTGCAGTGGAAATAATCTACTCTTGTGAGGACGGCTTCCTCCATATAGACCCAGAATCCAGATCAGTGTATCCGTGTAGATACTGGTAGAGCACTAGAAAACAACTAAAGAAAGAGATTGAATATGAATGTAAGGGGCAATCACCCCTTTTACATGTGTCACAATGTAAACGCAAGCATGTGCTGATTAATATAAATGATAAAATATTTGAGTTATTGGTGAGGTAGCAAAAAATTCAGAGAAATGTTTATATATTAAAAAATAATTTAATAATCTCTTGATTTTAATAATTTGATTTATGCTTAATTAAGTGACTGAAAGTCAAGATGATTAATGATTGATATTTGTAAACGGTGATTAATGATTGATATTTGTAAACGGTTTTTTTTGGTAGATTTGAAGACTATAAGATGCTTAATCAAGTATGTTTTTAGAGAAAGTTCAATAATATTTTAGAGAGAGTTTTAAGAATATGTATTTAATAGAGAATAAAGATTGAGAATCCTTTACCTGGATGGTTCAAGGGCTATATATAACTTCTGAACCTGAAACTTGTCGTGTTGCTTGAATGAAGTAGTTTAAATATTTTTTTTCTTGATAGTATTAATGAAGAATAAATATTACTTAGACAATATTAATGTTGATAGAAATATGGTTGTTTCTTAGAAGACCTTTATATATTATCTCTTATATAACAATATTCATTTGATGAAAATAAAATCCTTAAAGGACTTTTATATACCTAGAGGTGTAGGGAGAGTAAGATCCAAAATATATTGGTCAGTAAAAAGGTCTTTTATGGTAGATAGAGAACTCTCATATGATGAGCTCTTCTTCGAGGTTGAATTTATAGGGTTGAGCTTTTTTTCCAAGCCAAATTTATGACATTGGGCTCTTCTTTTAGGTTAAGCCTATGAAAACTAAGTTATTCCCAAGGTTGAGCCCATAAGGTTGGAGCTCTTTCCAAGGTTGAGCCTATAGAGGTTAGGCTCTTCTTCAAAGCTGAGCTTATGAGGACTGGACTCTTTCTTAAAGCTTAGCTTATATGAGTTAGACTCGAGTATGTTGTCTGAAACCATGAGTTTTTGGGCTTTCAAGGGTTTTTTTGGCAGGTTAAATTTGAATTTATCAATAGCCTCTCAAATTTTTGTGATATTTAAACGTAAAAACTTTGTAAAAATACTCGGTATAATGAGTTTGTCGAATTTTCTTTGTATAAGAAAAGGGATGGAAGCCTCAAACGATATACCAGAGAGCTCGTGTGTGGGGGCATATATCATGGTTAAGAAATAATTTTTCAACAAGTAGAGGGGAACTATAATAGAACCCATACCAAGAGATTTTTTCTAATAATGGAGAAACCCATGAAGGAGGAACCTGTACTTAGAAATATTTCTAAAAGGCGGAGAGGACGGGTCCATATCGTCGTATATATTTTAAAAAATTTCTAATGGGCAGAGGAAACGGATCCATGTCGATGCCTATATTTAGAAAAATTTCTAATGGGAGGAGGGAAACCCAATGAGAAAACCTCTGTTGACGCCCATACTTGGAAAAACTTATAAGGGTAAAGGGGATGGACCCATGTTGATGCCTGTACTTATAAAAATTTCTAAGGGGCGAAGGGAAACCCAATGAGGGTAATGCTATTTCACTAGGGAGACTTTTGGTCCATCCCTTGGAGAGTGACTCAGAGGAACCCATATTGACACTCGTACTTGGAGGAATTTATAAAGGGTAGAGGTGACAGATCCATGTTTAATCCCATAATTAGAAAAAAATTTAATGGGTGGAGGAGATATAAGGGAAACCCAAAAAGGGTAATGCTATTGCACCGAGGAGACCTTTGGTCTATCTATTGGAGAATGGTTAGGGGAACCCGTGTCGACTCTCATACTTAGAAAAAATTCTAAGGGGTGGAGGTAAACCTAAAGAAGGTGATGCTATTGCACTGGGGAGACCTTTAGTCCATCTCTTAGAGAGTGGCTTAGGGGAACCAATATCGACACCTATACTTGGTAAAATCTCTAAGTGATGGAGAGGACAAACTCATATTTACTCCCATACTTAGAAAAATTTATAAGGGTTAGAGGGGATAGACTTATAGAGATTTGTGCAATCGTACTATGGAGATTTTGGATACATCTATTCCATTGAGAGTTATGCAATCACACTAGAAAGGCTTCAGATCCATCTATTTTAAAGAGAGTTATGTTATTGCACTAGGGAGGTTTCAGATCCATCCCTTTTAAAAAGAGTTATGCTATTGCACTAGGGAGGTTTTAGATTCATCCCTTCCAAGAAAAGTTGTGCAATCACACTATGGTGGTTAAATTAATCTCTTTCAAGGTAAATTGTGCAATCGCACTAGGAAGACCATGGTGACTCATTTCGAGATAAATTGTATAATCGCACTAAGAAGACTAAGTCAATCCCATCCTCGGAAGGTTGTGGGGCTATTGCCCAAGTCGATCCCTTTCTACTATTTATTTAAGAGTTGCTAAGTTTTGATGGAGCAGATGTGCCAACAATTATAGGGAGGTCCGTGACATGTCCCATTTTAGAAGTGTCTTGATTATCTGTTTTTGATGGTGATTAAAGATGTCAATAAACCACTTTTGGAAGAGCAATCAATGATTTTTTTTTTTATCAAGTTTCCACAAAACGACGTCAATTGATGAAGAGAGTGTTTGGGAATGCAGTGCAAACGGCGTTCCCAAAAATTTTGAAATTGTTTTTTGCTTAAAATAATTTTTTTTATATTTTCAGATCGTTTTGATGTGCTGATGTCAAAAATAATTTTAAAAAATAAAAAAACTTCATTTTGATGCATCTCTAAGTGAAAAGCACTTTAAACAGTCACCGTTACCACAATCCCAAACATGCCCAAAGTTCTAAAAAATCAAAGTAGCTTAAGAACAAAGCTTATATGTTGGATAATCGGTTAATCTCCTGGTTCTAACAATATGATCAATTCTCCCTGGTCAATGTGGCTGTTGCTTAATATTTGCAAAATATCACCTTTGATAGATTTGAGGACTCTCAAATGTTTTAATAGGTATCTTTTTAGAGAGTGAAATGATATTTTAGATAGAGATGCTATGAAAATATACATGCAAAAAAAAAATAAAGATGGTAAACCCTTTACCTAAATGGTTTAATAAAGAATAAATAGTCTTGAACCTTGTCATGTTGCTTGAATGGAGGGGTTGAAATGTTATTTTCTTCTCATAGCATTAATGAAAGATAAATACCCCATATACAACATTAATGTTGATGAAAATATGGTAGGTCTTAAATAACTTTATACACCCAAGGGTGTGGGAGAATATGATTTAAATTGTATTGGGTCAGTAAAAAGATCCTTTATGGTAAATAAAGAATTTTTAGATGCTAAGCTTTTCTACATGGTTGAACCCGTTAGGGCTGAACTCTTCGCTAAAGCTAATTCTATTGGGGTTGAACTCTTTTCTAATGTTGAGCTAATGACGTTGATATTTTTTTTTTTTAACTGAGTTCATGAGGGCTGAACTCTTCTCCAAGACAGAGCCCATGAGGGCTTGGGCTTGTCCCGAACATGTTGCCTTAGCCCGTGTATCTTTGGGCATTCGAGAGGGTTTTTTAAGATTATTAAATTTAAATTTATCAGTTATAAAAGTTATAAAAACCGAAGCACCATGATTGATGTTTTGCATTTGCTAGAGTTGATTCTAAATAGTTGGCAAATCCACTGTCGTCACCATCAGAATGGAGTGCAAATTCAATGTCTTTTATATATATAAAAACTTGTTGGGCATGCAAATCCAATGGATAGAACTCAGAATGCCAGGATTCAATTGCTTGCATGAGATGGTGCTACCATTGTATTGGCTTTAATTTAGTTCCATTTGTTTTGCAACATTTTTTATTCTAATATCAGACAACAAAATTTGGGCATTCATGGTAAAATGGGTTTAATTTTCCTCCTCCTCCTTTTTTTTTTCTTTCTAAGTAATATTTTGAAAATGCACCAAAAATAAAAAGACAGCGCATTGGTCCCCTAAATATGGACCGGAAAAAGCCACTTACAGGTCACAGCCGAACAGGCCCAGGTAAGGTCCACTCACGTCCAGGCTGATCCACCCTTCCTGCCTTCCTCCCTTCCTTCCAATTGAATCAAAGTCTAGCCTCGAGCGGCAAGATTTGAAAATATAATTGAAAGGGACGTAAAACCTAACTATAGTTAATACATAAACAATGAAAATACACCACGTCAGCAATCATTGCCGTATGTTGCCCTTTCTTAACCAACCCCGGTTAAAAAATCCCCAAATGTCTGTCCTATAAATAACCATCACCCAAGTCCATCTCCTGCAAAATCTTCCCCAGAAGGCGTCTTGATAAACGCTTTCGTTCCAAATCTCCTTCTTTCTTCCATCGGATCTACTTTTGTTGTTTTCTTTCGCCTCTTAATCAGCGAAAATGAGAGAGTGCATTTCGATCCACATTGGTCAGGCTGGTATTCAGGTCGGAAATGCCTGCTGGGAACTCTACTGCCTGGAGCACGGCATCCAGGTATCTTTCGATAGATCTGTCAATTCTGGTTTCATATCTTCCAACATTCTGTAGATCTTATACTTTATACATTTACACATTTGGTTTTGTGCTTAAATCTCGAGTTTTATATGTGTTTTTGCTTGGATTTGCGGATTGTTTTTTGGTTTTAGTTAGATCAAAACTTCACCTGATGTGAAAATATTTTTTCGATTTTTGGGTTTGTTTGCTTGGTTTCCATTGGATCTGTGAGTTTTTGTTCTCATTTTGGTCATATTTGTTTATCGTTGCTTTCAAATTTGTTTAATATCTCTAGATCTAAGTTTAGTTCTTATAGTGTATCGATCTTTCTTAGATCTAAATGTATATCTTTGCAAACGAATGCTTGAATCGCAAAGTCTTATTTTTGAATATTTTGTATATTCCACTAAATATTATCAGAATATGAATAGTTTTTTTTTGTATTTATTATTGATATGAGTTGCTGATAAATGTCTGTGCGTTACTTCTGTAGCCTGATGGCCAGATGCCAGGTGACAAGACTGTTGGTGGTGGAGATGATGCCTTCAACACCTTTTTCAGTGAAACTGGTGCGGGGAAGCACGTCCCACGTGCCGTCTTTGTAGATCTTGAGCCCACTGTCATTGATGAAGTCAGAACCGGAACTTACCGCCAACTTTTCCACCCTGAACAACTCATCAGTGGCAAGGAAGATGCTGCCAACAATTTTGCCCGTGGACACTATACCAGTAAGTGTCCTCTGTTGTTTGTTCGTTTTCCTTTTTTCTATAGACTTGTGAGTTTATGATTCTGATGATTGTCTTTATTGTTTCAGTTGGCAAGGAAATTGTTGACCTGTGCTTGGACCGTATCAGAAAGCTTGCTGACAACTGCACTGGTCTGCAAGGTTTCCTTGTATTCAATGCTGTTGGTGGTGGTACTGGATCTGGTCTTGGATCCCTTCTCTTGGAGCGTTTGTCTGTTGACTATGGAAAGAAATCCAAGTTGGGTTTCACTGTCTATCCATCTCCTCAGGTTTCTACATCTGTTGTTGAGCCCTACAACAGTGTCCTTTCAACTCATTCCCTGTTGGAACACACTGATGTGGCTGTGCTTCTTGATAATGAAGCCATCTATGATATCTGCAAGCGCTCTCTTGACATTGAACGACCCACCTACACCAACCTCAATAGACTCATCTCTCAGGTATATCATATACTCGTGCTTGGGATGCTTTTGTGGATTTATTGATGCTCGGAATGTAATTGTATGTATCAATAATAATGCGAGGTGTAATGGTTTACATGGTCTTGATATCGAATCAAGTTCAAATAGGAAACCTCAATTCTGTAGTTGTCGCAAATTTGAAGATGGTACTGAACTGACCTTTTTGAATGGCAATTGCAGGTCATTTCCTCCCTGACTGCTTCTCTGAGGTTTGATGGTGCTTTGAATGTGGATGTCACTGAATTCCAGACCAACTTGGTTCCCTACCCTAGAATCCACTTCATGCTTTCCTCCTATGCACCCGTTATCTCTGCTGAGAAAGCCTACCACGAACAACTCTCTGTTGCTGAAATCACCAACAGCGCCTTTGAACCTGCATCTATGATGGCGAAGTGTGATCCTCGCCATGGCAAGTACATGGCCTGCTGCCTGATGTACCGTGGTGATGTGGTGCCTAAAGACGTTAATGCTGCAGTTGCTACCATCAAGACCAAGCGTACGATTCAGTTTGTTGACTGGTGCCCCACTGGATTCAAGTGCGGTATCAACTACCAGCCACCCACAGTTGTTCCTGGTGGTGATCTTGCCAAGGTCCAGAGGGCTGTGTGCATGATCTCCAACTCCACCAGTGTTGCTGAGGTGTTCTCTCGCATTGACCACAAATTTGACCTCATGTATTCCAAGCGCGCTTTCGTTCACTGGTATGTTGGTGAGGGTATGGAGGAAGGTGAGTTCTCCGAGGCTCGCGAGGATCTTGCTGCACTCGAGAAGGATTATGAAGAGGTGGGTGCGGAATCAGCCGAGGGCGAGGATGAAGACGGCGAGGAGTACATGTGAGGTGCTCCAAAGGTGTCTAAGGAACCCTTTTATGTTAAAGCTACTGCGACTTGTTTCCTATTCTATTCTATATGGAATGTGATTTAGTGGATTGAGCATTTTTCAAACACTGTGGAACACAATTTATGTCTCTGAAGCATGAAAGATGGCATTAGGAAAGCATACAATTAAAATAATGTTTTTCGGATTTCAGATTTGTTTGATTCTACATCTCATTTGAATTGATGATGCAACCAATTTTTTATTTTTATTTTTTCAGTTGAGAAACACAATTAATTACTCATTTCAGGTGACACAACTCCTTATAATTCATACGGGAGGGAAAAAGACTTTCTAAAGTAAAAATGTACGAAAATAAATATCATCAACATGAATTAAGATAACCAATGCTCATATATATAAATACATTCTGCTGCACGCACTTAAATTGCATGTTACATGCACGACAGGAATCTAATGGTTGCAAGTCATACCCCGAAATTCAAACACTGCTGCAGTGAGACCAATAACATCTTTCCTGTCATCCCAGCAAGCAACTGGAAATTGAGAATATTGTGACAGATGCTGGAGATCCAATTGTTGATAGCATATACAAAGATAAAGAATTAACCAGGGCAGACAGAATATGCTACAGAATCTATCAAGGATCTGGTTTTACATGAGCCTTTTTTGGTCGTTCATTTTAAACTAGGAGCTATTTGAGATATTCTTTCATCTTCCAGCAGTTCATATGGATCAATATGTTGTGGTGGCGAGGTTGGTGCATCGCTTCCGTCGTGGACGAAACTTGACCCAAAGCACTGTCCAGGAAAAGAGGAAACATATCAGCAGCTAGATTCCATGACGCACAAATAAGAGTATGTTTGTTTAAGAGATGCGCCGCGCTTGAAAAGCATGAAATTCATGCTTTCTGTGAGAAACACATTCTAAATTATGCGCAACCAATTCGATGTCAGGGACTATTTAGGTCTCTCTAGAGCATCAACAGCCAACATCAGATTTACTAAGCACAAAACAAAGAGATTAAGAGAAGCTAGCTGGGAACAGAAGTAAAGGTCCACATGAAGATTTACAAGGCTATATAAATGCCAAAATCTCAACCACCTTCAATTCAAACTCGAATCAAGCTTCCAAAGATATGGCCCCCCATATGGCTATAAAAGAATGTATGTGACATCATGCAGAAATAACGAGAAGCGGACTTGCAACTCAATAGAGAAAAAAATTATCCACTCATTTCCTTCTCTATAATTTTTCTGTTTTTTTTTTTCCCTCCAACCTAGTAATACAATGTTTCAAAATTGAAATAGAGGGTTAAAACAGCAGGCATCCAACTCAAAAAAAAAAAAAAAAAGGTAAAAAATTAATTGCTGCAGTATAAGATGCCTAATATTCTTAGCTATAGAGCAAACTACATGATTGTTAGATTTGATGTTATGCCACTAGTTTGCTGAGTCTTCCTCAACAACATGTCATGAACCACATTTGAAGAAATATTTCATGTTATGCTACCTTTCTTGTTTGTGTATATAAACTGAGTCTGATCTCATGGCCAAGCGATTCCTATATATAATCATAATAATGGCAACTTGTAAAACAAGTATACATACACAGAGTCCAAACAGAAACACATTATATGACAGTAACCACTTTCAGATCTCAAATCTCAAAACACCACATAACTTGATCACCTTCCACCAAAAAGCATATCTCAAATAGCTGAACAACATGTCAGTGTAGAAATAATGATAACGGAATTGGCACTGATCCACAGTACAATCTATTTTTAGAAAATAAAAACACCTTAACCTAATACAGCACCAGTTCGGACAAAGGAGCGCTGACTGAATTGGCAATTATCCGTGGTAACATATAACAGACAAAAGCGTGGCAGAAAGATAACTTACAGAGTAGAGAGCAGAAAAAGATGCAACAATTATGAGAATCAATGGCCAAAATCCCAAGAAGAAAGCTCCTCCAATTGTAAGCAGAAGTTTAGCCCGGGGAATTAATCCCTGGAACAGAGGAAAAATGTAAGCCCGTCTTAGCACACCTGAGCTTAGATGTGCAAGGAATAACCTTTACATATAGGTAAGGAAGTATACACACCAAATAATTCTCCCACGATTGTACCTCAAGTTTTGGCATGGCATAGTTAGTAGAACATTCAAGCAATTCTTTGACAAATAAGCAAATGGAAAAATAAACTTCGAGAAATAAACAAAGAGCAAAGAAACAAAATTAACCTCAAGTCCTTCACTATTAAGAGCCATTGACCTCTCCCTTTGATCAGACAGACCTTTATCAATTTCAGTTGATACTGAATTTCTTTTAGAGAAACCCCAGTCTTCCTCTCCAATTTTCATTTCATCTTCCACTCCATAATTGCCTCTATTGGTCTCTTCAAGCAATGAAGTCGGAGTCATACCCCTCCTCTTCAGTTCCTTCATAAACAATGACTCCGGTGGCTCTTCCCCTAAAAAAAATACAAAAACCCTCTTCACTAAGCAAACCCACAAACAAATAACATAAAATATTAACAAAAAGTTACTATCTTTTTAATATATAAGAACACAAAAAACCAATAAAGTTCGAAACTTCGACACGAGTATCAAAAACCGAACTTGCCATTTCTTTTATTATTGTCTTCTTCTCGGACTGAGCAAAAGACCTTAAACTTTTGCTGTTCCTCATAATATCTTCTTGAGCTGCCATAGAAAGTTCTCAACTTAAGAATTGTTTTCCTGGAATTTGATTTCCCAGGAAAGTTTTTTGACGGGAAAATGGAGAGTGGAGGGAGAGTTGATTTGATAAGCCATTCTGAGGTGGCGTTTGGCATCAAGAGAATGAGTCTATGAGTAATGAGAGCACTTTTCGAAGAGAGAAAATAAAATAAAATAAAATCAGAAGAAGTAAAGTTTTGTGTTTGTTTCTAGGGAAACGAAGGTACAGTGGTGAAGACAAGAGGTGGGTTTCGGTTGTCTTGTCTGTGTCAAACGAGTGGGCGTATTTTAGTGAGTAGATGTTATCTGGAACTAACGTGCGAAGAAGTGACGTGTCTGTTGGGTGGCTTTTGTGGCTAGGAAGTAGGGTGAAGCCCATGTTTTGTGGAATAGGAATGGCCACACAATTTACTCTCCACTTTCGATGAAGCAAGCCAAGAACAAAAAAAAAAGAAGGAATAATATATTAAAACGAAGGGTTTTCATTTACTGTTTAGAAACTTGAAGAACAAAGAGAAGGGATGAGCTATGAAAATTATGATTTGTGAGCGTGTAAGAAAATGATTAAGTCAATTGTAAAAAGAAAAAAATGATCAAGTCAATAATTGTTTGGTTTTCACTCTTTTCTCTTCCAGTGCTTGATCCTTGACAGGATTCATTTCCCTACAAACATGAACTGAGGGTAAGCAGGACGCCATAGTATTTGACAGAAGGTTATTTTCCTCAGGTGTCACATGCTTATCTCATATGTACTACCGTATCTGATACAACCAAATATATAAGCAAGGAATCGGTAAAGATAAAGAGTCTGATCTACTACCGTATCTTATACACAACCAAATATAGTACAGGAAGGAATCTGATAAAGATAAAGAGTCTGATATTATCTGCAACAGTCATTACTCTGTTATTATCTTAGAGTATATATAGACACACACACTCTAAGCTTTTTCCACC
>Ga0307517_10007946_pt1 | contig 15326 bp, 11 predicted proteins | sample 23_EM_MG_FD_194515 | JGI IMG/M metagenome (GOLD analysis project Ga0307517, IMG submission 194515) | Populus trichocarpa ectomycorrhiza microbial communities from riparian zone in the Pacific Northwest, United States - 23_EM | ecosystem: Host-associated > Plants > Roots > Unclassified | place...
TGTGAAATTACATTGTCTCAATCAAATATCACATTTGTGACGGATTCCGTGACGTGACGTGATGTCACGCAGCCGCGCCGTAACCGGGGATTGTGCATCACCAATGATAAGAGGATAACGCGTACATGGCGTAATAACTTAACAGTTGAAACCGTTTTTATCTTCTGGAAACCATAAGTAAGTTTTAAAAAGGCCAGTCATTAATTCGATAGCCCTGTGGGACTTCCAGGAAGACCTAAATCTACTTTTCAGAAATGGAGCTTCGTGAGAAAAATATTGATCTGTTGCTTGATAATCATAAGGTTGATGCACTGTTCGTCGCTGAGGAGGTCGAACAGGAAGCTCGTTCAAACGCCCATTCTCGGTCGCACCATCCACTAGTGTCTCCTCGGACTTCCACTCACTACGTGAACAAAATCTACTCAGGATCCGGATCACAAGGTGAGCTTTTCATCAACCACTTTCCTCTTCATACTATAAGTATTGTCTCGTATGAGTTTCAACATTGCCTAGTTTCTCCCATTCTGAAAGCTGTATTTCCTGCATTCCCTGCTCGACATTTAGTCGAAAATATACGGACGGTGGGAAAATGCGTTGCATGGAGGGGAGATTCCTTTGTATGATGCGACTCATACGAGGAAATCTGCAATCGGAGGAGGGCGTTTCTGCCTCCCAAAAGAGATTGACGTTGTTGAGAGAAAATTTCAAGGCTTGCATTTGAAAACGACGAGGGAGATGAGGAGGAAAGTTGCACCGCTTGGGAGATCGACACTGATCTGTGGGAGTAGCGGTGGGGGAGGATCAATCATGACGCAGAGAGCAGGGGTGGTGAATAAATTGTCAGATGCGGGGTTGACCCCGGTTGAGACGGGAGCGCTGGAGCCTCCGTCGATGGCAATGTCAAGTTCATGGTGATTACGCTTTGCAGTTCGCCACTAGATTTTATGGCGTCCTTAAGGGCGAGGATACCATACGAACCAGTAAGAAATCCAAGTGTATCATCACCGTGCGAGTAACTCTTTTCGATATAGTCATTCACATGGGTACTTATTTGACCGCAGCGCTCACCTGGACCAGTGCATACTCAATACTCGCCAACTAACTTCTCTGAACCTGCGGAAACCACCTCCAAGGCTTCTTTTTAATTTATACTATTTCTCACTTGATTATTTCTGTCGTCTTTTGTGCTGCGTGCTGCGGTGAACCATGCAATCGTCCTGGGGGTTTTGAAGACGAGCGCATGTGCTTGCAGAGATTCCGTTCCGAGACTGTACAACCTCAGACTGTTATAAGTTCTACTATGTGAAGTTAGGACATGGCGACCAACCGATAATCCGTGAGTTCAGTCCTTTCTAAGTTATTCGGACTTATCTATTGTGCATCTTTAATGTACATCATGATGTAGCTCATTTAAATTCACCCTGCATGGCAACACTCGATTATTTCTGTCCTTCGTGCTGCGCCGCAATCCTGTGCGACTTTGTCCAAACAAAATGTGTTGTGGGCAAACCATTCGTATAAAAGCTCAGGTAGGTAGCCACCCAATGTCTCATCAAAAACTAACCAGCCTTTTCATCCACTCGGGACAAAGCCAAAAACCTCAACTTTAATACCACCAAAGTGATGTTCTCCAAGCTCTCCATCTTCGTCGCCGCCACCTTGGCTGCTTTCGCCACTGCCGCTGGCCCTCTCCCTCAGGCTCAGGGTGGTTCAAGTAACGTCGAAAACGTGAAAACCAACAACGTGAATGGCGACAACGTGAAAACGCTGTCTTGCCCCTCCAGTCCTGTGAAGTGCTGTGAGTCATATTTCATACCACTGGCTCAAGTTTGTTCATAATTTTTTTGTAGGCAAGAACAAGCACCAGGCAACTAGTGATGATGTCAAACTTGCTCATGACAAGCTGGGCGTTGACATTTCCCCATTAACCGAAGTCTGGGTTGAGTGTAGTGATTTCACCCAGGGAACTTGGTATGCCTATCTAATCATTTCAAATTATATGTCGATACTTACCCTTGTTGAATTCTCTAGCGCTGGCCCTACTGTCTGCTGCGAGAAGAGTGCGAGTGGTATGCCGTTTATGTTTTGTTTACGTCCCCACAAACAATTCATTTTTTTCAGATGGTTCTATCGCTATTGGATGCACCGATGCCAAGGCCTAAAGGAAGTTGATATACTACTCTCCACCAATTTAGATATTAGAAGCCATCTTTACCAGTTGTTCTTGGACTCTATTCGAGCTGGGCGGTTTTAAAGGACAATTCCATAATTGGCAACTATACCCCAAATTTAGACAGTGCCGGCGTTTGGAACTAATAGATTGAAAACTGTTTTACATTCTCGGAACCGTAAGTTTTAAAAAGGCCAGTCACAAACAATTCGATAACCCTCTGGCATCTGTCCGATAGTACATTTGTGATCAATGGTCGTGATCATTTCCCCAGGATTGGATTTCTTCGAAAGGGGTTTGGCTTGTATGCGGGTTCCAGTGGAGATGAAGAGGCAACTGAGATCGTAATACTAGATTTCCACGTAGAAGTCTGCTGAATACGAAGGGAGCCACACTTAGTTGTCAAATGGGTGTTCATTACATAAAAACTACTAGAATACACACTAGACCAAATTTCAACCTTACCCTTTGCAAATCCTTCCGTCCACATACGGCGATGAAAAGTTCAAGGCGTTGGAGATAAATGAGCACGATGGCCAAAAAAACAAAACTGAAATTCATTTATTGAAGTACACCGTGGGATGACACTCGTCGTCAGACAACTCTATGTCATATAGGTCAATATAACTCTGCGGAATAAAGAATCGGGACAGACCGTTAAGCAAGGCATCGATATCAGTAATCGCAAGTACCACAGTAGCCACATTCCTTATCACATGCTGTGAAATCCTCCATCTCCCTCTGTCCGAAATCATCCTCGTAATTAATGTAGCTGCTGATCATCTTTACTTCTTCCGCCAGCCCGCGATCAGAAACCGCCACTAACAAGCGGTCATACCTCTCCATATGATCCCCAAAGATCTTCTGAAGCAACCCCTTATGTTCTTCGACCCAGGCGGCAGGCGGAAGAACACGGGTCCGCTCTTGTTCGCCGAAATCGTCAATGTCGTCGATTCGGTAAATAAGTAGCATGCCTGGCAAAAGTGTCTGCAGGAGGTAGAAAATATTGGAAAGCGGGATAGGTGAATCAATGAAGAGATTGCCGCTCGTCCTGTCCCGTTTTGCAAAGAAAATTTCGAACATTTTACTCCATTTATCAGCTTCTGAGGCCTCAAGAAACGAAGCAAACGATGTTGGAAGTAGCAGATGGGGGTACTTCAAGTTGTTTTTGGAGAGGTGGAGTATAGACTTCTATTTATCAGTCAAGAAACAAGTTTTGTTAGAATCCGGCAGCTCACGGTCATGTCCGTTGTGTCCTCTTGCCAACCATGATCAGCAATGAGCATCGAGCCGCTCTCGAGAAAAAACTCTCTCGTTTTTGAATAGACGGCTTCCTGCTGCTGGCTATCAAAAAGCTTTAGACCAGTGCGGTTGGCCCAGTAGGAAATTATGGTCCTGTCTTGAGAAAATCGAACAGCTGGACCTTCGCCACCCATGTCAATGAGCCTATTCAAGTCGTTTGCGGGAAAAGAGTTTATCGACGGGCGCCTAAGTACTTATCAGTGAAATGAACAAACAAATCCGACCAAACAAACCTGTGGCAGGAGGCTGGCAAGAGGCTGGAAGCTCGGCTCGATTATTAGCTAACTTATCATCTCTGGCAGAACTTAGGTGGGTGGTCACTTTGCCTTATTCAAGACTTAGAGCTAGACACAGGTGCAAACTATGTAGAATAGCTTTCTCCTGCTCTTTCCTTCATTAGAACCAGGATCTCAAATCCTAAAGGGAGAAGTCATCGGGCCAACACTTACCTTTCCGAATGGGCCGCTATCTTTTTTGCTTCCTCACCACTGGAGTACGTCATACTAAACTCCTGCGTGAAGAAAATCGATGGCAGGCTGGAAAGTGCAAAATATAAAGGGTGATGTGATGACGGTCGAGAAGAAAAATACATGATAGGGGAATGTTCAATGCCCAATATCCTGCGCGACGATTAATGAATAACCTGAAGGTCGCGTATGGGATCCGCAATTCTCATACGTCTGGTAGCACGATCGACTGTCCTGTCTGGATGCGTCAAAATGCTGCGAGAAGGTTCGATGATGTGACATAAGTATTCTCACTCGGTGCCAGCGTTTGGAATTGATCATGATAGATTGAAAACGGTTTTACATTCTCGGAACCGTAAGTTTTAAAAAGGCCAGTCACACAATTCGATAACCCTCTCTCATCTGTCCTGTCCTGATACCTACACCTAGTACATTTGTGATCAATGGTCGTGAAATACTTACGAGGAATTCAGCTTACTAGTAGCCACTGAGCCAGATTGAAATGGCTCTTCGTGAGTCCGAGTCCATGTGAAATATTCATGTGGCCGCAAAAGCCTAAGGGTTAATCATGCATATAGTTATTAACGGCATCATGATTTATGATTCATCCTCGTTACCCGTCATATAATGCCGGCGAACCGTCACGGTGGTCTTTACGGGTCGTCCGCGTACACTGGTGTGCATTATGCACTTGAGTACGAGATCCCTAAGATCATTGTACCATCACAGTTCACTGGAAAACCTCGTGTCATCGCTAAGATACAAGGGTATTATGATAACTACTACCCCTTGATATTTTTCATCTTAACAAGCCTTCCGTCGGCTTGAATCTCCCAATGCTCGACGGTAGTAACAAGAGGATTTGCCAACAGGGCTGGCTTCTCTTCCGTAATCCAAACGCTCCCCTTATCGACCGTCTTGCCCAAAATGGCCTTGGCGGTGCCCGATGCCCGCTCTGCCAGTGTCCTTGATGCCCTACCCCAGTATTTGTCTCTCTGGTCCCAATTAGCCTTCTGGCCGCTCATGTGAATGACATCGAAAATAGTGTGGAACTCTTGATTGGTAAAAGCTTTGAAGTCTTTGAGCATAGTAAATGCTTTAACTTGTTTCTTTTTCTTGTCTGCGCCAGTGGTGATGGTGAAGCCACTGTAGAAGACGATAGGTTTGCTGTTGATTCTGAGAAAATGCGCGGGTTTTTTCATCCAGCCAATGACAGCCTCCGCGGCAGCGGCAGCGGCATTACTGTGAACCACAATCAGGTACGTTTTTCAAGTAATGCATGGAAATCGACGCACGAAGAAGGCCAACGGTCCTCGAGAGTAACATATTCGTCGCGCTGTGAAAATAAAAATGAGGATATTCCATAGATGCGACGGGGATTCCAAACTTTGGCTCACCTCGAGTAAATGGACTGGCGCGGCAAAAGATGGCAGGACAACGGTCGAAAGAAGCGCAAAAAGCACAGCGACAAAGGGAACCTTCATGGTGTTGGAATGACTGAGGTGGGCTTGTGGCAATCGACCAGCGATTAGAAAACAAGGGACGTCTCAAACGTGCAGAAGAAACAGTCCCACTTTCCTTCAGGCTTTATACACATTTCTTCCCTGGAGCTGAAAGTGCGCCACTTCTCCCGACTTAATTAATTGGGGTTCAAACAAGTTTCGGATTGGATGGTCCAGGGTGAATGTAAAACCGCATGGTCTTGAGAAAATTCGGTCTTCAACTTCTCGTAAACGAAAGCCAGAGACGGGTTAAATGAAAACTTGAAACCGCGACTTCTTCGACCGCTACCAAGGTTGCGATGCATTCCTATATCCGGCTGGGACTACGAGGTATTGCTGCAAGAAAGGCAGTGCCTTACCGCGGTTATAAACAGAAAGGAGAAGACAGGAGCAAGACAATGCCATCCCCAACCACCACCATCATGCCGGAGACTGCAGCCCAAGTTGCCCAACAAGCCACCGATACCATTCACGTCATGAACAATGGCGAAGTCATTGACCCAACAACAGACAAGGTACGCAAGCCTGAAATCGGTGTCAGTCACGGGTCGTCAATGAACAAAAACGTACAGAATTTTGATCATTGGAAAGCACAGCGAGACCCTCCTCCTGATGTCCACGTCATCTGCTTCGAGAATTCGAAGATTGGGTACTTCAGCTACGACCCTCCGAAGGGGTTCAGCGTGGAGGAGATAATGAAATTCAGAGGAGCAACGAATTGTCTCACTCAGCAAAGGGTTACCCAATTGATTAAGCGTCGAGATGAAACGGAAAAATTGGAGGAGACGGGAAACGATGAGAAGTTGTAAGCAAGTAACAGGCTCACCTCCGATCCGTTACCGTAGTGCCCTTATCGATGTAAAATCGTTGCATGAATGACGAGTTTCATAACACTCCAGGCACTGGATGTTCATGGTCATAAGTAGGCGCTGCTCGCTTTCAAATTTGACACTTATTTACGTCGTGAGTATGATTTTTTTTTGGATCTAGCTTGTCCTTGATTTGCGACCCGATCATAAGGGGTGTCCGGTTTCCAAGGATTTTCTTGGTGTTATCTGCCGACGCAACCTCTATTTCTGTGTCAATGGCAGGTCGATTTCTTCACTTATGTAATGTAAATCAAAACAATTACCTTTTGAGCTTCATTCCGGCTGGTAAAACGAAAAGCGTAAGGAGCAACACTAGCCGACAATCACCGGGGTGATCATCTGAGATGCCACTGTATAATATCACTTTTTACAGAACATAGAAACTGGTGACGCGACAGAGCTGAGAGGATTCTCTCATCATCGCATCGAATAGAAGTGATACGACGAAGGGCCCCCAATTACATAAATAGGACAGTAAAACATCCCTTGGGACATAATGATATAAGTTGTTTAGTCAACTATTGAGACGCTTAGATCATCAGACGCCCCAAAGTACGCCTTAAATCAATCATCACTTACCAGGATAGCGGGGGTACCAGTTCGGTTTCCCAGTGATTCCAAGCGCTTTCTCCAAGTCATCATTGAACTTCTTCGTCGACCGCTGGTCATATACCCTACCAGGGCCTCTGTAGTCTACATAGGCAAGGCATGTGTGCCAATGGCCCTGGTTATAGACCTGAGAGGTTCTGGCCATATTAGAGCCGTCTGCGGGATTAACATTTATAATAGAGGCGACAGAGACAAGACCCTTTGGACTGGCGCTTTGGAAATCAGGAATGTCGGAATTGTGTTGACGAAAGTAATTTATATGTTCGTCAGTGATTATGTGGCCGTAAGCACAGCGCCCAGTTATCGATGCAGGAATGATGGGAACCTGCCTGAATAATGGTTGAGATTTCAATGAATTATATCGTGTAAAAACGCACTCGAGTTTGGGATTCAATCCCGTCAGATACATGGTAGTGGGGAACAGATTACTTTCGATTCTCCTTTTAAATTCGGAGGGCCGACATCTGGGGTACCAGCTCGGCTTCCCAGTGATTCCAAGCGCTTTCTCCAAGTCATCCTTGAACTTCTTCGTCGACCGCCGCTCGTATACCCTACAAGGGCCTCTGAAGTCCACATAGACAAGACATGTGTGCCACTGGCCCTGGTCATAGACCTGAGAGGCGCTGGCCATATCAGAGCCTTCTCCGAGATCAACGTTTATAATAGAGGCGACAGAGACAAGACCCTTTGGATCGGCGCTTTGGAAATCGGGAATGTCGGGATGCAGACGACGAAAGTGGTCTCTATGTTCGTCAGTGATTAGGTGACCATAAATACAGTGCCCAGTTATCGATGCAGGAACGATGGGAACCTGCCTGAATAACGGTTGAGATCTCAATGAATTATATCGTGTAAAAACGCACTCGAGTTTGGGATTCAATCCTGCCAGATACATGGTAGTGGGGAACAGGTTACTTTTCGATTTTAAATTTGAAGGACCGACATTGTCCGTGAGACCAGTGAAGACCTCCATATGGTATGGTCTGTTTCATGGCTGCACTGAACCAAAAAAGTACTTGCAGGCTGCAGCGGCAATATAGAAGTGCCCTTCCAACTTAAATGTAATTTGTACGCTTTCTGGATAAATGTTCTGAATTGCGGGTAAGTGTTGTCGATTATTCTCTTTCGCGGGATCGCGGGACGAACTTCGTAGGATGTTTTCTCCTCGTTGAAAAAGTTGCGAAAAGGATATACGTCTCAGTCAGAAATCATGGAAATAAGGAGATTATATATCTAAGTATAACATCAATATATTCTTCTAACCTATTTTATCGCTGCATACCTGACACGGGATCACGGTAGTGATGAACAAGTGGAAGGGGGTTGAATGAAAGGAAATGCTTTGCGGTCGCCCAAGATAGAGTGTTTCTGGAACACGCACTCGCGTACAAAGTAATCATGGAAACGGTCGTCGTTGGTCAGCTCTGGGTGAAATGTAGTCAGCAAGTGAAATCCCTGTCGAATAGCTACGAAAGTTTTCGGCTCGTCTGAATGATCTGGTGACGCGAGAGATGGAGGTAACAATTTGGAAGACAGCTTGGCTACGACCTGAATCGGAGGGTCATCAGGCGATGGGTGTAATCCGACTAAAACCTACGGGACATTGATCAGAAATAGAGTCCTGGAGATCAGCTGTCTACATACTGGTGCGCGAATAAAAACTCCGTTAAAGGGCTCCTCTGCATTCACGAGCCCACTCACATCTAAGAGAGCTTCAAAGGATTCAATCTAGGTTATCAAATTTATTAAGGTTTCATGGACAACATTCGAGACAAAGTACCTGAGAGCCCCACCCATTGCGGGCAATAGTCACCGACATTGCGCTGAGCAACTCTTGCCCGCCTTTCTTTGCATTCTCAACATTCTGAGAAAGAAAAATGGCTCCCGCACATGTTCCCCAAATGGGTCTCTTCTTTGAGAATTGACGCAAAGGGTCAAGAAGACCAGATATTCGTGCCAATAGAGCGATGGTGGTGCTCTCTATTTGAAAGGTGATCGGGATCGGCAGGAATAGAAGCAATTCGCTTACCACCACCTGGTATAATGAGACCGTCGCAATAGTTGAGGTCTTCTACAGTCTTGACGAGTAAAACTTCAAACTGCCCATAATAGGGCAGACGTTCTAAGGCTGAGCGGTGCTCTACGAAAGCACCTTGCAAAGCTGGATGTCATACATAAGAGTGTAAAGTTACATATCTAAGATTTACTCACCAAGAATACCAACTATGTGTCTCTTCTCGTTTGCCATCGAATGTCGTATCTGTAACCAACATATATCCTCCAAGTCCGATTGGTTCCGTTATCGAAATTCGGGATCCGACATCCGATACGATGATAAAGCAGCGATAAACTGAAGCCATCGCAATGGCTAGCAACCCAGAAAGCGAGGCATTTGGCAATTTTGGATTCAACAGAACTGGAATTTCAAATTTGAAAGGAAATGAAATTTCGATCACTTGACTCAGATGTGGTCCAAGCGTAGGCCCGTGACGGAGTTTTCTGGTCCGGGAATGGTCACGGCGTCAAGCAACTTTTTCCTGTACCATCACCTTCTCTGCTACCAAGTATTTACTCATGGCCGACCTCGATGCTGATCTTTATGGCGGTTCGTGGACTAAAGAATACGGCGTTTCAGAGCATTAATTTTCCTGCGTAGACCTTTACGGAAACGACGAAGTGGACACCGAGCAAGCCCACGAAGAAGTAAGCGCCCTTATTGAAGAAGTCCCTTCAGTGCCCGAGACCTCTACGATAAACCAACAAACCTCTGAAACCACTCAAAAAACTCCTGCTCAGGATACGATGCGAACTAATGGCCCCAACGGGATGAACACAGCACCCATCCCGTCATATACGCAGCAACAGCCACCTCAGCCACAAAAGATCCCAACGTACGAACAACCTCTGCCCAATGAGTATCGCGATACTGGTGCAGCTCGACAGGAAAATGCTTACCAGAACATGCTTGTGAATGAGCGTTCGGTACGGCCCTCCGAAATGAAGGACGAAGGGTGAGGATTTTTTCTGTAATGATGACTAATTCGCCCGAGCAAGGAACTGTGGGCCGTGTAATCGCTTTTATTTATCAACATCGCATTGGTAGAACGCTCGTCGCGTAGTCAGTCGCTCGTCTAAGCTAGCTCTAGCGTATATGCTACCTTTGCTAGGTCTAGGGTCCACAGTCGAGTGTTTTCACCTTTTCTCTTGGTCATAACAGATGTCTAGTACTGATACTAATAACACTCTTTTCCATATCCAATCCCGTTTCCTCGTCACCTCGGATCATCACTATGCTTTTCATCGTATTTGGTGCTTTAACAGCAAAATGTTTATTGGCGGTCTAAACTGGGATACGACAGATGGTATATGCGTTGTCTTTCTATACACATTAGTAGCTGAATTGTGTTGTAGAGGGCCTGCGAGATTATTTTACTCAATTCGGCAAAGTTGACGCATGCACAATCATGAGGGACGCTGCAGGTCGCTCCCGATGCTTTGCATTCTTGACCTTTGAAGAGCCTGCTAGTGTTAATGCTGTTATGGTTCGTGAACACGTTTTGGACGGAAAAATTGTAAGCAAACGCTTTCGTAATGTGAAAAATCAGTTTTTCTAACATGTACTTTCTATAGATTGATCCAAAGAGGGCTATCCCAAGACAAGAACACCAACGAGCCACGAAACTGTTCATCGGCGGTCTCGCAGGTAGCGTAACATCTGAGTCAATGCGTGAATTCTTTTCCCAGTTTGGCAAGGTCGTGGATTCGACCGTGATGTTGGACCGTGAAACCGGAAGAAGCAAAGGCTTCGGATTTGTCTCTCTGGAAGACGTGAATGTTCAACCTTTACTTGGCTTTGGTAACCTCGAAATTGACGGGAAACTGGTAAGACTGTTCAGATTATGTGATCATTGCAAACCGAACGTCTCTTCGTTAGATCGATGTTAAATTAGCGCAACCCCGATACCAGCGCGACAATTTCCAGAATGAAGACGGTACTGGGGGCGTTGCAAACGACTTCCAGACCGGTGGAGGTGGAGGAGGCGGCGGCGGCGGCGGCGGCGGAGCTCGCTTTAACAACCAACAGCAGACCACATTTAACACAGCAACGACTGCGGCAATGGGGGCTGGCAACACCCCATTCGATCCTCAGGCCCTCGCGGCGCTCTACACTCGTATGTTCCAGATGTCAAATATGAATCCTGCCATGATGGGCGGAATGGGCGCTATGAACCCCATGATGGCAGCAGGTCTTGGGAATGCGGCTGGATTTGGAGGTGGGATGCGTCCAGGTATGGTTGGGATGGGAATGGGCGGGATGGCTGGCGGGCCTGGAATGGCTGGAATGGGTCGCGGTGGTGGTGGACAAGGCATGGTGCCTGGTGGAGGGATGAATCAAAATGTTCCTAGGGGGCCCAGGAACACAGGAGGAGCCCCTCCGGGCGTGGGCATGGGTCCTCCTGGTGTAGGTCCTCAAAGGACTGGCCAACGCGGCCAGCACAACTTTCACCCTTATGCTCGATGATTATCTTTTGTCCAGATGGAATAAAAAATGGCGATCTTTCGTGTCCTCGAATTCTCAAACATACAATCATTTTATTACTTTTAGTTATTCATTACAGTTCGTATCCCTGTACTTTAGTATTGATATCACGCGGGGCTGCGTGAAGTAGAAATAGTACTGTAATGTATGTATGTATTGTCGTTGCCCATTCGTTGTTGCGAGTATTAAGAATTTGATGGCCAGATAGCAATGAATATATTCCTGAGGCGTTGCACTTTTGCTCCGGTGTGGAAGGTTCGATGATCGCCGGCCTTTAAAGACCGTCATTTGGAGCGTGGGGCCCGAACCATCACAGCATGGTTATCACCCAGCTGCCCTTTTACAGCTGAATGGCGGAAGTAATTATGAGGACACCGCAAGGAACATGTCCACTTTCGATAAACCGAAAATCCTCTCTGCATCTCTTTTGCCATCAGAAGCCTGCGCAAAATCCACTGAAGTTACTCCAATTCAAGATGCCATTAGAGATCCTGCCATAGCAGTTATGAAGTTCTTGCCTCGTGGTCCGTGGAGGCCTTTACAAGAATCTTCGATTGCATTCGTCGTCCTAGTGCAAGGGAGGCTGATATAATTATGGGCACATGCACCTTCTTTCTTCCTTCTCAAAGTGGCTTCCGTGAATTGATGATATACTAGAGGCGGCACAGGATTGAGAAACGTGAGCTGATGTATAAGCATTGAATATTGAATATTGAGGAACGACTTGGCTGACAACGATGGTGCGATTTGTCAACAAGCAAGTAATCATTTATGTCGAGGACTAGTACACCAACCTACCAACTCGAAGCCCTCAACTAAACCACCCTTTGGGTTGGTCCACGTTCTCGTCGTTCAGGTCACCATCTCTCTTCTTCCTCAATGATTCGAGGATATCTTTCACACCTTCTACGCTGCCAATCGATGCCTTCCCATCATCCCAATTGACTACGATTGGCCACTTGAGTGCCCTCGGGTTCTTCTCTGCGAGTGCGCTAATTTCTTTCAGTGTAGTGTTTCGGTCAGATGAGGGTACAGAGGGATGGACAGAGAGAAATGCCATTGACGGGTTTGCAGCAGGAGATGGTAGGTACGAAAGAATTGTCTTTAGTTGGTCTGGATTTGGTGGGGCTTCGTCCACAGAGAGATTAAACTGTAGGGGTTGGCCATTCAGATCGCCTGTGGGATACGGGCCAGAAAGTGCAGATCTCAATAGAGATAATGCGTTTGTTGATGTCAAAGAAGAAGAATTATGGCTTGGACAGTTTCTTGAGTTCAAAGTGGCGAAACAAAATCATATGGTCTCACAAGATTGATACTATTGGCTGAAAAAGGAGGGCTTAGTCAAGATTTGTACGAGTATAAGGCAGACTCAAAGTTTACCAATGATTTCCGGAAAGAGTTGAACATTTCGATGCAGGTCCTGGTGAGAGTTTGGATTCGGTGACCAAATTGGTGACCGTGAGTGTGACGTCCACTTTTCTACTCTGTAACTTTGTCGGGAGATTCTCAAGTAACATTCTCTGGTGTCAGAACTGGCCTACGTCAGAGACACGCAAATTGCTGTAGCATATGCTTGACAGTGCTTCCTACGAGTGGTGCTCAATTGACCCATCTACTCGATGGAGCGTCGGAAGGTGTATAACAAGTTCGTATCAACTCGTTACACGACAATTTTTATGCTAAAATTATGTGTCAGCTTTCTGTGGCTCAGGAATATGGTTTGTTACCTGCGGACTTTCAGAGGAACTCGCAAAGAAATGGAATTTTACGTGCGTACAGTCCTTTCCTCTGAGTACATGGAATGCCCCTCATGTCACATCCTTTTTCACTCCAAATCATATTGCTTTATTCCCCTCCGCCCCTGTTCTTCGATATGTAAGAGACTATCTCGAAAACACTGATATGGCTGACCAATTGCCGTTGCATGAGGTATGTGTCTATCTAATCGCAATTAAGCTAAATTACCATTAGTAGTAGGTGCCCCTGTTGCAGGCTTGCAGCCATGCGGAGTAATTGGAATACCGTGTCCCAATTAGTCCGCATGGCTGCAATGGCAGGGGCCCGAGTCGACCTGCCAGACCACCTATTATCTCAACCTTTACACTCTAGTTGTTCTGAAACCCGCGCATGTAAATGGACTACTTATCACTACTCGCTACCTACCACCATTTTCCATCCTCAATAAAGGTCAATTTCGAGCCGCGATGACAAGGGCCCAAAAAATCTGACCAGAGTGAGGATATTCGACCCCATCGCCGCTGTAGCCAATGATCATCTGAACAGCCCAATTTAGAGGGCCCGTATGGAACTCCAGGAAAACCTTGGTTTGAAATTCCCCCTAGGAGAAAGAGTCGAACAAGCCAGTCGTGAGTGATGTTCACATTTGATTTCACACTTCTTTGATGATTTTAACTAGTGGTTTCCTCCCGGGAAAGGCCTCATGATGGGGTCCACCCAGCAGAGTGGGATGTCGCATCAACTTTTTCAACCTCGGTTGCTGGTAAACATATATGCCATCGCCGAGGGTGGATTCATGCCACTGCGATCCCTCCTCTCCACGAAGCGTGTTTTTCCTGGATGGTCGAGCCTACAGACGATATGCCCCATTTTACTTCCCTCTTCGCGAGACCATCACCAAGTTCAAGCCATCTAAGTTACAACTCGCACTCCGCCGTGTTGCGTCTGAGCACAATGTGACCAAGACGAATTTATAATTCGCTGTCATTTGTCACTTCCGGGAATGTTCGTATCTCCCCCGAGTATTGCATCTGCCAAGGGAGCGCGTAAGGCCGGCCGTATCGACATCTTCATCCCAATCGTGAAATGGGGTATCGAGATCACTCGGGATGGGAGCCGGTTGTTAGAACATGCTCAAAACTCATGTGACAAAATCAGTCTTACTTTTGGTTGTTCCCTGGTGCTTATCCATGTTGGCATCGCACACAAGCCACCCGGTCGCGTACGTTGACTACTACCAATCTCGGCCTCAGGATTATTACTTCTGTATCCTCCACCTTTAATTTCTCTCATGTGAAGTGTCTTCGGCAGATTAGGGATATTTCGCTTTGTGCAGTACACTGCGATGCCAAAGGCCAACCAAATTGTTCCGTACGAAAACAAGTCAACTGACAACTAAATAAAAGATTATCGGGTATGGCATAACCTTGATGGACCCACAAATTTCCTCGTGCAGTGTTCAGGTGATTTGAATGATTGATGGACCCACAAATTTCCTTGTGCAGTGCTCAGGCGGTATTTTGAGGGTGCCGAAGTAAAAGATTATCGATTGATGGACCCACTAAGTTGAAAGGGTTATCCTGATTCCTGTAACTTTAAGGAGGTCTTCCAAGTTCCAGGACTCGGCGGCACGTGGAACTTGAACTTCAAGTTAGTTCATAAAGCACGGTCCGGGTGCATTTCCAATGTCATCCTTTTCTACCCATGTCTGTGCTTTTCAACAACAAGATATCAACCAATTTCGCGTACAATAAGGTGGAAGCTGTTTTGGATTTTGGTGTTGGTGCTCTTGAACGAGATCACTCCGCGGGGTGTTCCTCCCAAGTATCCAGCAACGCTAGTACCACCGCTCGTCAAACGCGTTGAGTCATCGACCGAGCCGAGCCTTGCTTCATAACGAAGCGGCCTTCGTACACTCTTGAAAGGGCTCACTGGGTAAATGCTGTGAGGAAGGGTGCTAACGATAAAGCAGCGATTGTGTGTTCCTTTCATTCCCACTGACTCTATCTCATTCCATCTAAACAGGAGAGGTCCCTCAGAGATCTCGGCATCGTTCACTCAAGTTTCAACCTGAATGATACCAGCAACCTCACAAATCGTAAACCCGTTATTGCTGCTTTCAACTTTGTC
>Ga0307517_10007947_pt1 | contig 15323 bp, 13 predicted proteins | sample 23_EM_MG_FD_194515 | JGI IMG/M metagenome (GOLD analysis project Ga0307517, IMG submission 194515) | Populus trichocarpa ectomycorrhiza microbial communities from riparian zone in the Pacific Northwest, United States - 23_EM | ecosystem: Host-associated > Plants > Roots > Unclassified | place...
AGAAGTTGCTCCAGGAACCTGCGAACATCCAGGTCATTCGCGAGGAACTGTTAGCTCGGTTTGACCGGTTGAGTGCGGCTGCTACAATGTTGGAGGACATGATCTAATAGATAGCCCTGGATGGAAGAATAACCAAGGAGTGGGTAAACGTTAGTATTCTCAGTGTATTATTGTAAAGGAAAAACGATAGACGGGTGGATGCGTTGTTTCACGGAGGATCGTGTCTTTTGATTGCCATTGGGCGTTGAACGTCGAACTTGAAATTGAACGTGGAATATGGTAAGCGATACTAGGGAGAAGACTGGTAAAGAGGCAATATGCACGGGGGTATTGGTAGCAAAAATTGAAGAAATGGGAGTAATAACGATGATAGCAAATAAGGGTATGATGCCTGGGGAGATTTACTTAATGAACCACTGTGTCCTGAAGATCGCGAGAAGCAAGATTTACTGGAAAAGTGATGATAGAAGGACTAGGATGGGGTTCAAGGAAGGTTTTTATGGTATGAGAGCCATCACGGGAACCCCTTCCCCCCAGTCTTCATCATCATCATCACCATCACTATCCTCGCTAGAGTAATCGGTCTCGTTACCAGTGTCAAGACTGGTCTCCACATTGGCAACGTGTTTCAGGAGCTCTATCACCCCTTCCCTCGGCACGGGCTCCCCACGGCCAATAATCCTAACACTTCTGAGCGGTGACCCTCGCAATGCCCTCGCTGCTGCGATGTCCACCATACTCTCGATATTGAATCGCTCGCTGGTACGGAAAACGATCTCTTCCAGTTTTGGGCACATCATCGAATCCTTGTGGCCAATCGCAGGGTTTAGGGCTGGGAGGATGGAGATTGTGCTTTTGCATCGAGAAATTGTGAGGGTGCGTAGGTCCGTCATGGACGAGAGTGCCTGGTAAATGCCTCCGGAAATAAGGTCGCCATTGACGACTTTCAGCCACTGGGTTTTCGAGGTGTCGAGTTGGGTGAGAGATTGGAACGCCAAATGAGGGTCGTCTGGCTCGGATGATGTAGAAACCATACTGGCCCTCCCATTTGGCCCAATAAGCTCCAGGGATACAAAGTGTCGCCCACGGTAGAAACTGATTTTGGTAAAGTTGGAGAGGTTCTTGAGGTTCTTGAGGGATCCGGGAAGGTGATCTTCGACCTGGGGGCCAGGCAAGTCTAAACTTGTTGTCATCTCTACACCGACCGGGATCAAAAGGTGGTCGAGCAAGAGGGAGGATGATTTGCCTCCGGAGATTGTCAACTTTTTTAGGTCTCCCAACGATACCACTCGTCCGTTTTGAGCACCAAAAAATGGGGTCGCATGGAGGAGCTCAACTTCGAGGAGGCGAGGAGCACTTTCAAAGAAGTCAAGAAGTTGTCCGATGGAGATCGTGTGATCGAATAGAAAACCCAGCGAGAAACACGTGAGGTTGATCATGCTCCTCCAAGGTAACTGGGTGCGAACTGTATACAGGTGTAATTCGCGCAAGGAAGAGAGGTCTCCATCGAAGAGTGTGGTTGGGAGCACCAAGTAGGACCGCGGGTCACCGGGGGTGCGATTGATCGTTAAGTGTTCGAGAAGAGGAGCGGGGTGAGTGAGGTACTTGGTAATGTCTCGGAGATCCATGGCCTGAAGGAACAGGCATTTGAGTCGGCCGACAATGGGAGGAGTGATCTCTTGGAAGGGATCATCGCAAACTAAACCCTCCGCTCTCTTCAGGCACAGGTTTATGGGGGAGGATTTTGAGCGTTTGAGGTAAACACGAGTTTTCTCGGCGTCCACATAGGAAAGATTAGCCCACAAAGAGGCACGCGATATGAACATTTCCCTCCAATCCCGGCACACGTGGGTTAATGTGATTATAAGCTTCTCTTTTCCAGGCCCGGAACAGAAGTCTGGAATGAGGGTGAGGACGTCGGGAGGGATCTTGTTGATCGGGGCCAGCCCGTTCATCCGGGATCGAATCAAGCGGAGGACCTCCAAAGCGTCCTGCTCGAGTGCACACGTGTCCAGTTGGTTAATTGGTTCAACCTCTTCCTGGCCTGAGGCAGCCGTGACGCTGTGATTTCGCATTTCAGGCGTCGGAAACAATTCTACGCCACGGCCATCGTACCTTGTATCCATGCCAACGCTCTATAGTTCTCTCTTGGCTGCACACAGGAGATGGGATATGAAAGAGCCTCCGGCGGGGCGGGGCTCGCGGGGATGTAGGTGGACGTGGCGGACAAGGTGCGAAGTTAATCGGATTGGGGTAGGTCCGGCAACGCCCTTTCCAGTTCGAACTAGTCCACGAAAGTGACGGATGTCAACGAGCGCACCAACGCTTGGCCGGAACGTCGTTGACTCCAAGAAATACACTGGTTCACTCCATCTCGTTGCGTCTTTTCGACCACCGCTGTTCTTCATTTTCACCAGTCGATCTTCAGCAGGGTTTCTGCACCCCCGGTTTTATCTGGTCCCCCGCTTATCCTTTCTCAACCCCACCTCCGTTCCCAGGAATCGGACCCCAATCCGTTTACCGTCCTAGTGCCGTTGGACGCCGTCTGGGGCTTCGAGCCGAATGGACATGTCGCTGAATGTAACCTCCAATCTCTCCTACTCATTGGTCGGGTTGAGCATGACCTTCCTCGCTTTGTCTCAACCGTTCCTCCGTCACTCGAGTATGTCATGCGTGTTCTTCAACAGCCCCCTCTGGCGGGAATAATACAACTTTCCAATCCGTTACTCCGGCTTCGCGACCCGCTTGTCCCTGCTTTTCCACCTCTCCATCAGTCTCTCTTTCTCCCTTTTGACCTCGCCACGTCGGCCCTCTCCCTGTTAAGCAACGCTTTCAGGTCCTCCGTCTCTCTTTGCGGTCACCTCACCTCGGACCTCATAGCTTCCCTCCTCCTTTTCCAATCCTCTGGGAGGTTCGGGTGTCAAAGGGTGTCGGTCCTGAGATCTAAGACACCGTCTATGATTAACCTTCACTCTTTCTTGGCAGAGGGAGAGCATTGGTGAGACTGGTTTCGAGATTGGAGCTCGCTGTAGATTTTTCACTCATAGTGTAGCTGATAGGTTACGGTCCGGAGACGGCCCCAAAGAGGACAATATCCTGGGAGTCGGTACGTTTTACTCATCCTTGATGGGATCATGTTGATATATTCTGACTTCTGTCACGGCATTCCATCTCTGCTATGCAAAGAAAAGTGTGGCCGGCGTCTGTGTGACGGGCTTTTACCTCCATCCTGTAAAGGAAATGTGTGGCTGGCCCACGGAAATATTTAAAGCCTCTGGTCAGTGAAAAATTCCAAACGCTGCCTGTTACCTTTATCTGATTCCCATCATGGACACAACCCGCGCCCGTTACTCTGGCCCCTCGCGAAAACTTGTCGTCGCTCTCGATATTGGGACTACCTTCAGTGGTGCTGCGTATGCCTTGTTGGATCCTGGCGAAGTCCCCCAAATTCAATCTGTTACGAGGCGAGAATTTCCACAAGCCCTGATCTGGTACAGATGGTGACGAACGAGAGATAGGTACCTCAACAACCCGAGTCCGGGGTCTGCAAAAGTTCCCTCCATATTGTATTACGACCTCAACGGCAATTTCCGTGGTGTTGAGAATGGGGTTGACTTCCTGGATAGCGATGCGTTTCTGAAGATGAGATGGTGGGAGACAGATACGTTCACCTGCGCGAGACACTGACATCACATTAGGTGGAAGTTGATCCTCTCGCCCATAGAGCTGCCTGCCGCGATGACGGATCATATGAGCACAAAACTCCCAAAGGGAAAAACGATCATCGACGTCTTCGCCGATTTTATGGGCTATCTGTTTGATTCGACTAGGGCGCTATTTAAGACCTCGGAGCCGAACGGAGAACTTAGATGGAACTCCGTCTCGAACAGCATTGAGTTGGTGTTGACTCATCCCAACGGATGGGGAGGCCCACAACAAACACAGCTACGAACCGCCGCGATCCGAGCGGGGATTGTCCCTGACACCCCTGCCGGACATGCTCGTGTCCACTTTGTGACCGAGGGTGAAGCGAGTTTCAGCTTTTGCGCTACCCATACCCATGCAGGTAAAAATCTAAAGGTCTGTCACACTAACCTTATCCAGAGTCAAACGTTTAATACGCTTACAGCCCGGCGAGCAAGTTTTGATTGTCGATGCGGGTGGTGGAACGATCGACGTTAGCACCTACAAAGTCCTCAGCATCCGGCCGCTACGAGTCGAAGAGTTGTATGAATCAAAGTGTGAGTCGAGTGAATCATAAAAGCGAATTTTCCCGTTTTATACCATTCGTTTTAGGTTTGGTCCAAGGCGGAGAGCTTGTTACAGCGAGGGCGACTGCAATGGTTAAAGGTGCGTTCCAACGCTATGCCCCCGGACCGATCCTCAGCCCACAACCAGAGAACCTGAGGGGTTCCAGATTCAACACCCCCGAGAACCTGGAAGAGTTTGCCGAGAAGTTCGACGATGGGGTAAAAAAGGTCTTTTCGAATAACCAAGCAGCCCAATACGTCAAATTCGGCACCCTACGGGATAATGATCCCGCGTATGGAATCAGGACCGGGAGGTTGACGTTGACTGGGTAAGCTCGCACTCATTCTGTTAACAAGTTGGCACCCAACCATTCATACATACAGTGCTCAAGTTGCTGGGTTCTTCGAACCGTCGATTCAGTCTACTGTGGATACTATTAGGGATAACTTCAAGCAACGTCTTCCGACTAATTCGGTCCGTACACTCTGATAGTCGTATATATCGCTCCTAATTAATCACGAACAGCTCGCATTTCTCGTCGGTGGCTTTGCCACAAGTCCGTGGTTGTCTGAACAACTCGAGAGGCGACTCTCGGGCATTGGATTCCAGTTTTGCAAGCCATCAGACATGCATACGTGAGTGATCTGTCCTTTGTGGTTAAGTCGTACCGTGACGATGGATATTGGATAGCAACAAAGCCGTCGCCATCGGGGCAGTTTCGTATTACATTGACCATTTCGTGACAAGCAGGATCGCACAATTCACGTACGGCGTGCCCTGTTATGTCATATACAGCCCCTCCAACCCAGAGCATGTCCGGCGTGCACACAAGACATTTATTGACGCCGCGGGAGATAGATGTGTTCCTGACCATTTCGTTCCTATGCTGTCGCGAGTCCGTCCCGGGCAATCTTTACGTGGCTTTCCGAGTTGATTTTCATCACTTTGCAGGGCACCAAGGTTACAGAGGATCGGGAAATCCGGCACAGCTTCCGCCGGGTAACTGAGGACGGCCCTGCACAACATGCATTGCCAAGAATTGTCAAGTATACGGGGACTCTGACTGCCCCCGAATGGCAGGACGTAGAACAAGGTAGAGCCCTTAGCTTCCCCTGGTACCTTGTGAGAAGCGCTCAGAGCCAAATAGATAAGTTCGAAACGTTGTGTCATGTCAAGGCCGACGTCTCCACCGCCCCGCACACATCAAAGTACACGACGATGGGAAAAATATCGTACGAGCGGAACTATGACGTAATCTTGCTCGTAGGCCTCACAGAACTCAAGGCACAGGTCAGTTGGACCGACTCCATATACGTACGTGCGCATATTATCCTACGCGTTTCCATCCACTTAACACGATTTTCGTATGCGTGACTCTAGAGGACAGAGAAAAGGTCTGTAGTACCGTTTTCCGAATTTCTCCTTCCCAGGCTGAATCTAGTTCTAGGAGCGGCGCTGTGGTTGTCTACGACTACCCCTCTTAGAACTGATATTCTTGGGAGATTTGTGCTACTGAATCGATTGTGTCCCGCCTCCGCTGTAATAATAGTTTATAGATCCGCACCATCCGCCAACGACCAGGTGCGAAGGGAAATGTCGGAAATCTGGGCTGAAGACCTGTTGAGAGAAAGCAGACCCACTACCGTCAAAGACAATGTGTTTCGTAAAAAAAAAAAACTTTTTGAGCACTACAAAAAGGAAGCAACCCGCGGGAAGTCGTGAGAGACCACACCCGCGAAGTTAAAACCAACGTCTAGTCGCGAACGGCTGTGAATAATGCGTTGGGATATACGTCGTCAGATGTACGGAGATCAAACGGAACAAAGGAACAAAACAATTGCAGAAGGTCCTGCGGAGAAAAAAGTAAAGGGAAATATGGAGACAAGGATATGACGCCAGGGATCATGGACGTGCTGTTCCCACTCGGTGGAAGGAAGGAAGAAACCAAGGGAGCGCTAAAGCGCTACCAAAGTCTTGTCTGATTGCTCCTCGAGGACGAACCAACTCCAGGATCACGTTCGGGCGTAAGCCGCCCCGAGAAACTACCACTATCCATCGGCAGTGCACTCGTCAACTCGAGGTTCCGCGGCGGGGCTTCCCGATGAAGGATTCCAAGGACGTGACAGGGAATCAGGGCTAGCTGAGAATTTCTCCACAAGCGAGACTACAGATAAGGCCCCTCGTCGGGCGAGGCGCATTTCTGGAGAGCTGGAGCATCTCCGCCCAACCACAGGATGTGTTCCGACCCCAGAAACGGTCACTCAATCTTCTTACATTCCTGGCGATTTGGAGTTACAGATATGTGCTTCGTGCTTTTTTTGGTATTTACCGCAGCCTCGCGATTAGCATGTTCCCCGAACCTGCGATGTGCCACCGAGGAGCGACCACGAACCATGCCAACGAGCGGAAGTGTGTCATGTTTATGGCATACCGAGTGACTTCTCGGTTTGAGGATCGGCATTGGCCGATGGTGGAGGTGGGAGAAACCTTGCTTTGAAACTCCGAAGTTTGGCTCGATCCACGCCGCGAGAGCAATCCTACGATGCCCTGTGCAGTTCAGACAACCAACGCACCGGTGCAACCAAGTCTCGAACAATGTGATACGTGTGGGAACCCTTGGTGTCCTCAGTGCGTCGGACCCAATCCGACAGCATCCATGCATCGCGGACCTTCTGTCAAGCCTCTTCAAGCTTCGCCCGTTCCATTCCAGGCTGTCACTAACATCACAGCTGACTACGCTCCTTCGAATAAAACCAGTGACACTCTCAACAGGCTTCCCACTCTCTCCCTCACGTCCACTCGAGATGGCTGGAAATAATGTCCTGAACCATGTGTTTTGCAATTTGCTTGTGTTGGCGTTGACAATCTTGCTCGTCATCGCTGAGGCTGAAGGCAAGGGACAGAGTTCGAGCTCCGCTTCCTCGTCTGGGAGCTCTTCTTCCGGGTCTCCCAGCTCGTCCACTCCGCCCAGTTCTGGTTCCAAGACGTCGAGGTCGAAAGCCAGGATCGCGGGATACGTAGTCGGCGGCGTTGTTGGTTAGTCGTTGCTCATATTTTTCAAACCTACTCTTGCACTCATACCAGCTTCTTCCTTTAGGTGTCGCCCTCTTGCTCGTTCTTTGCAGAAAGATTAGAGCAAGGGTTACCGGTTCGAGAGGAGACCTCGAAGCAAACAACCGGGATCCTGAAGAAGACAAGGACGGTTGGCAACGGACGCTCGACCACGGAATGGATAGGGCTGGGACAAATTCAGATTTGTGCGATGTAAGTGTGTTCGCCTTCTGATGTGACGGGTGTTCTTATCTGGTGTTACCAGGTCCCCCCTCCACAGTACACCGAGAGAGCGACAGACGAACCCGAGAGGGAGTTGGTTCCTCCTCCCGCTCGAGGCCACGCCGTCAATTCGAATCCTTCCGGTTCCACGATAACCCCACCGATGATCTCCATTCCTTTCCCTGAACCCTCCCAGTATAACCGTTCTCTAGAACCGCTTATGACGATAAATACGGCGGCGGAGCCGTCGTCGATGCCCCCCACGATATCCACCCGGAAGAATACCCTTGCAGACAAGTTCAAGAGCGCGATCCGAAAAGCAAAGTGAATAACAACCTTGTATAAAGTCTTGGTTTTTCTGGCTCGATGACATCAGATCCATGGTCGCGGTACGGTTTCTTGATTTTTTCCGACGGTTTTCTTCCCCGCTTCGCTTTTTTCTGCTGACTTCACGCTCAGTTAGAATACGATCTTGTGATCACCCGCTACGTACACTTCTGCACTACTGTAACAACACTGAATCTTATCGACTTAAATGTTGACGCGTGCTCATGTTTTGATTTCGTCACGTGGCTCACGCGTCGCGGAATGAGAATCCATTGAGGACGGATTGGGATCAGTAATCCCTCTCTGTTGCTCGGCGAGAAGCGCGGCGATAGACTTGGTTTTGGAGCGGATTTTGAGTCGGTTTTGAGTTGAAGCGTCGAGTTCTCCATTCAAAATCTTCTACCCGCCTCGCGTACTCGGCAAGCGTATTGGTGATAGGCTGTAACCTCCGTGTCGACCATCTTTTTCAACCATGCGGTCTAAATCAAATCCACTCTCAGCCGCTTACGTCTGGGCTATCGAGGTGGGTCAAAATGCCTCCGCTCTCAAGCTTTTACCCGCAGATTCGTCCACTCACCAACCTTCGGGTCCTACCCCTTCGTTCCGAAATCCGAGTTCGCGGAGGCGGGCGCCTGATATCCGACTAGAAAGAGCGTTATCGGTACCTGGGGAAACGCTGGGGTCGGTACCGTGCCAACGTGGATTGAGTTACCCATCCCCCTTTGGATTTGGATTCTGTCGAGCTGATTTATCTCCTCCCGATGTAGACGCAGCGGAAGGGTATGATATGGTATTCAGCGCAAGTGCGCTAAATCGGTGGTCCTACGTGGTACCCCAGGCATAGGGGTCCAGGGTAGCGCTATTTCACAGAAGCTTCCGCCCCAGAAAATAAATCCAGGGTTATCAACCTCTCATCGCAACTGGGAATCCTAGGCGTCTCGGCTTTTGGTTCGGGCTCCGCGATCGGTAGGGAATGGAGAGTTACGGCTGGTGCCATAACATGTGACCGGGTCAGATCGGGTGCTCAGCACGAAACGTCCTAACGTCACCCGGCAAGTCCGCAAGCAGCAACCCAGTCGACCATGGATACACATACGCCACGCTATCTGGTGATAAGCTTAGATATCTCAGTCCTCCCAATGTTCGATTTTCCCATTCTCCCCTGAACCATCCTCTCCCAACGCTCGGAGTCTCTGGGAAAGTATTCAACACAATTGATGTTTAGCAAAGCCACATCTCGTCAAAGTGTGCATCGTCTCAGAAGCGAAGGTTCAGGGTTGCCATTGAGGGCTTCAAACAGATGACCGGAAGGGAGTTGGCTAAAACTGAATTTCCCTTCGTTGGAGATCGTCAAGGATGCGGCTGAGAAATAGTTGGGTTGGTTCGCAGCGAGTCCAAGCGGGTAATATGTTATTCATGATTCCACTAGGAGGAAGCCAGAACGTTGAGAGCCGACGACCCCGCCGTGAACCTCAGCATCTCCGACTCGGTATTTGTTTGTAAGTTGTCCCACGAACAATCTTCTATCCGTTATCGCTTCCGAGGGGTGAGTCCGTATTGACTTGGAAAGAGTCTCGTTCGTAACATTTAGGGTTCTATTTAATCGGCCCGTATCCAATATTCAGCTTCCATTACAGAACACCGTGTTCTAATTTAGGGACCGTGTGTTTCTCACTCCTCCCGTAGACTGAGCGCTTACCCTGTGATACCCAGCGTCGCGATATCTGGGGCACCAATCATCGAGTTACCGTTGCCGACTATGACATGCCCCGGTCCGGTACGAACGCACTTGATGGGGAACCCTCCAGGCTCCACTGTTGCCAACGAAAGCAAGTTCGCTTTGAACGATTTCCGCGGACTGGGTTTCAAAGTTGCTTCTTCCTGCATTTTTCAACGGCTTCACTCGCGAAGACAGGTCTCGGGTGGTCAATACCGGTTCCGGTACCAGTATAGCTGGCGCATCACTCTTTGGTTCTGGTTCTGATTTCCCGTTTTTTCGGGATTCTGGGCTACAAAGGCGCAGGCGCACCCCGAGTGAACTGTACAGCTAGATTCAATTGGTGCGCTCTACGATCACGGCCGTTGAATTGGCTGATGGGGTTGACTGCGATCCTCTATATGAGGGGAATGTTTGCTGTCATTCACCCAGGGATTGTCCCGTATGTTTGACAGTAAAATCGTGCCTGGTTAGTCCATGAGGAAAATCCGCTGAGCCAGGCCGGTTTCACCTCCCTTTGAACAGGCGTTATCAGGAACGAGCTGGTAAGAATTCTTCCCAAACTCAGCAACATTATTGGCCGGTTCACTGGGTCCGTTCTGCGGATTCCTGATAATGCGTGTGCTGTTGCACACAACTACGCGAGGTACACTTACCCTCCTGTGAGCTGATCTCTATGGCGAGGTAAGCGCATCATCTTCGTGATATCCGACGAGATTTGTGTCGTGCACTGCAGTATGTCATCCCATGGACACGGATCAGCGAGCCTTACGGTGGTCTGGGGCTTCGGCGAGCGCTTTAGACTCGGCCTGAGAAGCGGGTTACGGATCTCTGATCACCTTCCCCCCTACTCAGCCGAATTTGAGTTTCCTGCCGGCTCTATGTTTCGCCACAAGTTCCATGTTTCTGCATTTCTACCCCGGTAGACGAAGCCGTGACGGGAGCACTCGCACGGGAAAACGCGATCGCCACGATAAACAAAACACATATAAATGCCCCCCGTGCGAAGTCCTACCTCACCCATGTCTTCTTCTACTTCAACACTCATCCCTCCGGTCAGTCGTCAATTGAGCGTGCCCAGGAGAGTTCTGAGCTGAGCAAACCCAGAACGCTCAAATCTTGGTAGTCGGTGGTGGACCGGCAGGCAGCTATGCTGCTGCCACCTTAGCTCGCGAGGGCTTCGACGTTGTCCTCCTCGAAACATCAAAGTTCCCCAGGTCGCGTCGCACCTCCGTTGTAGTTTCATCACCCTCACACCCGGTCCCTGTCCCCAAGGTACCACATCGGAGAGAGCCTCCTTCCCTCCGCAAGACACTACCTGAAATTCATCGACGCCGACGACAAGGTCGCAAATTATGGTTTCGCAGTAAAGGTAAGGGGTTCATGGTGGTCGCTCCGCTCGTGACTCACGCCTCGAACCCAGCCCGGAGCTGCGGTAAAGTTCAACCAGCATAAGAAGGAAGGGTGTAAGCTCCCGCCCCGCCTTTGAGTTCAAAAGATCGGCAATTGACCGAAGCGCGACATAGACACCGATTTCGTCGCTCTGGGACACGACAACGCAACGTGGAACGTTGTCCGGTCAGAATTCGACCTCCTCCTCCTCGACCATGCTTCTTCGCTCGGAGCAAAGGTTTACGAGAACACAAGAGTCGTGTCCCTCGAATTCGACGAAAATAATAAACCCGTATCTGCCGCGTACACTCGCCATTCGCCGTTGGATACTGAAAATCCTGTGAGCGGGATGATCGCCTTCGACTATCTCGTGGACGCTACAGGACGGGCGGGTCTGATGTCGACCAAATACTTGAAGAATCGGAATTTCATGGATTCACTCAAGAATATCGCCGTATGGGGGTACTGGACTGGAGTTGGCTCTTACGGGGAAGGCACTACAAGAGCCGGTGCACCGTGGTTTGAAGCTCTGACGGGTACGGGCTTTTTCTTAAAGCTGAGATCAACGAAGTGCTGATTTGGACCTAACCCCTTCAGACGAATCCGGGTGGGCATGGTTTATACCTCTGCACTCAGGAGTTACTTCCGTCGGGGTCGTTGTCAACAAAGAAATTTACACGCAACGTGCGAGATCGCAGTCTGATGAAGCTACGAGGGGGGAGGACGTGGAGGGTGAGAATACAGCGAACACCTTTGGTACCTTATTCGGAAGCTTGGGGGCGTACCTCGGACTTTCCCAGGAAGCTCCACGACTAGGTCCCTCAACCGTTTCCTCGTCTACTCGACGATACTTGGAGACCTTGGAACTCGCCCCAGGCCTGAAGAAACTCCTTGGAGACGGAAAGCTTGTCGACCACTTGGGATCTAGCGAGGATAGCGGGAGCCTAGTTCACACCGCTAGTGATTACAGCTACTCATCGAACAAGTACGCCGGGGATGGATGGAGGATCATTGGAGATGCAGGAGGTGGGTGGTGTGCGAAACACATACCATCGCTCTACTGATTTTTGCTCCCAATTTAAGCCTTCATCGACCCATTCTTTTCTTCCGGAATCCATCTAGCGTTTACAGGCGCGTTGTCTGCGGCGGTTTCCATTTCCGCCTCCATCAGAGGCGATTGTAGCGAGAAGGAAGCCGCTAGTTGGCATACCGAACGTGTGACGACATCGTTTACACGGTATGCTATCAATGAACTGCCACTCTAGACAAGGCTAATCGCATAGTATAGGTTCCTCGTCGTCGTCTTGAGCGCATACAAACAGATAAGATCACAGAAGGACAACGTTCTGTTGGACGTTGGCGAAGATAATTTCGATCAAGCCTTCAAGTTTTTCAGGCCTGGTGGGATGTTCCACCAACTCACCATTACGGGATACTGACGAAGTCCGGGGATGCAGTCATACAGGGAGGATCCGATGTGGGGCGCCGACTCTCTGAGGATGAGCTGCAACAAACATTGGACTTCTGTTCGAAGTTGTTCGCTCCAACGAGCCCTGAAGAACATCGCGCAACGGAAAGATTCCTGGTTGAGAGAACCAAGGGGCAGGCCGGAGGCAATTCTGATCCTGAGGCTGTCGACCTGAGGTTCATGGATGTGCACGCCCCACTCATCGATCCACAGATAATTGAAGCTGCCACCCGCGAACAGCCAACACCAAGGTCGGCGTCAGACGCGGGGAACGCTGCCCCAGACCTTCAGTCCAATGCAAGGAATGCTACAACTGATCCGGGAAGCGAAGTGGACGTGAAGACAGTGCTCGAGAAAGTGAACGCAAGAAGGATGATCCATTCGGAGCAAGGAAACGGGGTGCATAATTTCGAGGACGAACCGCTCGGTCAATCGGACGCCGGTGGGGGGTGGGTTGCGAAGCTAGAGAAGGGAAGGTTGGGATTGATTCATGCTGATCTATCTGTACATTAGAAGTGACGATCCGTTTCTTGGACACATCATAGAGCAGTGTATTTTCGAAACCTGGAAGGTTCCAGCACTAGATTCTGGAAGTGGAGTGGGCTAGCTTGGTCTCGGATGGGGCCAAGCCTGTCGCTTCCGTGAACGAAAGCCCACCGCTGAAGCAACGACCTCAACAAAGGCGAATCACTGGAAGTAATGAGGAATGGATCCGAGAGGATCAGACGTGGACGACTATTGCCGCAAGCGAGAACCTTGGGAGGGACCGGGTTGATCGGGGCAAGCCTGTTCCAAAGAAACATCCCGTAGCTCTTTCTTGGCTGCACATAAGAGGTGGAGTATCAAAGATCCTCCGCCGAGGTGGACGTAGTGGGAATCAGGGGAATATCAAGATTGATTATTTTGAGTTGTTGTCGGGCGTGCAACGCCCTGCTCAATTCAAGCTCCGATTACGCCCGCAGACGAGCGGACCGGGAAATCGCCGGTTACGGGACGCCACGGCCCGTGACAATTAGCCCATCCTAGGCTTCGCTAACTCCTCTCAAGGCCACAAGCTCAAGTTCTGAGGTATTAACCGCATACAAACCCTCCGGATAATACATAATGTAAGCTTCCTGGGAAGTGCTAGTCGGCATCGTGCGCAGCACCCGCTCTATTGGTACACACTACATTCAAGGAGTCTAGTCCAGCCGACGGGTAACCAACATTCCAATCATCTCGAGTTGACGGGTGAGCTTGTCGCACCGGGGTCAACTGAGTGCGCGGGACCTCAGGGCACCGCGTACAGGGGTTCAGGGCGTGCTGACAGGCGAGACTATTCATGATTCGTTGTATATACCAAAAAGCATCCGACGGTTTATATACAAAAGGTGATAACGAGGTTGACATCGTTCTCTTGGCCTGTTCAACGGGAAACAATTTAATAGCTAATTGGGAGAAATCGGAAGATTGGCTCTTACATGCGACTTGGACAGCGTTGTCCGTTGGTTCATGGAACGCAGTGTTGCAGCCTGGGCTGTTGCCTTGATTACAAGTTGCACCCGTCGACTGAGTACGTTCCGTGATGGCTCATGAATCCACTTACAGCTAGCACCTGCGCCATCGCAACCATTGCGGTATTCGAAACTGACGGCGACAGAGTAAGTATGACTATAGGGGAGGTTGTCTTCAACGTCTATACCAGCAAAGGTAGTTTGGAGAGCTCACGGCGGAATAAGACTGATGTCAGTACTAGAACCGCAGCCACTGCACGGTGGGTTCCTCAAAGTCGTTTCAACCAAAGTACAACCGTCGCCATTTAAGCCACAACTTCCTGAAGGGAGAGATCAGCAAACATTGAGTATACAACATTTACGTGGCAACGGTATTTTACCAGTTTGAAAGTATCTGTGAGCGTGTCGAGCAATCAGCCTATGGTTGGTGCTCCAAGGCATCAACTCACGCTATGGCCCCGACGAGCGGACCATTCGAAGTGAAATCCCCTCCAGTGGAGAGAATTTGCCCATTCTGGGAGACCAAGGTTGGAGTACCACCTACGGCGCACCTGGGTGAGTAGCGTTCGATGTTAGTGATGCTTCTTCGGGTTCGTGAATGCCATGACTGACCTGTTCTGGAAGGAAACTCTGTGGGTTTCTGCGGTGACGCATACCACAGCGAGGGCAAGGACGGCAAGGATTCTATACGACATGTTCATGGCTGGGAGGCTCGTTGGGCAGAAGTCGTCAAGGGTCTTCGAGACGGTAAGTCCTTGGCTTGTCCACAAGAGCACCCTAGGTTTTTATACCTCTCAATTGTCTCAACCAAAGAGACGACGTCACATATACAGCCGAAACGCCCACGAACCGCAAGCATGTTCTTGCTTGTAACGTTTCTCCGAACCTCCCTAATTGCCACTTTGACATAACGGGGTTGCCTGGTACTCAAAAACTTGCCGGATAATGCTTTATCCTGTTATGCCTCGCAACGTTTATATTGAATAATCGGAGCTTACTGGGTGATGCTAATTGGCACTATCCTCAGGCGGCAGGGGGAGTTCAAGTTGCCGCTTTTTGTCCGTTTCCAGTCAAAGGGACAGGGAGGTGGATTGGCGATCATGGGCTACCATGTCCTGTCAACCTACTCGAGTCGGCTTTCTGGTACAAACACGTCTTCCAGCGTTAATAGTCGACCGGGGTCGTCAAGTCCCTGAGGGTCAATTGGACGTCAAGCAACAAGAAGAGTGACGTATCCAAAATGTCAAGCGCCTCAATCGGTCGTCCGGTGGCTCGTTACGAAGCCCGTAGGGTTCGTTCTTTACCATTCAGCTTTTTAGCCGATGCGGACAACTTTCTATAGAACATCTCTACATCACGTGAACCCTCTCTTTTGGCTGAGGGCTCTGCGAACATCTCGAGA
>Ga0307517_10007948_pt1 | contig 15322 bp, 19 predicted proteins | sample 23_EM_MG_FD_194515 | JGI IMG/M metagenome (GOLD analysis project Ga0307517, IMG submission 194515) | Populus trichocarpa ectomycorrhiza microbial communities from riparian zone in the Pacific Northwest, United States - 23_EM | ecosystem: Host-associated > Plants > Roots > Unclassified | place...
GGCACAGCAACTGAGCGAATGTACGTCGAAATTCGGATATAGATTTGCTGAAGTGCTGAGGGTCACCAGTGGTCAAATATCTCGACTTGAAGGGCCGGCATCCTCTCATGAACGATCTAGAGGGAGACCCCAATGTCGAGAGTGACTGTGAAGGGGACTTACCGGAAGTCAAGGATGAAGAATCGAAGACAAAGGAAGAAAAAGAAGGACAAGCCCGCGCGGTTCTTATCACGGGGTCATTTTCAGCGTACGTGGACTCTCTCACCCTGTCCCTGACTCGGGAGAAATGACGGATCCTTCAGCTGGAAATCTCTATTTTTCCATCGCTGCACAGACGTGATCTTGTTCGCTCCCCTCAAATCGCAAGGCCCTGACTCTCGGTCGAACCACATCCGCGAAAATACAGTGGCGGCGGCACCCCCTCCCTGCTCTCCGAAGAGCATTTACGTTCTGGCGAACTTGGTGAGGCAGCCTTCGATCGAGTGTCTCAGGCAGGGCACTGACATATGAGATCAAGCTTGGGATTCAGCCCCTTTGTGACAGCGCCTACGCGGACATCGAAAGCAAAATGTCTCTGGACAACGTCGTGCAAGAGGTTTTCTCGTGGGTCACCGCTGGGTGGGTTCCGTCGTTTTTTCCGATCGTGTGGTCAATGATCGTGGGCTAACGTGAACGTTCAGTCATGAGAGGATCATGGAGATGCAGTGCGATCGTCTGGTTTCGAACTTCAAAGACCCGAAAACGATTGAGCGTGTGAAAGACAACATCAAACGGATCTCCAATGGATCTTCCTCCCATTGTGCTGGCGCGCTGAAGCTTGGATTGAAGAAGGCTTTCGAGAAAAACGGAGGCGTGAAGTTACGATGCTCCCATGGCAGTTGTCCGAGTTACAACAACCATCTCTCGTACTCGTCTGTTGGGTCCGCCTACTACTGCCAGATGTGCAGCAATCGCGGCTGGGGTAGCCGCTATTACCAGTGTACCGGTTGCGGGTACAACAGGACCAGCAACTATTCGTCGTGCCAAAACTGCAAAAAGTGGTTTATATAGATGGACAGGATGATATACGTTACCCAGTAAACGTAGACCGCACTCGGTGTTCTCAGTGTGATACAGCAACGCATCAAGTAGTTCTCCTGTGCTTTTACAGAATAGTGAGTGACTGTCCGTAGGCAATAGCTATCTATAACTTTCCTAGAAGGGTGCCAGTAGCCGAGGTTTGCTCCACAATATATGGGAACCCCCACATCGCGTACACCGATGGGGCTGGGCAATCGAGCATCAAGGCAATGCCAGCATATAGTGGCGTTGAAGCAGGTAGGGTTACAGTCCCTCCCGAACCCGTAATTCTGAAGGTTGCGTGGATTTCGAACAAAATGGCCGTGGCACCGCGATTCCAGATGCTCAGTTTGGAGACCATATCCCCGACCCGATAGAGCGGTCGGGGGTCCTGACAGTTCCCTTATAAGTGCGTAGATATTCGTGTGCACATCGTACAGACCTACTGACAGTCACACAATTTGCCTGTACCACATCCAGTATTCGTGCTGTAAACAGTTCCCGATCGCACACCCCGCCCGAGACTGGTAGGTCTATCGGACGGTGCAGGAAGGTGTTTCCTCGTACCAACACACACAATCGTGGTTCTGTATATCAAACATTCATTAAATCCCTGTTTGTCTATTGTGATACTTGAGGAAACGCTGACACGTTCGAGACCTGCTGTTGTTGACAAAAGAATCCACCTCCCCTCCTTCTCGACGATCCTACCCCGCTTCTTGACTACCTCTTGGCTGCCCGTGCAGGGTATATGGGTCGTGTCGGCGGCCTTGGAAGGGGAGAGGTCTCCTTTCGGTATCCCTATCCCTTTCCCTCTCCCGTTAGTTCTGTTCGTCTGGTATTTATCCTCCCTGTACCCCCGAAAAATGAAGCCTCTTAATCATCATAATCGTATGTGTCGTCCCAATCACGTATCCATGTTGGCCTGAGTCTAAGCCACTAGATACACCCCATTAACAAGCTTATATCAGGGCCGACCGTTGGCCACGTACCATAAGATCCTTGGGGGCATGGTTGAGCGGGTGTTCAAGCCACCATTCAATCTTCTTCGATTGCCCAAACGTTTCCTCGAGAGCTTCAAGCATTACTGTGTATGGTTCGCTGTAGTCGAATCCCTGAGGAATTTGATAGTTGGACGTCAGGGCAAGCATCCAAGGCCGTCCCTTTGCATCACATTCCTCGACAGTGACATGGTGTAGAGGATACGAAGAGTCTGGTCCGGTGAAACCGCAGATTTCGGAAAGGCGGCGTGCAACCACGTAGTAAGTATTGTAGTCTCCATCCCCTCTGACGGACAAGTCGAGGTGTCTGGCGAGATGGCAGACTTCCTCGGTAGTGAGGGGGATGCCGAGGAAAAACAGGGGTGGGAACCAGCGCAACTCGCCATCTGGAATGTACTGTACAGGTAGAGAGATTGAATCCCATGGCTGGTGGCTCATTATGTAGTCCCGTGTGAGCGTCTGGATCTGGATGTAAACGCGAAGCAAGGACTCAACCCGTTTACAAGTACTCACCTTTGGCATAAAAACAACATCATCGCCATCTACTGTATACTCAGGGGAGCGTCTGCCAGAGATGTCGAGCTGGTCAACGCCGGTGCGGAGGTTGTCGACTGTGGTTTGAGAAGCCATAGTGTGGCGAAGGTCCCACCTGTTGAGGAACGGTCACGTGAGGGCGGTCACTGCCGCGATTGTCCAGACAATGGGTCTGGTATGGACCACCATCTACTACCATCGCACTCTCCTTGCGGGAGCCTGGATAATGCCACCACGGGTCGTTGTTTATTGATCCGATTCCCTGGTCATGTACTGGTTCTGGAAGGTTCTGGATCCTCGGGATGACCTTCGCCCCAGACACCGTGACGCCTGATTACTTGGGACACTCGACAAATACGCTACACCCCGCTGAAGATAAGCGGATTGCACCCACCTCTCACAGTTTAACATCCTCTATCCTCCATGCCTAATCGGAGTTCCGTGGAGTCCTCCGAATTCGGGAGGACCAGACATCGTCTAGAGATTCGACCAGAAGACGACTCTTTGGCTTAATCATCGTCGACCCCGGCAGGCAGCATCGAGGCTCTTCAGGTTGCCAACGAGTCCCTCTCTCAGCACCTTTCCCAGGCCCGCTCCCGCGTTCAGGATCTGACCGAACAACCCGCTGGTGGGAGGCACAGCGCAACTCCTGCGAGGCTATAGGTCTACACCGTCTTACTATGATGATGCAAAATAAGGAACAGGACGCGACGGAAATTGGGGACGGCCTCAAACGACATCGGATGTCCGTCGATGAGAAGAGTAAGCGAAGGGAGACGAAGCTGAACGACGGAGTTCACCGCGAGGCGAAGTGGGCGAACGACCCCGAGAGACGAGTTCAAGAATTAGAGGGGACCCTCCGTCGATTGGACACCGGTGGTTTCCCCGCGAAGTCTCCAACCCCCGCAGATGGCGTCCCTCGAACTCGTAGGAGTATCCCCCAAAGGTCCGCCGGAGCAGCGTCTCTGCGCCCCCGAGGGATATTGGCACGATCCCCAATGAGGCAAATTTTCCCTGGTAGTCCTCAGTTGGACGACCCTGACTCTTTGGAACTGAACAATTACCCATCGGTCCAACGAGTCGATTCACACCTTCGGATACCCGTTTTCTCAAGAAACTCGATAACGTAATTTTCGATGCGTCCTTTCATTGCCGAGACGAATCCAAGACCTATGCGATCTTGAATGCCCTGTTCACTTTTTATACGGACCTGTTCTCCAGCAACGACCCCAAGGTTTCCATCTTTACCTCCCCCCAAGATAAGCTAGCCGGACCAAAGAAAATGCGTGCAGCTCCTAACGAGGAGCCTGTGCGCGTGATTCCTGATATGACCGTGAAGATAGATAACTAGGAGGAAGAGGGATGGTGGGGAAACCAGCGACCGCCAATTCGTCCTCGTGGTCGAGGCCAAGCGACTATGCATTGACACGCCTAGAAGTGAGTATGTTCTACTAACTCAACCACAGGCTCTCTGATATGTCCACTGTGCCAGACCCGCACCATTGGTCCGATATTGAAGCTAGGAGGAAGGCTGCCGCGAGCACTTTCAGGCAAAACCTAGCACAACTGATGTCCCAATCCTGGTGCTCCCGGAGCACGTTCCCCACGCAGGAACTGCTCTATCTCAAGCTGCTCACCGGCCCGTTTATCACTGTTGTCAAGTTCCCCCGTCCACCAGGGGTACTCCCAGAACCACCGTCGACCGATCAAACCCTGGAGCGGGCGAGGGGTAGTCCTCCAAGGAAACGATGCAGAGTTGACGAAGTAGATGCAACGTTACCCTTGAACGAACTTATCACTCGTGAACATGCGCCCCAGTTGGTCATTTGGAATCATCATATTTTTAGAGATCCCTGCGATTCCACACAGGGTCTATCAACCGCGCTTCGTTACGCGCTTCACCTCACAACCGAAAACATCGTCAAAAGGTTTGACCAAGGGATCCTGGTGGAGCAATCCAGGATCTTCAACTTTTCAGAGTTCGCTGACCACCGATTCAAAGAAACCGAAGAAGCGCAGGTGAGACATTCCCTCTCGTCCTCTCGACGTGCGTGTGACAGGTTCCCCAGATAAGTTTTGACGGAGTAATCACCGCGTGGTATGCAAAAATGGAGGGAAGTGGACCCTACTCCAATCCTGCCGCGAAAGCAGAACGACAAGATCAAGCGAACTACAGTGAAGAGCTGAGGACAAACGAATCACCAGGCAGGCCGTACTACCGCGAGATGCGGGCGTTCACATTGACGGGGGAACCGGTCCCCTCGCCAACTCTCTCAGCCACATCCGCATACACACCGAATCCAAAAAGGTCCAATTTCGGGAAGGTTTCCCCCGCTCCACCCTCACCGTCGCCCTTGAGGTTACCGGGAAAATCGAAACCCTACCACTACCTTACCCGTTACCAGACCCAGAAGTCGCATCCTCAGTAAACCCGAGGTGTTGTCATGGATCTCTATTGCACCTCGTACTAAACCCCTCCTCACACTTCCCTCACACTTGCCTTATTCATGCGATCGGTACCAAGGGTCCAAGACCAGTACGGGCCGTAAAAGAGGGACAAGGAGCTTTAAAAACGGTGTCGACGGAACGATCGTCCAAGTTATCTATAAATGTGTCGTATGGCATGCGGGTGAATGATCAATCAACGTAACCACAAAAAACCAGAAGAATGATAAAAAATATTCGGATGATTGTATACGTCGCGATAAAGAGGGAACGTGAAGGGTATCTAAATATTTTAAGCGATGGATAGAGTATAAAGGTCGCCTAAGTGACGACGATAGACGAGTAGTGCACGGTGGGACACGGGCCAGAAGTAGGAATAACTATAAAGAAGAGAGAACAGGGCAGGATTTGCAAGAAATACGCGTGAACGCGTGTCCAAAACAAGACTGTAAGAGCAACTGGGACCCAACCAAACAATGAACAGAGGACAAAGGGCAGACGGAGACAGAGTGCATATACAGACGGAAAGCAAAGCACGAGACAGGTGGAGACAAAGAGCGTCAGGAGGAACATAAGATACACGTAATGTCGGGAGAGTGGGACAGATGCATTTAAGTGGTTGTTCTTGCAGGAAACATCAGTGGAGCGACAATGAACGGTTGGGTAATAGACGAAAGCGTGGTACGATAGCAGGGGGAGGGTGATCGATAACCTTAGTGGAGATGGGGGGGACGGAAAACGAGCTGGCGGAGCTAAGAGGTGCAGATCGGATCGATTAGACACTCGTGTCCATGGAGTCATCATCACCCCATGGAATCTTGTAATCTCCACTCTCTTTTTGAGCCTGAGAGTAGAGTTTCTCGCGCTTGATCTCGTCGGGGCAGAGGTTCGCGAGGTTCACGAGGGCTTCAACAAGCTGGAGGAGGATGAAAGCTCCGTAAGTAAAGGTGACCAGCTGGAAAGTCCCGTTTGAGAGGCGAAAATGCTACTCGCCAATGGTCTAAGCGGAGCTAGTTCATCTTCACCGATCGTAGAAGGATCGGCACTCTTGGCGCGCTCAAAGAACTCGATGGCTAGAGTGAAGAGGAACCAGTCAAGTCGGGGAGAATTCTCCCAGGACAAATGAAACGAACCAGTGGCCAGCTCCTCACGGGTCTCCGCCGCCTGCGGCGAGCTGAGGATGGCATCATCCCCTCGTTCCATGGCACCCTCGCATTCCTCAATCTTGAACGCAGCCATATTCAACCAACACCTTCCCCTAGAAAGAGCGACCCTAGTCGACCACTCTGTGTCCGTTCCAGAGCTCGATTTCGAGACCTGATTGAAAATGGAATCGGCCCAAAGCGAGAAGCGGTGACGATCTTCCGGAGAGTCCAAACGTTCGGCTACTCCAAGGACCTCCGAGGCGATCGCGAACAACTCCCCCGCGCGCGAGAAGTAAGGTCCAGTGGTTAGCGCGCTCTGGCGCGAATCACCAGTTGATGCGGGAACACGCCTCGGCATGTGAAGGATGCCACGGGAAAATTGGTCCATCGCGAGAACCATCAGGTCATGGGCGGAGGCAGAAGTCAAAGTCATCCTCCTCGTCACGGGGGGACGCCTCGATGCTATCGCATGGAAGGGAGAGTCGGGAGACCAGTCCGGTTCGTCCTCGGCTGTAAAGCAGGCCTGCGAGTTGAGACAATCCAAGTTCCCCTGAGCGGCCTTTATTGAGCGAGTTATCTTGACATCTGCAAGACAAACCAAAGTGCGACCCCAAACGACGGCCATGCGCCAGTCCTCAGGAGCATCAGACATCTTTGGATCGGTCCGACTGGGCAGATTCTCGCCCGTCTCGAAGACGTCAAGCGCCGCCAACCAATACGCCGTCGGAGATGCGGATTCCCCCTCGAGCGCCAGACTGGGATCATGCGCGATTAGGTTGCCAAACAAAAACAAGGTGATTCCAAGGATCGCGTGGAATGCTGTTGGTTGTTCCGTAATCAAATTGGGACTGTAAACCAAGAAAACGGGTTGGAACGAGTGGGCGAAGACTGGGAACTCGGTAGACTCTGACCTTGATCCTTCCGTCTTGTTCGGAGACGGAGCCGGTTCCTCCGGACGCTTTCCCTTTTGAGAACCTTGTCCTCGAGAGGGGCTGTTGTTCCCCGAGCGCTTGGACGACTTTTGTTCAGGCGACGGCGGGGGAGGAGGCTGCATTATGAGTTCTGAAGGGTCAGGGTAGAAGAGCAGGAACCTGTGGCATTCATGAATTACAGCGCGCAGCAACGGCATTGCCTCGACGGCGTCCGTTTCTGGGGCTTTCAGTACAACAACACATTAGTGTCTGAATGGGGCACGCCAGGAGAGAAAGGAGTCCGAAGAACGCATGGGGGTGGCTAGAAAATGTTCGGGACGAGCTTACCGTTGTATTGTTCGGCAGCCTTTGCAAAAAGTTCCTTGATGTCGTGCCAATCCTCGTAGGTGCACACTTGTCCGGTCGGATGCCTTCCGTGGGCAGCGGTGGACGAAGAGTTGGACATCTTGAGACGGAGTCGCTCTGAGATTACAGAGAGTCTCTCTTCCTCATCCGGTTGCGGGCTGGGGGGCGGAGGGGCGGGGGGTGAAGAGGAAGGGGTGGGAAAGATGGGCTCTGGGTGTGATGTGGCGAGAAGGTGGTTCTGTAAGACGCCGGTGCAGTTGGCTGAGACTCTCCGTCTCTTGCGACGATGTGAGACTGGACGCGATTGGGATTGACAATTTGAGGGCGAGGTCCGTTGCGTCGAGCGAGAGTCTGTCGAAACGATAATCGATGCATTTCTCTCATCAACCCTTTCGCGAGGATGCTGGCCGGGTTTGTTGTGGTGGCTGAGGGAACCGCGGGAACGCTTGAGATGGTTCCCCCTTGGGATGGTCATTGGGACGGGTGAGGGGAATACGGCCAACAACATCAGAGAGGGATCATCTACGGCCAGGGAGAGAGAGAATGGGAGAGAGAGAGATGGATGAAATCCGTAAATATGTAAGAAATGCCATCTGGTAGATCTCCTGTGCGTTCGGTGAGGGCGAGTCGCTCTTGACCCTTACCATTGTTACCGACGTCAGTTTCCGGTTTCAGTTAAGTTATCGATCCATCACACCGTTCCAGACCGAGAGTCTAGACCAAATCATCTCCCCGCCGGCATGCCAGGCCTTGCACCCGATCAACGCTTGGGCGGTCTCTCGCCAACCTCAGCGATTGCACCCTATGATGCAGACGGAACAAAACCCGCGCAGCGTAAACCTCCCGGGGCCCTCCACGCACAACAGTTAGGCTCGCCGCCAGCTCGGGCGTCCACCAATTACAGCCGAAAGGCGGTGGCAACAACGATTGGGAAAGCGATCGATCAGCAATGTTCCACTTATCAAACGGCTCCCGACGTTGCAGCCGCGGCGGGGACTGGAAAGCATACGAAGAACAGGTCCGGACTTTGGACCGCTCTGCGTCCAAGCCTTCTCGATACTGGGAAGAAGATGATGTTGATGATAAGTTACAAAGGCAAAAATGATGACGTGATGCGAGGGTGGTCAAAAAAACAATACTCCGGCGCTCCGCCCCCAGCCTATTTCTCGCGCACAGTTGGCACCCATTTTACTTGTCCCCATTTCTCGAGCAGGAAATCTTCCATGTACTGATAAATCTCCCTATTGGCTCCACGCGTTCTGATACCGTGATCACTGAAAACCGCGATAAGTCCCGGACGAAAAGCCCCCCAAATGAACTTTGGCACACCTGTCAGTGAACATCCTGAACCTGAACTTCCTCACTTTCTCCATCGTCAACATATCCAGCAGATGGGCCGAATTCAAGAAATGCACATTGTCATCGGCACTTCCATGAGCGAGCAGGTAATTCACGTTGTGGAAACCCGTGACGTTCGAAATTGATGCGTTGACATATCCGCCAGGGTTGATGTCGGGAAGGTTCATATAGCGTTCGGTGTAAATGGAGTCTGAATGCCAAGACGCCGCACCGAGGGAACGGGGAAGGTCAGTATTGGCTTTGCGGGGACGATAATCAATCCTCTATTTGGATGGCACTCACCGTACAATCTCCAGCTCGTGACGGGCTAAGAGAGGCACAGACATCAGGCAACAACCGAGACAACCAAGGGAGAGAAGAACGCACGGCGACTGCCATGGCAAGTGAATGGATTCCGGCGTTAGCTTCGACAACCTTGGAGCTCATGAATCCACCATATGACTGGATGGGGGTTTGCTCAGACGGGCTTAAAAATCCGGGAACACGAACACTTACCCATCCCCAGATTCCGATTCTCTTCCTATCCACATAATGTTTCCCAGCCCAGATCCTATCAACGTGGCAAGCAGTTAGCAAAGCGTGCACTGACCCCATGCTTCAGGCACTCACTTTGCCGCGTTTATCTGATCTCGAGTCTCAAAAAAACCGAGGTTATTTTTCACAGTGTTCCTTAACTTCCTACCCTTGAAACCTGTGCCACGCCCGTCAACGATGACCACGATGTACTTGTGGTTCGCGGGCAGGATCGAATTCCAATCTCTGTTAAAGCGGAAGTTGACTTGCTGGGCGCCGGGGCCATTGTACCTGCGGGGGGTGTACCAGGGTTGTGGTAATGGTAACGGATCCATCAGCACCTCTCAAACGCGGTCACGGAAAGAAACAAAATGTGAGAAAATGTGAAAAAGGTTTCCATCCTGGCAGAGAGGAGAGCGAATTTTCAAACGCGACGCGCAGGTCCGGGCCGACCATCGGGGCTCGGACCTCGATAACTCAATCAAAAAACCAGTCGTCCCCCCATTGACATATTCGGTGCGGGCGCGAAAAAGGGCACAGAAACCAAGGTCACTCACAGGTGGAACAACACCGGGTATCTCGTTTTGCCACTTTCGTCCATGTTTGGAGGACGTAACTCAACAACGTTCAGTTCTTGAGTCCGGTAAACGATCAAAATACCAGGAGAGGGGCACGAACGTCTTTCTCACCGTATCCTTCACTTTCGATAGTAGAATGAACGACGGTAGGAGATTCGTACATGTGCACCGTCTTGTTCAGCGCCGTGTTGGCCACCAACAAGCGCGCACTCGCTGTGCAAGTCCCCTATGAGTGAAAACCAAGCGCTAGATATACAAGATACTACCCACTTTCGTCCCCAACCTTAATCAGCTTCTGGAACGGCACACCGGGGCCTTCATAAGACAACAAATAGAACCCAGCATTGGGCGAGAAGCTCGCGGAGTAGTATGAAGCCACCGAGGTATCGGTGAGCGCAGCGGGGCGCTCGACCGCCGTAGAATGTGCGTCTATTGGCACGTGTACGGAGTAGATGTTGCGTTCGATGGATGTTGGGCTTGCAGCTCGGAAGTAGCTGTCGGGAATTTCAAAAAGGTAATCAGTTCGGTCGTCACGTTGCGGAAGCAAAACAGTGCACATCAAACCCCGAAGCGGGTCAACGCCCAAAATCCCGTCCGTGACCTCCCAGTCGCCGGTCGTCAAGAACCTCGGAGTGCTAGAGTTTACGGGGCTGAAAAGCGCGATATGGTTGTAGCCTTCCGGCGTTGGCACGATGTCAAGGTACCCAGAAGTGCCGGTATGGGAGAGCTGCTTGGGAATGGGAAGAACGTTTTGGTTCTGGAAGATGGTTCAGAACGCGCGCACGCCATGCACACCTCCGAGAAGTAAACTCACCGATTCGATCCAACCATCGTCACCTTCCTCTCCGTGCATTCCGAGCTTCCTGATAACTCTACCGTTGATTCTTGCATCCAAAGTGTCCGTGGCCAAATCGAAGTAAACGACATGGCCATCCTCTCCTGCTCGGTTGACCTCCTTGATGATCAGCTCCGTGTATTCAACCCACGCAACCTCGAAAACGATCCTGTTCTCATCTGCGTGCTTCCCGGTCCAGTCCAGCTCGATCGTGTGCTTCTCTGCGTCGTCCTCGCCTTTGGCAACCGCGTCGCGGTACCTATCCAGTTCAAACACGTGTACGGAAACGATGGGGTTGTGGTATCCGGGTTTGGGGTATTTCATCGTGACGTGGTCAGGGTACGGAATCACAGCTTTCGAGTCTCCGGTAGGGTTATAGACCGGGTACGTAAACTCCTCAACCAAAGTCTCATCCAAATGGAGGAACGCGACTTTCGTAGAGTCTGGAGACCACCAAAGCGCAAAGTCCGACGAAAAGACTTCTTCCTCATACACCCAATCCGGAACACCATTAAAAAGTGAGGTATTGCCGTTGGATGTAACGCGAATGGGAGATTCGGAAGCGGTCGCAGCAGATGGGATGACATAAATGTCATTGTTGGCGACGTAGGCGATCGACTGTCCGGTCGGTGACCAAACTGCGTAGGCTGTAATAGGTGGTTGCGAGGGCATAGTCATTGGCCATGTCTCCTTTGCCTCTATATCGTGGATCCAGTAGTTCCCGAAACTCGAGTGCCTCCATTGCTTGAGATGGTCGGTTTTCAAAAGAAGGAGCTTCATGTCTGAAGAGATCTTCCAATCCGAAATCCAGATGACGTTGCCCTTGTCCTGCTCCAGAAGTCAGAGCAATGCACCCCTACCAAGAAGTAGGAATACTCGCATCCTTGATGTCGGTGAGTTTCACAAGGACCGTTGAAGAGTTAGATTTGAGATCGACGAGTTCAATAGTGTCGCCCCCCATGATTGCAAAGACCCCATCACCGGCTGAGAACAGAAGATGTCGGGCCCAGCACAAACGCACGAAGGGACGAATTACCCACCCTCTGGAACCCAAAGCAAACTCTGAATGTCGGGACGAAAGGTACCGTTTAAAATGTGGTCCAACGTCACCTTCAACTTCCCATGAAACGTGGCCGCCCCGCTATACGTGAGCGCAGAAACGATCCCAATCACGACTGAGATTGCCACCAGCGTACCCAACGATATGAGTAGATATCTCAGCGACGAAGGTCGTTTCTGTGTGCAACCAGAAGTGTGGTAATTAAAGGACTAGGTCTCAGTTGGGGGCTGAGCGGTGGGGGCGTACCTTGACATCAGGCTCGGCATATCCAGCACGTTCCATCATCCCCAATGACCGGCTGTTCTCTTTCTGCAAGAGCGATTCGTCCTCGTCATCAGAGCTGGGCGGATCGAAAGGGCCCTCGCCGTAGTAGGTCGGGGGTCGCACAGGACCGGAGTGGGTTGATGCTCGTTCATCGTATAGGGCGTCCCCGGAGCTCGCGCCTTCCTGGGGCAAAGGCTCGTAGTTGGAAGAGGACATCCTTCCCGGCCCGTCGCGGTGGGTGAGAAGGGAGGTGTTGGATGGTTCGATCGCGACCGTCCTGATCCCCTTCAGAAACTGAAAGTGCATCCTTGTATTGTGCCGGCTGAAGCGTACTCCTAAGAGCTCTTTGGACGGCTCTCTTCGTATCTACACCTTAATTCCACTCTCTGTCGCAGCCACTACAATTCGGTCGGCCAGGCTTTCGTGTCCCTCCACACATGTTGCATCTCAACTTCAATCCGCAGACCTTGCACACCACCTTCCGTCCGATTTCCTGCACGAGTAACGGTCTACCCCTCTGCGGGCAGTCTAGAGTGGGACACTGTAGTGTGGGCCTTGTCAGAAACGCGTTTTCAGCGTTTTCGGTGCCGGTGCCCCTGTGTTTCTCCTCGACTGCCATCCTGAAACAAAGACTCAAAGCGGCATAGCGATGCGGCGTTTGACCACCTGCAAGACCACGGATATGTTTTTCTGCTGCTGTTGCAATGTCTTCGTTCCTGGATGACGATACCAAGAGTCGACACTGCATTTCACGGACACTGGGCAACCTATTACGCATTATGGTTCACTGAGGCCCTCCGCAGGCCAATGGCCATTTATGGAGCTTACCGAGCGGTCGACTTGGAAAAAGCTTCTCTAACGGTGTTCGTCGCAGATGTTTTTGCAGTCACGTCTTCAAGTGCGATGCTCTCAAGGTGTAATAAACCTAACTGATGGACGTTATTACACGGGGATGCATCTTTGAAGTATGATCAGGTACCTTTCTGGCCAAATAGCAAATAGACTTGGGCGAACACAGAGGTGGACCGTGCGATCTCGAATTTTCTCCCACATGATGCGTACGTGTTTCTGACCCTTGCGACTTTAAGGGAGCAAACTCGACACCCCCAGTATAAAGAAAGAAGAACAAAGCTCTCCAACTGTGTCCTCGTCAGGCAGGTGTCATTGTGATGATGGATCGCAATGAGTAAATCGCTCACGTCGGAAACGCCCCAGCGGAAAGAGTGACGGCTAGTCCGGGTTTGGATTCTTGCCCCGAGCGGCTTCCTGTGCCCTCCCGAGCAGAAGTCGGTGTCCCTTCCATCACGTCTTCATAATCACTATCCGAATCACATTCATCCTCCGAGTATTCGGCTCCACCCTTCCTCGGGTCTCTGAACACTTGAGGCATTTTGGTATAGTGGGGATGTTCGAGTATGAAAAGTAGCTTACGGGTGTTCAATGCGGGCTCTGTGTCCCCGAGGACGATGCTGGAGATATAGACCAGCCCTTGCAATTTCCCTGAATCGTCCCGTTTTGTCAAATACCTGCGGTCGCAAATCGATCCTTGTCGGGTGGATTTGATTAGAGCGATCTCCAGTGGTGTCGATTCCACCGCTGAGGGGTGGTTCCGGGGCTACAGAAGTATATCAAGATCAATCGTCCCCGGAAAGACGAGAAACGAACGAAATCCAAACCAGTCCAACGGGGGGTCTCGACGGTGCCGCCCCCGCCGTGGGTTAGGGTTTTCCACAGAGACGAGAACGCTTCAGAGGCGTGATCGATCTCGCCTTCCGCAAAAGCCTGCAGCCTCTCATCCAGCTGGTCTTGTATTTCTCCTGAGTCGACCTTGGTGAGAGTTGATGCCAGGTTTCCGACGTGCATCCCAAGTATCTCAGGGTAACTGCAATATTGTGTGTCAGATGGCAGTTACATCTCCCATTGCCGGGACGTACTGAGAGGCGAATCTGCTGAATGTCTCTCGGACGGCATCGCATCGTTCGACTCCTTCCCTGATCTCTTTCAGGGCCAACGCCTTTAGTACCGGGACGTCATACTGTGCAGTTACGGTGAGCTGTAAAGGTTGTGCAATGTGACCCAAGGAAAGATACCTTATCGGCAAGGCGGTAGATGGATTTAGGCGAAGGCCTAGGTACGCAATCTGCGGCAAGAGAAACAATTTCAGCAGCCCGGGTTTTGCGGTTGGCTTTGGATCCGAAGGGCGCGAAACCGATATGACCCGTGTACAGGTAGAACAGAAACGCTTGGAAACTGGGGATATCTGTCGGTTGGCAGAAGGAATTGGATATGAGTGAGCATACGTTATGAAGGCCACATCCTGGACCTTGATTACTTTCCCCTCCTTCATCCTCTCCTCGTAGTAGGCGGGCACATGGTCCTCACCACTGTTTAACCTGATATGAGAAAAATCGAGGGATGGGGGAGACCGGAAGTACTACATCATGTCCTGAGGTTTATCATCGGCGGTACTGTCGTTGTTCGTCGCTTTCAGATCCTCCACATCTTCCAGATCGCTATCGGAATCGTAGTCATAGTGTTCGGCAATCGCATCTCCATCTGAGGTATTATCCCCTAGATCTTTGGTGAAAGCCTCAGAGTAATTCCCCGAGAATACTGGTGGAGATCTGGAGTAAGCACGCGGAAATCAGTCACACTCAGAGGGAGACCCACGGTCGTTGAAGTACGGGACAGATTTGAGAACCACGCTATTGGTGTAGAGTGCCCTGGGTTTGCATACGTCCCCTACGGAGTTACGGTGAGAGAATAAGTAGATTTTCGTGTCCGCAAAACGGCCAGATGTGATGGAGGCATTCAAAGCCTCTCGGAGAGCGGGTGTAGTAATCATAGGCAAGGCGTGGGCGACCAGGGGGGCATCAACGCCGTCGAAGCACCTATAAAGGGTTCCCAGCTGCCTTGGTGCTCAGTCATGGCAGGAAGCTTCCGTGGTTCTCGAAAGGTGTGGCGAGAGAGATCGCTGCCGATGGAGTAAACACCGACGGGATCCCAATGCTATATCGATCAAAGCCTGTTGGATACGCTAAGATGGTGTTGAGTGTTACGTTGCACATGAACGTGAAGGTTTCCGGTTGAAAATGGGATTCGGATGTCGGGTTAGCCAATCTTCAACGTTCCTACAAAGCTTGTATTCGGGGGAGTGGAATGATCTGGCTACCCACTGCCATCTAGGTGCCATCCTATATAATTTGGATCCCACCGGCTGTGGTGTGTGGACGCAGGAGTGCGGATCGCTCA
>Ga0307517_10007949_pt1 | contig 15320 bp, 17 predicted proteins | sample 23_EM_MG_FD_194515 | JGI IMG/M metagenome (GOLD analysis project Ga0307517, IMG submission 194515) | Populus trichocarpa ectomycorrhiza microbial communities from riparian zone in the Pacific Northwest, United States - 23_EM | ecosystem: Host-associated > Plants > Roots > Unclassified | place...
GATCCGTGCTCTTCCCCGGCCACACGATCCAACCTCTCCCAGCCCCAACACCCCCTCCGACAATGTCAGATGAGGACGGTGATCTTTCCTCGACCGTGGCATCTGCGGATCAGAAGGCCGATAAGAGTGTGGCGGTCCACGGCTTTCGCAAAGCCCTGCTCTCTCCTGGCATAGAGCGGGACTCATGGGCGAGTCTTAAGGAAGGTTTAACGGTTTTCTATAACACCGCCCCCTCCGTCCCAACCCAAAACCCAGGTCGGCTACTCGGTCTCGTGCAGCTATGGGGGCTGGTCAGCCACGTCTGCGTCCGAGGAGGGAAGGTCATCAAAAGCGTCTATTCTTCAACTCCTGGACCACCCTCTGGAATCGAAGAGGTGAAGTAAAATGACGTTCTACAACCTTATTTGCATCCTTTGATTCCCATGGACATTGTTGTAACTTTACCCACCGCTCCGTCGCCTCAGTAGACAACCACGTTCCCATGCATTAACTCGTAATTCGCTGTCCAAAACCTCAATAGGCGGATGTGCCCGTTTAGAATGGGTAAAACGGGTCCACTGGCCAGAGTAGAAGCAGTTTCACCCACACTTCCGCCGACGTAGCGGAGAATGCAAAACGAGTATTCAACCTTGAATTAATATCTATATAATCTACCCACGAAAGGGTCAGCACCTCCGCCTCAAAACACAGCGCCGTGTAAAACCCCAGAGAGAGGAATGAAAAATTAGGGAGGACGTACATGATTACTTTGTTGTGAGAGAGGATGATGATGAGAGGTCTACGCATTCGTTCACGCTCTTGTAGAGTTGCATGGCTCGTGAGTGGTATGCGTCTGGAACGCCATGAGGTGTGCCTTTTAGGAGAATGTGGGGAAGGAGATGGGTGTGGAAAAACTTGTGGGCTTCTGTAGCTCCCTGGAAAACACGTAAAAGAGAAATTAAGCACATTGGTGGGGGAGAGGGTGAGGAGGGATCAAAGAAAAAGGAAGACGTACGAATTGGTGATAAACCCCACCAACAACAGCCTCAACCGTCGTACCCAGCACCTTATGCAATCCAACATGTCCATTGTCCGCTCCCTTCGCAACCATCTGCGGATCCACCATCGACTTCCATTTCAACACATTCCCAATCCTCCACTCCCGACCGACGTGTTCCCCGAGAGTGTATGTGTTGAGGGCGTTCGAGGTGATGTTCGCGTAGTCCGCGCCAGAGTTTACGTTTGGACACGAGTGGAGGAACATAAGGAAGTAGGCTTCGAGGACTCGGCGGCCTAAGATTCGAATGAGGATTCAGTGGGTTAGTGATCCGTTTATCCTCTCTCGGAGTCAAATACAGAGAAGGATCGTAGGTGGGTGGATGGTAGGAGACGGGGGGTGAGGGGGGTGAATGAAACGGGTAAGAACACTCACCAGCAAATGCAAACCTGAAATTATGCCCCACAACCTTCGAAGCTGGATGACTCGCATGTGTCAACAGCCTCGTCGCCAACTCCGGTGGAAAAACTAAAGTCCCAAACGTCCTATTCAAATGATTCGCCATTTCGTCCGAAGTCCCATTTGTAAACGCAGGGGAGGTCTCCGACCGGCTTCCTCGACTGCTAGTTGTTGGAGCGGGAAAGGTGGAGGAAGTTGAACGTGTCCAACGCGATGTGTGTGCATACAAGGAGCGTAATTTTTTCGGGTTCGAAGGAGTCCTTGTCATTCCCGGAAGTTGGGCAGTCGTTGTAGAAGAAGAGGTCGAAGAACCGACGTGTATCCTCCTCTTACAGCTTTTTTGGGCCACAACACCTGTTAAACGCACACCGTCGCACCAAGAAACAAGCAGGAAGTTGGTGTAAGTCAAGTGTTGAACTCCGACGGAGGACGAGAACAGAAAGTGGTACCACGTGTAGAGTCGTGTGGCCGCAAAAAAAAGTAATGAGACGCGTACCTGCTCTCCTGGAAACGGTCGCAGTCGTGGAACAAAGTTTGAAGAGCCTCAAGGTCGTCGACATCGTGGAGACACAAAGACGACCTGCTCCTTTACAGACAGTCGAGCGGAAGGGATGCGAGTGTGCGAATTTTCGGCGTCGGATTCATGACCGCGATCAATGCCGGATCACTGTTCCCGTTCCTTATCAGTAACGTCTTCATCATGGCTGCAGAATGGAAAAACCCCCCCGACGCAGATGTCATCCTACGCACATCTGGAGGGAAAGAATTTCACGCCCATAAACTCGTCCTATCCCTTGCGTCCCCGGTGTTCAGAGACATGTTCTCTGTTCCACAACCTCCGTCCGCTGAGCGCTTGAGCCCTCACAACTCCCCATTGTCGACGTTAGTGATCCCCCGGAAGCACTCAAGATGTTCCTCCAAATCATCTACCCCACTCGCGACCCTCCCATCGACGATGTCCAAACCCTGGCATCCGTCCTCCGCCTAGCAGACAAGTATGATGCGAAGGATGTCCTTGACGTCCACAGGGACTACCTTCCATCGACGTATAATACTTTGTCCCCCGTCCAGGTGTATACGATCCTCTGCGCCTGTGGTCGCGAGGAGGAGGCTGGAGCCGCCGCCCGTCGTGTCCCCTTCGCGTCATTAAAAACCCTCGACTCAAACCCTCTTCTCCAACTCATCACCACCACCCAGTATCAACAGTTGGTGTCATTCATGACCGCCAGGGACCAGAGAATGCGGGAAATAGTCAATCGGCACCGCAAAGGCATTGCGAGCGCAGGACCTCACTCGTGTACCGACGATGCTCACAAGCTGTACTCTAGCACCATAGTGGCCACCCTTCAGGCCGCTTTCGAGGGAGATCCTTGTACCCATGTGGAGAGTGCCCTCGGTTTGGTTTCGAGTGCCCGTTGTACGCTTCCGCAATGCAGCGAAAACTGCAGGTACAACATAGCTGGGGTTCGGAGGTACGCAGAAGGGTTACTGGCGGAATTGGTGGGAATGGCACAAACCCTCTCATGGGAGAATCCACACAAGAAACCAAAATAAAAATGACAGCCTTCGCCTGAACCCGATTTTTTTGACTAGATACGTACTGTGTACCATCCCGACCCAATCATAACTTGTCCCTTCCTGACGCGACCTCGCAAACTGTGGGGTATAATATCCACTTTAACCCTATTTTGTGGACGTCATGAGCCAGCGCCCGGGTATACACCACGGGTTTGCGTTATACTCTAACTTGAACATCCCATGTGGGGCATGGGTAGATGTGAGTGACCGTGGGAGTTGAATAATGAATCGCAGACCCACCGACATGGAAACGGACTGATTCCAAAAACAATCACGATGAGCATGCAACTCCCGCATCGGCATTGGGAACTTCTGCTGGTATGTCACGAGGCTTCATCCCTGCTGCGGCAAGAATATCTGATAACCCAGGTCAGGCGAGAGGTGTGAGCGGACGTGGGGAATTGCACCACAATACACTTGCTCTCGACTTGATCATCGCAGGCTTGCTCTGCCAGTGACCTTTACCATGGCTGCAGCATGGCAAACTCCCCCCTGACCCAGATGTCATCCTATGCGCATCTGGAGGGAAGGAATTTCACGCCCATAAACTTATTCCATCCCTCGCGTCCACGGTGTTCAGAGATACGTTCTCTGTTCCATAACCCCCGCTCACCAGGTCCTCGCGACCCCCTATTGTCGAGGTTGACGATTCCCCAGAAGCACTCGGGATTTTCCTCCGAATTGTCTACCCCACTCGTAATCATCTCATCGACAATGTCGAAACATTGGCGTCTGTCCTCCACCTAGCAGACAAGTATGATGCGAAGGATGTCTTTGACGTCTACAAGGACTACCTTCCGTCGACGTCCAGTAATTTCCCCCCCCCCATCCAAACGTATGCGATCCTCTGTGCCTACGGTCGCGAGGAGGAGGCTGAAGCTGTCGCCCGTCGTGTTCCCTTCGCGTCACTAAAAACCCTCGACTCAAGCCCTCTTCTCCAACTCGTCACCATCACACATTATCAACGGCTGGTGTCGTTCATAACCGCTAGGGACCAAAGAATGCGGGGAGTAGTCAGCCAGCACTATGAAGAAATTGCGCACGACACCCCTGATTCGTGCAACGACGATCTCCACTCATCGTACTCCAGTACCATCGTAGCTACCCTTCAGGCCGCTTCCGAAGCAAACCCTTGTGTTTGTTCCAGTGGCGGAAGCCCTTGGCGTGGTCCTGAGTGCCCCTTGTACGTTTCCGCAATGTAAGGGCTGCTGTAGACACGACGCAGATGGGCTACGGGACCACACGGAAGGGTTGCTAAAAGAATTGGTGGAAATGGCGCAAGACCTCTCATGGGAGGACCCACACGAGGAACAGCAACAACAACGGTGGCGAAGGCCACCATCTGGAACGCCAGATCTTGAAGCTTGATGCGTATAAAAGAGATGCAACTCACTGGTAGGAGTAATCAGACGGTGAGAGGCGGTCTGAAATAGATCTACCTCCACGCGTACTTTCCGACGCAAGAGGCCGCCATAGGAATGTAGTATACTACACGCGCACTATGTGATACACTATTGGACGTCGACGTTAATGATCTTGATATCTTCAAACGGCTTATCGGTCTTATTCGTCTTCACATTCTCAATGGTGTGAATAACCTCCAACCCCGCAATCGCCCTCCCAAAAATCGTATGCTTCTTATCCAACCACGGCGTGGTCGTCGTCGTGACGAAAAACTGGCTCCCGTTCGTCCCAGGTCCGGCGTTCGCCATGCTCACCGTATACGGCCTATCGTGCTTCAAATCGTCGCTGAACTCATCTTCAAACTCTTTGCCCCAAATGCTTTCACCCCCGGTACCGTCCCCAAGGGGGTCCCCGGTTTGGATCATGAATTTTGGAATGACGCGGTGGAAGATCACGCCTTCGAAGTATCCGCTCCGGGCGTGGCCGACAAAGTTCTCGACGGCCAAAGGAGCTTGTTGTGGGAACAATCTGAGGTGGATGTCCCCGAACGTCGTGTGGATCGTCGCTTCGTTGGCGAGCGGCGATGGACCTGTGCGCTGTGATGTAGCGGATGTCGCGATTGTCTGTTCCTCTCGTGTCGGACGCTCGTTGAAGACATCTCGATCGTGACCGGACTTGTCCCTGAAGGTCGATCTGTCAGACATACCGGCCATCCAGACCACTGCAGGAGAAACGACCCACTCTGGTTCCAAGCGCGTGAACATGTAGAACCGCTGTCTCTTGTATCCGGTACAAAACAGCGTCGGATCCTTTACTGTCTTCTCGGCTAACAAAGGGTTGGAGGAAGCTGCCATAGCCTACGGTACATCAAGTGAGTCCAGAAAGCACACTATAACCTTCTAGAGTCTAGCTATACTCACCATGGTGTTCAGACTCTTCTTCGCCGGCTGTCCCTGATAAATCGCCAAGTTCATCCACCTGACGGTCTCATCCTTCCCCAATAACCTGGCGACCCTGTTGGTTACGGTATTCACCACTAAAATCCCCGCAGATTTCAGTCTCCAGATTTCAGACAATTTACCTTCTGATAACACCGACCTTTGATGCCCAATAAGGTAGGGTAGATGATAAAACTTCCGCTCTCGTCCCAGATGACATTCATCCACATCCCGGGTACTTTCCCATCCGGTCCAGGTAATTCTAGTTCCCTTTCGACGGCTAACCGTCGACCGAATTCCATGTCATCCACTTTGTAAATCGTAGTGCCGGCTTGTTGCATCTCTTGTATAGTCGTTAGGGATTCATCGTATTTCCTGGAGATCTTCCCGGTGAGAAAGTTGAAGATACGGATCTGTCGGTCGGGGAGGGAAAAGGTGACGAAAGAAGACGAGTCAGGGGAGAGGGTTATGCAGGTTGGCACGGATTTCGACTGAAGGATCGATTCCAATTAGTTTGCCTTTGGTTGAGGGGGATAAAGTTAGAAGTACTTTTTTAAAGTCGTACAAATCGGTCTCAGTCTTGTATGACCATAACCGAGGAACATTTTTCGGAAGCTCGAAGGGTTCGGTTGGGGTCCAATACTCCACGAAACCCTGCTCGTCGGCAGAGATCACGGTGTTGTACTTGTCGCTGTACTATGGGATTATCAGAAGTTGGACTACGGACGAAAGATGCGAGCGCACCGCCATGATATGGACCGGGAACCGGTGTAAAGACGAGATTGTGTCTGTAGGAGAACCATCACCACGAGCATCGTACAGTCTGATGGTCCCCGAGTGTTGATCTGAGCTGAAGAATCATTAACTGGAACTTAACGGGGGAGAAGGTTACAAGTTTGACGTACACTGCGAGGACCTCTCGAGCGGTTCCGAGCTTGTGTACCCAACAGCACGCGAGGGGAGTAAAACCGAGCTTGATCATGTTGGTCATGTCTACGGAGGAGCGCATACTGTGAGTGTGTTGAGCGCGTAACGGTGAAAGTGGTGCTAACCGTAGTTGAGGATGTCAAACACCTTGGCGGTACCATCCTCTGCAACACTGGCAAATAGTTGCCCATCGCTGCTTGCGGAAATGCCGACGACGGTGGACAAATGAGCACGATATTGTTTCACAAATTCGATGCCCTGCTCCTGTTTCTTCCAGAGCTTGATGTAACCGTCGATTGAAGCGGTCACCAGGTAATTAGTTCTATAGCCTTCGTGTGAGCAGGGAAACCACAGGCGACACTAAAGGCTCACTTTGTGGTGATGTTGAAATTTACGGCATCCCTGTGCATGAAACTCTTGAAATAACGATCCGCTGCAGGGAGATGTTCCAGGTAAAGTTTCTCGTGTGGCAGAACTAGGTTATCGTCGTAAATCGCTCCACAGGGGTATACAGTGGCGAGCCTACCTTTTCGTTTCTTGCGAGCACCTTCATTTGATGAAGCATCAGCCGGCATGGGCATCGGCCCAATGTCGTCCTCGTCCTCGTCCTCCTCGGCAGGTCCAGGCGCGATATCGTCTTCTGGCTTTTGCGGTGACCCGCCGTGGGCACGTTTACCGAGGACGGACGCGTCTTGGTCAGACACAGAATGAGACATTTCGTCAAGACAGAGGAGGTCCTGGCTTGCTGACATAATCGCAGCCACCCTCTTTTTCTTCCGTTGCGTGGGCTCGGAACGGATTTGGTGAGGAGAGGCTTGCGCGTCCACCTTGGTCAAGGCGTATATAAGCTTACTCGGGCGTGTTCTCTGGCTCATCCTTATCCTTATACCACACCCATGGCTGCAACCTCCGAACCTTCAACTGGACTCCTCGCGGTTGGACACCAGTGCTCCGCCCAGTACTGCAACGTTATCGATTTCTTGCCTTTCAAATGTCAGCATTGCGAACATAAGTTCTGTGGCGAACATTACCTTCCCACCTCCCACAAGTGCGACAAGTATGACGAGCATAAGCACAGTCGTGTAGCACCGTCTTGTGAGTTCCTCGCCAAGCTTATCTTTCCACTCGTTGTACTAATTTCCATGAAATAGGCCCGTTGTGTAACACGCCTGTGACTATTCCTATTGGACAGGATCCCAATGCCCGAATGGAACTCCACATCACGAACGAATGTTCGGTCATGACTGGGAGGTCCAAGAAATCGACCCAGCCTCGCTGCACCAATCTGAGGTGCAAGAAACTGTTATTTGCCCCGATCCGTTGTGATGTAGGTTGCTTTGATTTTACTTACGAGTCACACTCCTTATCGTTGTTCTCTTAGAAATGCAACCAACAGTTCTGCGTCCAACACCGGTTCCCATCTGATCACACTTGCAGGACCACGACAGCGCAAACCCCGTCGAAACCGGTGACCAGTACTACCTCCAATGTAAACACCAAGACACGAGACCTTACGAATGAGGTGTCTACCAAGAGTAACGCCGCCATGGCTGCAATCAAACGCTCAATGGCTTCGAGCAAGTCCGCAGTGAAACCAAATCTCCCATCGTCGTCGACCCTACAGCCGCCTCAATCTGCCCAGAAGTCGCCTTCCTCAACCTCATCTTCCTCAAAGACCAACCTCAATCCTCTGTCCAAGACCGACCGGTAAGCCCACTTCTGTTCCTCGCTCTCTCGTGATCGCTCATGGACAAGATAGCTCTCCCTCTCTCTCCTCGCCCGATTCCTCTCCTACCCCGGTCGCCATCGCGAAACGCAAACCATCGACTTGTGCCGACGACGTCGCCAATGAAACGAAACTTACGAAATCCGGGCCTGCGTTGTACGCGCCTCCCTCCCTCTTCGCTTCCGCCTGAAATACTGCATGCCCTCGGTTGATCCTTAATCGTGACTTAATCCCGTCCCAATACCGACTGTATCCTTATTTCATGTTATCCCTTGGGTTTTGCTGCATTCACACTCCACACCCCACACGATAGCCGGGTCAAGGCGGAGAGACGGAGTCGCTTGAAGGCAATGAGGGAACGCGCCAAGAAAGGGGTGAGTTCCCTTGTTTAACCGTCGCACTCCGGATAAACCTCACCTCTCCCTCACAGTTGTTGAGTGAAGAGGAGAAAGCAACCCTCGCTGCTGAGAAGGTCAGAGGCAAAGACAGAGATTGCTCGATCATGTAGCTTGTTCCTTATCCGCTCCGCCTTCGAGTGTTATACCCATTCCCCTCTCCAATTCTCTACTGTCCTCTACTCTCTCAGATTCAGGATATCGTTAATTTGATCGCGTGTGGAACACTTCCTTGGGATTCTTGTCATCAGAAATTCGCAAAGAGCCTCGCCATTGGTCTGATTTTAGCAGGAATCCCCCCCCCCCGGATCTGTGCTGTTGCTCCCCTCGTTGCCCTCAGGAGCCGGGCGAACACTTTCCTTCAACCATACTGGGAGCGGGCCTCGGATGTGTGTTACGCTCACACATCACCTATCGGGTCCCGTTCGGTGGATATACCGCGTTGAACCCATTCCCGGTTCTTTGATGCGACTGTCCTCCATCAAGTCGCTCGGTGAGTGATCGGCTAAGCAGTTTATTCAGAGGTACGCTCCCCCTGAACTCCAGCCTAAGGCAGTTGGCAGTTCCGGTGGGTTCTGCCGGGTTGGCGGTGGGTGGCAGAACTGGCAAATGAAGAAAATAGCCCATTTTGTCCCGGTACACCACTAATCTACAAATTTTCCCTCCTGGAATGTCCGGTAACCTCGTAGGGTGTCGGCGGGCTCCCAGGTTCCGGGCCGCTCAACCCGATCGTGAATCGCCTATTCCTCCCTCACGGATTGCGGTGTAACCCCTTTCCGTATTGCGTCAATCTCTTTGAGATCGTACACCTCGCGGAGTTTCGCGATAGAGAGGGGTGGTTTCGCCGGGGGGCAGTCTGAATCGCTGCTTGGTTGCGTCTTGAGGCCTCATGAATGATCTACGTCTCTATCTGCATGGGGGAAGTGGGCGAAGGTCGGGGATCCGCACCATCAAGCTGAGTCTTGGGAAGCGTATCATCAAAGTTGTAAATTGATTTTGAGGAGACAGTTTGGACCAAAGGGCCGTACGAGGAGCCCTCAGACCGCAAGCCATTGAAGCGAGGTCTATAAATTTCCTTCCTCTAAACAGAGTAATTACATAATCGGATGGGTAAAGATGAGGAGAGCTACTCAGAAAGAGAGAGCGAACACGGAAACATTGGGACAGGGAAAAAACGACATAAAACACGTTAGCTGGGGCATGAAGCTTAGGACCAAAAGGAGGTTAAGCAGAGTGATAAGAAAGAGCCGCCGCATCTTGATGAGGGGCGGTCAATGAGCATTGGATGAGATACCCAAGCCAGGCGACAGAGGGTGATAGAATAGCTCGCCTTGCGCGCAGGTGATTATATGACGACTTTGTATGCACTCTTCGATGGCAGTGGTGGTCGTGACGTGATGCACATCAAGGGCCGCAAGTTGGGAGGTCAACGTTCGATGTTTAGCTCGTCGCCCTAGCAGGCCCTAGCGCACCCTCAAGCCGCATCGATGGCGTTTCGATGTCGTTCTAGTCATGCTCAGGGTTCCCCTGGGGTCCATCACAAAGAAGCCACTGGCACCCGTCATCGGTCGCCTGAGCGACACAGACGTGGATAGCCAAAAACTCTGAGAAGGACGGCACATCTACCAAAGTATCTCTGGGCTCACCGTAGCAAAAGCGCGAACCTGGGGTGTACGGGCGAATTAGAGATAGAAGGGAGTTCCAACCTTCCCGGGCAGGAGATCTCCAAGGATCACGCGGGTTGAAACGGAAGAATCAGCCCGTGCTGATCAGTAGTACTGGCCTCAGGGTTTGGATAGAGGTCTCGCTCTGATAAGAGTTAACCGGTAACCCGTCGAGTTGTATGTACAAACCGAGGAAGGATAGGCGTTCGGCCTGGAACAACGTTAACGGCGCTGAGTCAGGAGTCAGTGGCAACTACAGGCGGCAGTTGTCACTCGGACTTCTAACACGGACAAATCACCCAGAACCCAGAACCTTCCCCACCCCAGCGGGTTGTACAAACCTTCCATCGACCCAGTCGCAAGGATGCCAATCGTAATCTTGACTTTCGTGAGTCTGGTTTTCCTAATCTTCACCTGGTCTTGGTGGGGTCAACACCTGTGATGTACCAAGTATCGCAACTGTACGCCGGTGTGCTCGAAGGTGCCGTGCCCTGGTTCATGCGATGAAAGAGGTGGACTGTCGATGTGTTTGTCTAACGTTTTGCACAATATAGGTTCGGCACGGCGAATCCGTGGACAACCTCGTACGCATGGGATACCACCGGGATCTCAACTAACGCCTCACGCATATTTCTGGTAAATCAGAAAGTCAACTGGGCTGGATGGAAAGACTCGCCACTCTCAAACCACGGTACGGTCCAATGTTCAGTTGGTAAAAGTAACTCCAACTGATTTCAAGTTGTATCGTCACGATCGACGTCGACACTTGCGATATATCCGATATCTAATATGATCAGGAATGAACGTACGCACACTATACCTACCCTGGAAGCTGTTATCAAGGTTCAAATCCGCTAATCTAACCGACGAACAGCAAGCCAACGCTGCCGGGGAATCACTGTCAACAACACCGTTCTCCCACATCATCACTTCCCCACTCCTCCGCGCATATACCACTGCCCAAGCTATCCAGTCAGCTCAGCCCGAGTCGACCCGCCCGGAGTTGGTCTCTTCTCCACTTCTCAAGGAACAACACTTCGGTATCGCGGAAGGAAATAAATGGGCCTTCCAGCGTGAGCGTGGGCTTTCGGACGAGGGGCACTGGGAGAGAGGTGTATTCCCCGTCCTTGACGGACGACAGGCGAAATTCCCCGAAGGAGAGAGTCTTGATGACCTGAGGGATCGTGCCGGGCAGGCAATCAAGGAACTCGTGGTTCCCATTATTAGGGACGCCGTGAAGGACAAGAAGGAGGATGTTCATGTCACGTTGGTCAGCCACGGTTTGTGCATCAGCGAGCTAGTTGCCACTGTGGTCTCCCTAGATTATGGAAGGAGGTCCAAGGGCCTGGAAGTCCCGGATGGGCAATATGCGGGATTGATGAACACCGCTTGGACGAGAGCGACAATCGACCTTGTTGTGCGTATTCTTTGACATCACTGGTAGGGACTGATGGGAAATGAATCGCGCAGGATGTTGGTGAAACTGCGGTGGACGAGAATGGCCTCCCAGCGCTCGAGGTTAAGGTGACGGATGTTAACCGCCACGGGCACCTTGAAGGCTTGGTGTGTTTCATCCCCCTTCGTTCCGCTGCGCAACGGTTGACCGGAGGGTGAATGCCTCCTTGCAGAAACGTCAGAAAGGCATCAGCAGCGAAGCCCATGATCCAGCTCAGAGTGACATCCGCAAGTTCTTCGGGGGAGGTGTTATCGATGGCAAGAAGGTAAAGCTTGAGGAGGGTAGGGCTGAAAGTAATGCGTTGGATGAAACCATGGCTGTTCATTTGTAGATCTTTGCGCTCCGGGTAGTGAATGATGTAATAGAATCTGACGGGAAATTGGTTATGTGGGTTAGAGACCCACACGAGGAAGCGTCCCCTGAGTGCATCGAACTTCCAATCTCCCAGGGTAGTCAACTGCATCGAGCCTGGGTCGGAAACGATCAACGAGCCTCCTCCGTACCTCACCCGGCGCAAGTCTCGCAGCGGATTGGCTCACGCGTTGTGGGCAAGAAAATTTGAGTAACGTATGTTCTTCCCCGGAATCTTCCAGAACACATTCGTACACGTCCAAGGGGATGTTACTCAAGAATGTGGTTTGGTTTGCGTCCAGAGGAACGTATCCAACCGGGTACTCTAGGAGGAAAGCGGCGAGAGGGACGAGGAGGTGCTCTCGTCCGGAGGTAAGGTCCGAGGGGATTTGGATGGCCGCGATGGATGGGTTCAAGGTGATGTTTCCGATGATGTGGTCCCATATTTGTCGGAGTTTAGGTTGTTGTGACATCTCCAAGATAAAGCCTCAGTCTCGTTTATACGCAGTAGGGGTGACGTGTCGACAATTACCAGCATAGGTGGAGTTTCCAGGCTGACGCAATCAATCCAATCATCACTTGTTAGTCGCATGCCCTCCTCGGTCTCTCCCTCCCTGAGGATATATGCGTCTTCACAACTCTTGCGAAGGAGAGTGGTATTGATGAAGAATGTCTGGTTCGAGGTTTGGTCGTGAATGTGAAGTACACGCCTAAATTCGGGAAGGGCCTAGGTATTCGTCAATGTAAGCCCGTGAACGGCGGGATGCGTGAGCACCAACTTGGCTAAGTGTTCGCAAGACGGTGAAGAATAGTTCTGGAGGATCAGATGGTGTGAACGTATCCAAGAGAAAGCCTGCGCTGTGTTCGAGACTGGAACTCAGACAGACTAACAGATTGAAAGCCTGGACAAAGAGTTACCGAATACCACTGGCGACAAGGCAAAGGTCGAAGGCAAGTGACTTTACATGCTGAGCTGGTATGGTTTTGGAAGAGCTGTGGAATGCGGAGAAGTTCGAGAGAGTGCCTCCAGCTGCGGTAACGAGTGCCTCGAAAAACATGGTGGGTTTGGAATGAGGTGGGTTCTGGCGTGGGAATGCTGGCTGTCGATGGATAGGCAAGTCTCAGGAGTGGCACACAGCAAGGTAGGTAACCTAGTTTGTAGCTCAGAAGCGATGGTCGAGGATCCAAATGTGTGATGGAGCGAGAGCATCGGATTAGCGATTACTGGGGGATTTGGTATGGACGCTACGTAGTCTACTGGACGGACGTCAGCCGGGGCAGTGCGAGAAATAAGGAGTGAGACAAGGACCTTAGCCATAAGGCAACAATTTCTTGAGGTTCACTGTTTGCCTCCCCACCGAGTAAGCTGTCTGAGAAAGCCTATTCTTGCGTGCTGGCGGCTTGCCCGCGTTTAGATGACTGTGACCCGCCTTTCCCTACAGACATTCGCGTCCAGCACCCACAATATCAGCAGCAAAATGAGGAGTCAAATGCGGAAACTCACGCGTTTAAAAAGTCCGTTCGGAAGACTTCTCCACCTCTTCTTGGTCCCAGAATGCGATTTCAACTTGGGATACCAAAGAGCAGACGAGGTTGCGAACGACCTTGAGCCCGAACGAAAACCTACCACTGCATTTAGCAGGGAGGTCGCTGAGGTGGAGGAGAAAAGCATTAAAGAGCGGATGCACTGTGATGCCCGTGTCCGGGACGCCGATGTGGTAGACGCCCTAGGATCCCTCGCATCTTGAGACCGCGCGCCGATAATCTCGACGACCACCATGAGCTCCGATCCGAATCTGAATCAGTTAGGTCCAACCCCCCAAGACGATGCTGACAGGGTAACCAAATCCACAACAAATACCATACAAAATATTCACAGGGCTTGGACAGATTCGGCTGAAGCGGTTGGCGAAACTCCAGAACGCCGCCAGCACTAATAGCCCTGGCTCTTCCAAGCCAGCTACACCACCACCGCAGGCTGCGCCCCGGAAGTCGAAACCAATCCCCCCTCCAACCCCCAAGACCACCCAGCCGCCGGCGCAACCGGTTCAGTCCCCGATTACAAAGAAACGGGCACCCGCCACCACCGTACATCTCGACCTGCCTACTTGGGAACACGAAACTATTGGGCATATATTCAATGTCACCCTGGATGTACGTACCAGTCGCCTTTTTTGGGGTGACTTCGCGTTAACCCGTTTATCACAGAAGGAGGTTGCGGAGGGGAGTGGATGGGAGATTGTGTGGCTCAAGGGTCTGGCGTCGGAGTTGGGGTCTGAGGATCCAGGTGCGTGCTGCATATCGTCTCTGACCTCTTGCAGTCGCCTGACGAATGCTATCTTTTGAACGCCCTCGTCCTAATCACCCACTTATAGCGATACAGAAACCGTTACGGTTAACGGCCGATCTAGCTGACAGGTTGTTAATTGCACGACTCGAAATCGATTCCCAAGCAATGTCGTACGTATCGGATCGCCTTAAATTGTTGCAATGCTGAGTGCATGCAGAGATGACCTCGAATATCTATCCGTTCTTGCTTCCTTGCCTGCCGAGCAAACCATCTTCGAGTATCTCGTGGGTTGTTGGAAACGAGGCAACAAGACCAGGTCAGAGTTACTGAAGAAGGTAGGTGTTAACCATGCAGATCTCAGTGGTTAGAAGGCTATATCTCGCTTAGGGATTCCCCCCAGCAGAGACTCAGCAAGGGGTCAATATCCTGGACAAGCTTCGAGAACTTGTAATCAGTTACACAGGGCTGACGTTACAAGAACCGGAAATGTTTCCTCAACCACCAAAGTGGGTACCCCCTTCCTGGGTCTTTTTGTTTATTAACGGAACGTCTTAGACGTGAGGTTGGACCCGCAGAACTCCTCGGCCCTCTCCTATCTCTCTCCTCACTCTCGGCACCACTCCTTGCTACACCGACATCCTCCCCCAATCAGCTCTCCCCGACAGAAGTCGAACCGTTCCTCCAGGACATCGTCAAGCGTTTCGAACCCGACAATGAGCTCGATGGTGTCCTTGGCCCCGTCGTCCATGCTCTCCTTTTCCACGAGAGTCTCTTCCGCCGAGAAGGTTTGGCCGGGTCGGATTCCGGTTGGAGGCGGGTCATTGCTGGTCTCGAAGCCCTCGTGTCGATCAAACCCATCGCGATTATGATAACACGGTTGGACAAGTGGAATCCCGAAAATGCTACAGCGGCGAGCATCGAGAGAGTGAGCTTGATGGGTCCTTTGTGTAGGTTGAATGTGTTTGGACATGAGTGGCCAACCGTTTCGGAAACCTACTTTGGAGACTTGGATAGGAAGAGCCGTGCGGACGTAGAGAGTTCCACTGCCAGTCTCAGAGGAACGTTGAAGAGTCTCCAAGTGGGTCTCCAGCTCTGCGAAAATGCGTCACTTTTACTAGAACTTACTCTTGGCGTGCAGAACTCGCTGTTCCAGGTC
>Ga0307517_10007950_pt1 | contig 15318 bp, 12 predicted proteins | sample 23_EM_MG_FD_194515 | JGI IMG/M metagenome (GOLD analysis project Ga0307517, IMG submission 194515) | Populus trichocarpa ectomycorrhiza microbial communities from riparian zone in the Pacific Northwest, United States - 23_EM | ecosystem: Host-associated > Plants > Roots > Unclassified | place...
GTCGGTCACCACGCTGACCGACCCCAAGTCCAAGTCCGGGCTGTTCCCCGCGCTCAAGGACGTCACCCCGTACGTCGACAAGATCATCCCGACCGAGATGTTCAACGGGAAGTCCGACAGCGCCCAGATCATCACCACCGCCGCATCCCGGGTGGGCGACCAGTGGCAGTACGGCCCCGACTACGCCGACATGTTCGCGGAGATGCAGAAGGACTGGGGCAAGGTCGTCAAGAAGGAGATGACCGTCAAGGACATGCTGACCCACCTCCAGTCGTGGACGCTGGCCGACCTCAAGAGCAAGGGCGTCAACGCGAGCGCCGCGAGCTGAGGCGACGCCGCCCGCGACACCGGCTCGACGAACAGCACCCGACCGTAGGAGAGATCCGTGTCAACCGCCCTGCGACGCAGCAGCGTCGCGCCCCCCGCCCCCGCGCCCGGGCGGGCCGGCAAGCGCCCCCGCCCCGCACGAGCGCGGGGAGCGTACAAAGGGCTGCTGTTCACGCTGCCCTTCCTGGTCGGCTTCCTGGCGACGTATGTCATTCCCATCGGCTACGCCGTCTACCAGAGCCTGTACCAGAAGAAGAGCTCCGGGCTGGGCTTCGGACCGACCCGGACGGTCTTCACCGGGCTGGCCAACTTCACCGACACGTTCTCCGACACCTCGTTCTGGTCGAGCATCGTGCGGGTGGTACTGCTGGGGGCGATCCAGATCCCGGTGATGCTGGGCATCTCCCTGCTGATGGCCCTGCTGCTGGACAGCGTCGCCGCCCGCGCGGTGCGGTTCTTCCGCTCGGCGCTGCTGATTCCCTACGTCATCCCGACCGTGGTCTCCACGCTGATCTGGCTGTTCCTCTACAGCCCGACCGGCAGCCCGATCCACGACGTGCTGGGCCGGGCCGGGGCGGACTTCGACTTCTTCGGCGGCGTCGCGACCTACCTGGCGCTGGGCAATGTGCTCACCTGGCAGGGCATCGGGTTCAACATGATCCTGATCTCCGCCGCGCTGCAGTCGCTGCCCCGCGAGATGTACGAGGCCGCGCATCTGGACGGCGCCGGGGAGTGGCGGATCGCCTGGTCGGTGAAGGTGCCCAACATCACCGGGATCCTGGTCCTGACCGGCATGTTCTCGGTGATCGCCCGGCTCCAGCTCTTCGGTGAGCCGCTGATCCTGCGGCAGGTGGCACCGGAGTCGATCAACACCGACTTCACCCCGATGCTCGCGATCTACTACAAGGCCTTCCAGACCGGCGAGTACCAGTACGCCGCCGCCCAGTCCCTGATCCTGGCGCTGGTCACCGGCGTCCTCGCCCTCGCGTACTTCCGCTTCACGAACCGGGGGGCCAAGTGAGCACCGCCAACGTCAAATCACCGATGGCCCCGAGCCTGCGGGCGAAGGCCGTCACCACCGGCCTGCTGGTCCTGTTCGTGCTGTACTCCCTCGCGCCGACCTGGTTCCTGCTGGTGTCCAGCACCAAGAACCAGACCGACCTCTACTCGACCTTCGGCCTGTGGTTCTCCGCCAACCACTTCATGGACAACCTCCGTGAGATCTGGGCCTTCCACGACCACCTCTTCGTCCGCTGGATCGGCAACTCGATCCTCTACTCCGGCGTCGGCGCGCTCGGCTCCACGCTGATCTCGGTGGCGGCCGGCTACGGCCTGGCCAAGTTCGACTTCCGGGGCCGGAGCGCGATCTTCGGCACCATCGTCGGCGCCTCCCTGCTGCCCGGCACGCTGCTGGCCCTGCCGCTGTATCTGCTGTTCGCCCAGATCGGGCTCACCAACACCGTCTGGTCGGTGCTGATCCCGTACTTCGTCAACCCGTTCGGGGTCTACCTCGGGAAGGTCTACGCCGACAGTTCGGTGCCGGCCGAACTGCTGGAGGCGGCCCGGATCGACGGTGCGGGCGAGCTGCGGACCTTCTGGTCGATCTCGCTGAAGCTGATGACCACGGGGGCCATCACCATCTTCATGCTCGACTTCGTCGGCATCTGGAACAACTTCTTCCTTCCCCTGTTCATGCTCAACGGCGAACGCTCCTTCCCCGTCACCCTCGGCCTGTTCGCGTGGGAGAAGCAGTCCCAGTCCGGCATCAACATGAACACCCTGGTCCTGACCGGGTCCCTGCTGTCGATCATCCCGCTCGCCGTCTTCATGTTCGCCCTGCAGAAGTACTGGCGCAGCGGCGTGCTGGTCGGCAGCGTCAAATAGCTTTCGCGAAAGCCCGACGAGAGGCACAGCCATGTCCACGGCCCCACGACGACGTGAGGTTCTGAAGTACGCAGGCACCACCGGCGCCGCAGCCGGCCTCGGCTGGCTGGGCAGCGCACCCGCCGCCGCTGTCACGCCGGTCGAAGCGGGCTCCGCGGCCGCGTCAAATGCCTCGGCAGCCGCCTGCGAGCCCCTTGACATCGTTATCTTCGGTGACTCGGCCTCCGAGGCCGCGCACAACCTCGACGCCACGCTCTCCGACACCGTCACCGGCGGTCTCGGCCAGAGCGCCCGGGTGCTCAACCCCACCGACACGGCTTCGTTCTGGGGCGGCACGCTCACCTTCGACGTCAAGGTCAGCCCCACCGGCACCACATACGTGACGGTCCGGCTCTGGGGCGACGACCACGACTCCACCGCCACCGAGGCGGGCTTCGGCTCCAACAACTGGCGGCTGCAGCTCTTCTGCGAGGGCCTTCAGATCGGCTACCAGGACGAGGGCGCGGTCGACAGCCTCGACATCCTCGACACCTCGCCCCGCACCCCGGGCCGCTTCTTCTTCCACACCCTGCCGCTGCCGGAGAAGCTCACCGCGGGCAAGGAGACAGTGAGCCTGGAGATCCGCTCGATGGGCCGCATCTGGTCCTACGGCCAGAACCAGGCGCAGCTGTACCGCAACCAGACCACGCCCTCGCGTGGCATCTACCGCCTCTACACCCACACCGATCCCTGCTTCGCCCCGCCCGGCGGCGAGGTCCAGGGTGCGGCTCCGGTGCCCGTGGCGCGTACCACCGGCGCGGAGGTGCTCGATGCCGTCAAGGCCCGGGTCCAGAAGGAACAGACGAATTACCTGACCACCGCCACTCCCGCCGCTATGGACGGCTGGGCGATGCAGTCGCTCGCCGAGGGCTATCTGTGGTCCGGCAGCCCCGCCTATCAGCAGGACGCCGCCGTCGAGCGCGTCCTGCAGGCGATCGACGGCCGTTATATGGCCTGGCAGTCCGACGCGGCCGTGCTCACCGGCTCGGACCAGCAGTGGCAGGGCTTCGGCCGGGTCGGGCTGTGCCTGGACCTGCTCTGGGAGCACCTCGGTGACCGGCTCGACTCGAAGGTCACCGGCTCCCCGTACGAGATAGCCAACGCCGGCTTCGAGGACGGCGGTGCCACACCCACCTCCTGGGCCGTGCCCAGCTGGGCCTCCGGCGGTGGCGGCACCTGGGCCCGCGACACCACGGTCTCGCGCACCGGCTCGGCCTCCCTCAAACTCACCGCCACAGCCGCGAGCGGTTACAGCTACGTCTACTCCACCCCCAGGACCAAGGTCGGCTCCGGCACCTACACCTACGGCGCCTGGATCAGGACCGACGGCGTCACCGGCGCGGGTGCGCACATCGACCCGCTGTTCTTCGACGCGAACGGCACTCTGGTCGGCAGCGACCACAAGGTGTTCTCGACCACCGGCACCCATGACTGGGAGTACGTCTCCGTCGACCTTGCGACCCCGAGCGGCGCCACCCAGATGGAGCTCCACCTGCGCCTGACCGGCCCCGGCAGCGCCTGGTTCGACTCCGTCACCCTCGTCAAGCCCACCGAACTGCGCAATCCCGGCTTCGAGAGCGGCGGCGCCACCCCCGACCACTGGGCCAAGCCCAGCTGGGCCTCCGTCGGCACCTGGGCCCGTGACACCACCGTCTCCCGCTCCGGCTCCGCTTCCCTGAAGCTCACCGCGACCGGCTCCGGCGGCTACAGCTACGTCTACGCCACCCCCAAGATCCAGGTCGGTTCGGGCACCCACACCTATGGCGCGTGGATCAGGACCGACGGCGTCACCGGCCTCGGCGCCCACATCGACCCGCTGTTCTACAACGCGAGCGGCAGCCTGGTCGGGAGCGACCACAAGCAGTACGCCGCCACCGGCACCCATGACTGGGAGTACGTCTCCCTCGACATCGCGACCCCCGACGGAGCCACCCAGGTCGAGTTCCATCTGCGCCTGGCCGGCCCCGGCAGCGCCTGGTTCGACGACATCGACCTCATCGACCCGGCCGCCGAAGCCGCGGAACAGCCGGTGCGCCGGGCGGCGTACAAGACGATGCTGCAGACCAGCCGCGACTACTGGCGGCAGCACTTCCCGCACTACTCCAACCAGGCCCAGATCTGCGCCATCGGCATCTACCAGGCCAACCGCGGCCTGGGGCTGCTCGACCCGGACCTCGCCCTGCCGGAGGCCAAGGCCCGCGACTACCTCTACCAGTCCATCGGCATGGTGCCCTACCTCGGCCCCGAGGACGCGGACGGCAACCCGGCCAAGCCGCTGGGCGCCGACTACTACCAGGTCACCAAGGCGGGTCTGACCCGCGAGCTGGGCTACGTCGGCAGCTACGGCGAGGTCACCGACTGGCTGGTCATGATGTACGAGTCGGTGACCCGGGGCCACAGCGCCCAGGAGGCCCCCGAGCTGCGCGAACAGATGATCAAGATGGTCAAGGCGCGCGGCCGCTTCCGGGTCGTGGACGTGGACGGCGACAACGCCCGGGTCTCCCGGACCGAGACCGTCATCGGCTGGCGCAACGAGGTCTACCCCGGCGCGATCGCCTACGCCTCCCGTACCGCATGGGACTCCCACCCGCTGATGTCCGCCGCCGTCTTCAAGGACCCCGACCTCGTCGGCTGGACCCAGGAGATGGTGGACGACGGCCAGCTCTACCCGCAGCTCCAGCTGATCGCCACCTACAACTGGACCCGGGTCGGCCTCAACGCACTGCGCCTGGTCTCCCGCGACTGGGACGACTTCCAGACGCTCGCCGCCCGCCCCAACCGGCTGCCCACCGGCTGGGACAGCCCCGACTTCGTCTTCACCGACGAGGAGAACGGCGCCGTCGCGATCAAGCACGGCCAGGAGGTGCTCTTCGCCTCGCTCTACTGGCGGGCCCGCCAGGGCGTCAACAACTACGCCCGCGTCCACCACGTCACCCCCGTCGACCAGCGGTCGGCGACGATCCGCCAGCACTCGGCGGGCACCACCGACGACACCTTCACCGCCCGCGACTGGATCCTGTGGGACTACGCCATCAACGACCCGGGCGCCGGCGGCCTCCCGCCCGGCGGTTTCCCCCCGCCCGGCGACACCCTCCACCAGTCCCAGGAGGGCGACGTCTACAACCTCGCCCCTGTCCCGGCCGACGTCCCGGACCCGACCCTCGGCGTCCACTTCGACGGCGTCGAGACCATGCTCGTCGGCAAGGCCCCCTTCTACTACTGCGAATACGGCGACTACCTGATCGCCATGAACACCAGCACCGACAAGGTCTTCACCCTCCCCGCCCGCCAGGACTTCGGCCCCGCCCGTGACCTGGCCACCGGCAGGACCATCGGCGCCGGCGTCCGCCCCAGGGTCGGCCCGCGCAGCACGCTCGTCCTCCGCCGGATCTGACCGCCGTCCTGTCCCGTTCCCCCTCATCCCGTTCGCCTCATTCCGTTCCCTTCACCGCACTCAGCGTCGAGTCGACAAGGAACCCCATGAACGAGCCGCAGAGTTTCCCGCCCCCTCTCACCTCCGAACTCCTGGCCCCCGCCGACCCGTACGGCCCCTCCGCCCCGCCCAGTCGGCGCCGCCTGCTGAAGCTAACCGCGATCGGCGCCGGCGTGGCCGGGATCGCGGGCGCCGCAGGGCTGGCCGGGGCGACGAGTGCCGCCGCCGTCACCTCGGGCCTGACCTCGCTGACCCACCCCGGCGTGCTGCACAGCCTCGCCGACCTCAACCGGATGCGTACCAAGGTCGCCGCCGGAGCCTCACCCTGGATCGAGGGCTACAACGCCTTCGCGTCCGACTTCTTCTCGTCGTCCTCGTACGTGGTCGCGGGCGGCCGGGCGACCGTCACCCGGGGCACCAGCCCGGAAGACGGCAACATCGACCTGTGGTACGACTGCAACGCCGCGTACCAGAACGCCGTCATGTGGTACATCACCGGCGACACCGCCCACGCCTACAAGGCGCTGGAGATCATCAAGTCCTGGACCGACGCGCTCCAGACCATCAACGGCGCCGACGCGGAGCTGGCCGCCGGGATCTACGGCGCCAAACTGGCCGCCGCCGTCGAGATCATGCACTACACCGGCCCGTCGGGCAGCTGGTCGCTCTCCGAACTCGCGGCCACCGTCGCGATGTTCGAGAACATCTTCGTGCCGCTCATCAACATCTACGGTGACGGCGGCTACGGACTGATGGGCCTCAAGGGCATGCTGCAGATCGCCGTGGCCTGCAACAACCTCACCCTCTTCAACGACGCGTACAACGCCTTCTACACCAACAGCTGCTGCGGGCTGACCAAACTCATCCAGCCCGGCACCGGCCAGTGCTGCGAGTCCGGCCGCGACCAGGCGCACACCCAGCTGATCCTGGGCTCGCTCGCCGAGATCTGCCAGACCGGCTGGATCCAGGGCCTCGACATGTACGGGGCGTCCACCTCGCTGCTGCTGTCGGGCTTCGAGTACACGGCGAAGTACAACCTCGGAAACACAGTCGCCTACGACGCCACCTTCGGACGGTGCAACTGGCACTGGTCGGCCCTCTCCACCACCGGGCGCGGCACCTTCCGGTCCATCTACGAGATGGCGTACAACCACTACGTCAAGAGGGCCGGCAAGTCCGCCCCGTACACGGCACAGGTGGCGGCCGACCTCCGGCCGGAGGGCGCGCCGTTCCAGTGCGACCATCCCGGTTTCGGCACCCTGCTGTTCTCCCTCTGACCCCCGACCTCTGATCGGACGACGCCACGTGATCCACAATCCCGTCCTGCGCGGCTTCGAGCCCGACCCGGTGATCCTGCGGGTCGGCGACGAGGACTACTACATCGCCACGTCGACCTTCGAGTGGTACCCGGGAGTGCGTCTCCACCACTCCCGGGACCTGGTCAACTGGCGTGCGCTGGGCGGCGCGCTGGACAGCCGCCGGCTGCTCGAACTGGCCGGGGTCCCCGACTCCGGCGGGATCTGGGCGCCGGGGCTGTCCTACGCGGACGGGCTGTTCCACCTGGTCTTCACGGTGGTGGACACGTACGCGGAAGGCTGGAAGGACCTGCCGAACTTCGTGACCACCGCGCCCTCGATCGAGGGCCCGTGGTCCGACCCGGTACCACTGCACGGGCGGGGTTTCGACGTATCGCTGTTCCACGACGACGACGGCAGCAGCTGGCTGCTGAACATGCGCTTCGACTGGCGGCCGGAGAAGGAGTCCTTCGCCGGGATCGAGCTGCAGGAGTACGACCGTACGTCGCGCAAGCTCCTCGGGAGGCCCCGGACGATCACCGTGGGCACGGCCGCCGGCGTCGCCGAGGGCCCGCACCTCTACCGCCGGAACGGCTGGTACTACCTCGTGCACGCCGAGGGCGGCACCGGCTACGAGCACGGAGCCGCCGTCGCCCGCTCCCGCGACCTCTTCGGCCCGTACGAGCCGGACCCGGCCGGGACGCTGCTCACCGCCCGCCACGACCCGAAGCTGGAGCTGCAGAAAGCCGGCCACTGCTCGCTGGTGGAGACCCCGTCCGGTCAGTGGTACGCGGCCCACATCACCGCCCGCCCCTACACCGAGCGCGGCCGCTGCGTCCTGGGCCGGGAGACCGCCCTCCAGCCCGTGACCTGGACCGAGGACGGCTGGCCGCGCATCACGGGCGGCATCCCCGCGGTCACCGTCCCGGGCCCCGGCCTGACGCCCGCCCCGTTCCCGGCGCAGCCCGCGGCCGACCGTTTCGACGCGCCCGTGCTCGGCCCCGACTGGTCCACGCTGCGCCGCCCGGCGGGGGAGGACTGGCTCAGCCTCACCGAACGCCCCGGCTCCCTGCGGATCCGGGGCGGCCAGTCCCCGGTCGGCCGCCGGTCCCCGAGCCTGGTCGCCCGCCGGGTCACGTCCGCTCGCTGCTCGTTCGAGACCCGGGTGACCTTCGACCCCCGTACGCCGGACCACCTGGCGGGCGTCACCGCGTACTACAACACCCGCAGCTGGCACTATCTGTACGTCACCGCCGAGGACGACGGCGGCCCGGTCCTCAAGGTCCTCAGCTGCGAGCAGGGCGCCCTCACCGCCCGCCCTGCCCGGGTGCCGCTCGCCCCCGGCGCGCCCGTCGTGCTGCGGGCCGAGCTCGACGGACCCGTGCTGCGCTTCTCGTACGACGCCGGCAGCGGCCCGCGCGCCCTGCCGCTCGTGCTGGACGCCACCGTGCTGTCGGACGAGGCCGCCGACGAGTTCCACGACGGCCAACTGCGGGTCCTGGGCTTCACCGGCGCGATGCTCGGCCTGTGGGTACAGGATCTCGACGGCGCGGGCGTGCACGCCGACTTCGGCTACGCCACATACGAGGAGGTGACGGGGTGACCACCGCCGTGGACCTCTTCCACACCGTCCTCGGACCCTCCGGCGCGCCCGCCCTGCTGCTGGTCCACGGCTGGGGCGGCGACGGCCGCGAGTGGTCGCCGCACGCCGAAGTACTGGCCGCCGAGCACCGCGTCATCGTCCCCGACCTGCGCGGGCACGGCCGTTCCCCCGTCCCGGACGAGGACAACACTCCGGCGGCGATGGCCCATGACCTGATGGCGCTCATCACGCGCCTGGGGACCGGTCCGGTCATCGCCGTCGGCCACTCCATGGGCGTCCAGGTCGTCAACCTGCTCGCCATCGGCCACCCGGACCGCGTACGCTCCGTCATCGCCCTCGACCCCGCCCACGGCGCGCACGGCGCCGAGCTGGACGACATCCCCCTGCGACTGGCCGCCTACCGCGAGAACGGCGCCCGCGAGGCCGCCTCTTTCGTGGCCGGGGCCTTCTCGCCCCAGGCTCCGCCCGGCCTGCGCACCGCGCACATCCGGACGGTGCTCGGCACCCCGGACCATGTCATCGCCCAGGCGTACGCGGGCATGTACACCGACCCGGGCGCGGTCGGCATCCGCCCGCACAGCGAGGCGTACCTGCGCCGCCGCACCCGGCCCGCTCTGACCGTCTGGACCTCGGCGGAAGCCGCCGAGTGGGAGCGCCGGCACCTGCACGTACCCGGTTCCCGCGTCGACCACTGGCCCGCCACCGGGCACTACCTGCACGAGGAGCGCCCGGAGCGGACCATCGCACTCATCCGGGAGTGGGCAGCCCGGGACGAACCCTGATGTGCTCGGGACTGCTCGGCGAACGTGCACTGAGGACAGGATCCCGTCACGCGTTGGAAGGGGATTCCGCTGCGGGTGGGTTCGGGACCCGTTCCCGAGCTGGCGCGATCGGCCCCGTGTTCCTTGAGTCCGTCCATTCTGGGCGCGTTCGGGACGCGTTCAGGACGCAAGGATAGGAACAGACTGACAAGGGCTGAGCAGCACCGACACGGCTCGCCCCTTCTGACCAGCAAAAACGTCATGGATGAGCAAGGATCGGCAAGGGCCGCCAAGATCCTCAAAGGACTCATAATCCGTCGGTCGTGGGTTCGAGTCCCACCCGCCCCACTCCGGCAGGGTTCTGACCTGCGGAGACGTTCCTCGTGGGGTGTCGGATCGTCAACTTTGGCTCATCGGACTGAATCCGCTGCTCATGACCGGCCATCCGGGATGGCTGCCCTGATGCTCGACACCAAGATCCAGGGGCCGGGCATGGGCCGGGACGGCGCAGGCAGTGGCGACAGTCGGGGAGCCTGGCTCCGTTCAGCACGGGCTTTCGTGGGCCGAGTGCGCCGCAGCACTGTCCACTTCGCAGGAACGCCGGAAACGATTCGCGCTCCGGGCTGGAACCGGGGTGCAAGCCGAGGGGAGTTACTCGGACTCTTCCCGCGGAAGAGCGCGGCTGTTGATCGCGTCGGCGATGGCATAGGCGGTGCGGACGAAGGACTCTGCCTGCTGCGCCGACAGGTTCAGCGCGGAGGTCTCCTCCAGGGCCCGCCACATGGCTGCCAGGGGCTCGCGCATGGCACGGCCCTTGTCGGTGAGGTGGACGACCAGGACGCGCCGGTCGTGTTCGGCCGGCTCGCGGATGAGCAGGCCGGTGTCCTGCATGCGGCGTAGGGACTTGGAGACGGTGGAGTGGTCCAGGCCGACGCTTTCGAGCAGCTCGGACTGAGTCTGGCCGTCCCGGTCGAGGAGGTGCATCAGCAGCAGTTCCTGTCCGGGATGCAGGTCCATCTCGCGGAGCATGGCGGCGGCGCGGGCCCGGTGCGCGCGAGCGAGCTGGAAAATCGCGTAGCTCATCTGCCCCTCGCTGGCCGTAGTGGGGACGGGGGGTGTGTGGGCGGGCATGATGCGGTTCCTCGGACGGTGTGGGTGGAGTAGTCGGTGTAGCCGGCCACTCCGCCGCCGTGGAAGGTCGCCGGGTCGGGGTGTTCGGCGGCGCGTCAGAGCGTAGCCGCTCGACCAGGTCCGGGGTGGCGAGCGCCGTTGTCGACGTCCTTGGCGCGGGTGGGCAGGTCGGTGCCGGCCCGGTTGAGGATCAGCGTGGTCGGCCGCAGCGCGGGCAGGGTGCCCAGCAGCTCCTCGTCGCCCGCGTGCATCACGTGGAGGTGGGCGAGGCCGAGCGGGCTGAGGGCGCGCAGGAGCGCCGGATACAGCTCGGCGGTGTCGGCCTCGGCGATGTCGTTGTAGGGGTGGCCGGGGGAGATGCGCAGGCCGGTGCGGTCGGCGCCGATCTCGTCGGCCACGGCAGCGGCCACCTCGACGGCGAAGCGGATGCGGTTGTCGAGGGAACCGCCGTAGCGGTCGGTGCGCTGGTTGGTGTTGTCGGACAGGAACTGGTGCACCAGGTAGCCGTTGGCGGCGTGGATCTCCACGCCGTCGGCGCCTGCCGTGACGGCAGCCGCTGCGGCCTCCTGCGTCGACAGAGCACGAGGGGTCAGCATCTCCTGGGGCCTGGACGCGGTGAACATCATGCCCTGCGGCCGGATCGCAGCGAGTGGTCGTGGGGAGGCGGTGGGGGACGTGCTCAGTCGACGGTCAGGACGAGCTTGCCCCGCACGTGGCCGGCGTCGCTGACCTGCTGGGCCGTGGCCGCCTGGCCGAGCGGGTAGGCGGTGACGGTGGTGACGAGCTTGCCGGCCGCGGCGTCCTGGGCCAGGGCGGCCAAGCGGGCGGTCGAGCGTTCCTGGGACCCCTGGGAGAAGGTGATGCCCAGCTGCCGTGCACCGAAGTCGGCGATGGTGACGATGCGCTCGGTGCCGCCCCGCAGGGTGATGGAGTCCTCCAGGGCGCCCTTCCCGGCCAGATCGAACACCGCGTCCACGCCGTTGGGGGCCAGCGCCTGCACCCGCTCGACCAGGCCCTCGCCGTACACGGTCGCGGTGGCGCCGAGCGAGGTGAGGTAGTCCTGGTTGGAGGGGCCCGCGGTGGCGATCACCTGTGCTCCGCGGGCCGTGGCGAGTTGGACCGCCAGGGTGCCGACCGCTCCGGACGCGCCGTGCATCAGCACGGTCTCCCCGGCGGCGACCCCCAGCAGGTTCAGGACCCGCTCGGCCGTCTCGCCGGCCACCGGCAACGCGACCGCGTGCTGCCAGTCGAGGTCGGCGGGCTTGAGGGCCACGGTGGTGGCCAGCGCGTACTGGGCGTACGAGCCGGTGTCCGACCAGCCCAGCACCTCATCGCCGGCCTGCACGTCGCTCACGCCCTCACCCAGGGCATCCACCACGCCGGCCAGCTCGCCACCGGGGACGGCGGGGAGGGTCGTCGGGCGGACGGCCTCCAGCGCCCCGGAGCGGATCTTGCCGTCCAGCGCGTTCAGCCCGGCCGCCTTGACGCGGACGCGGATCTGCCCGGGGCCGGGCTGCGGGACCTCGATGTCCGCCTCGCGCAGCACTTCCGTGCCTCCGAAACGGTCGAACAGGATGGCTTTCATGACGGCTCCGTAAGTTGTCAGGCGGCCCGGGAGGGCCGGATGTGGCTGATGACGGCTTGCCAGTTGTGGCTCGTGAGGAGTGGCCATCCGGCTCTCCGGGGCGCCCTGGCTGCTGATTGAGATGTGCGCGCCTTGTGCGGTCGCTGTTTACGCAGCGGACAGCGGGGTGTTCCTCGGGCCAACGACATGAGCAAGCGGCCTGGCCAAGCCTGGTGCGGGATCGACGCGGGCAAGGGCCACCACTGGGCGGCGGTGGTCGACGAGGCCGGCGCGACCCTGTGGTCGAAGAAGATCGACAACGACGAGACAGCGATTTTGACCGCGCTCGGCGAGATCCTGGATCTCGCGGACAAGGTTCGCTGGGCGGTGGACATCTCCGGCACGGCCTCGGCCCTGCTGCCGGCCATGCTCGCTACTCACGGCCAACAGGCTGTCTACGTGCCGGGCCGGACGGTCAACCGCATGGCCGGTGCCTACCGGGGTGAAGCCAGGACTGATGCCCGCGACGCTTACGTCATCGCCGAAACGGCCCGCCACCGCCAGGACTTCGCAGCCATCGAGGTACCCGCCCAGCTGGCCGCCGACCTCGCGCTGCTGACCGCGCACCGGTCGGACCTGGTGGCCGACCGAGTACGGCGGCCCAAGCGCTTCAGCCGGCGCCTGCGCAGGGTCTTCTACATGTCTGCCCAGACGAGTGTTATCCGCGAGGGGCCGAACCGGGACTTCTACCTCAAGAAGCGCGGCGAGGGCTGCAAGCACGTCCAGGCCGTCATCGCTCCGGCCCGCCGACGGGCGAGCGTGTTGTGGGCGCTGCTGCGTGACAACCGGGTCTTCACCTCCGCCCCGCCGGTCACGCCGACGGCTTGACTTCATCATTGAGACTCCTCTCGTGTCACCACCCGATTATGTGGCTGGCCACATAATCAACCTAACAGCAAACATGTGGCTAGCCAAGTATTCGCTGTCGCTCGGGCTGCGCAAGATCGGTCGCGGTCGCGGCGCTCTTGTCCTGGACCGTTCCCCTGCCTTGAACCTGGCGATCTCACGACCTCGGATGTCCTCGACCGGCTCGGGGCGGACCCGGATCCATACGTCTGCGGAGAGGCGACCAACGCACGTCGGCTCACGCCCCGCGACGGCAGCTTGGCGACATGGGGGCACTGCGATCGGGGGTTCATCTCGTTCGGCCCGGTCACTTCTTTGAACTACGGCTGCTGGCAAGCTTCGCGAAGCGCACTGTGCCCGTGCCGGTGAGGTGGTTGCTCAGCGCCACCTCGGCTACGGGCCTATGGGTGTTCGCCGAGTTGGAGGAGGCCGGCGAGGGAGAAGCACAGAGCGCCGGTGAGGGTCCCCCAGTTGGCGATGTCGGCGTTGACCAGGCTGCCGGTTGCCGGGCGGGTGTAGGCGGCGAGGGCGGAGACCATGAACAGGGCGGATCCGAGTTGGTTGACGGCGACGATCCACCAGCCGAGGCTGCGCGGGTGGACGCAGTGCCGGCCGTGGCAGATCTCGAAGAGGGCCAGGTGGCCGGAAACAAGGAAGAGACCGCAGCCGATCATGTCGGGCGCCCAGATCAGCCGGTTGACCTGCTGGACGTTCAGGCCCTGCAGGAAGGAGTCCAGCAGGTCGACGGCGAAGACGAGGGTGCCCGCGAGGAGGACGAAGGTGCTCAGCCAGTCCACCCGCATCGGCTCGTAGCTCCACCACCGCCAGTGGTGGGTGAGTAGTCGGCCTTCGCCGCCGCCGACGTGGCGGGGTGCGTTGATCACCTGGAGGAGTGAGGCGTACCCGCCGGTGGTGAAGAACAGGCCGCCCGCGAAGTAGCTGGAGGCGCACTCGGTGGCGTCGCCGGAGCCGAACTGGGCGACGGCCGCGCCGGCTGCGAAGAGTGCCCCGCCGATGACGAAGGCGATCGCGGCGATGGCGTTGAGTCTGCGCAGCCGGGTGATGGCAACTGCGTCCGCACGGATGTGCCGAGTGGCCGCCGCGCCGAGGGGACGGACGGCGAGCACTCCGCGTCGCCGCGCGAGCCGGGACTCCCACACGGCGGTGCCGCCGTCGGGAAGGCGCCAGGTGAGCCGGGTGGTGAACGGTCCCGCGCCCTCGGCGCGCTGCTCAGGTTGCCCCACGGACTGAGCCTAGAACCTCGGGTAGGGCAGGAGGATGGGCGAAACGCCGTCCTGCCGAGCCGTCGCCGCATCCTGCGGGGCGCGGCCGGCTCATGCGGGCGGGATGGCGGCGATACCGCCCTCTTCCTCGGGGCTGATGGGTGGGCGTCGCTTGGCGCCGCGCCACCACAGCAGGCGGCCGTAGGTGGAGATGGTGACGAGCGCGGCTCCGACGACGACGTAGATGCTCAGGACGACGAGCTGCTGGGTGATCGCGTTGCCGTCGAAGTACAGGGTGTTGCGGACCGGGGTTGCCCCGTTCCACGGGGGCAGGACGGGGCCGAGAAACTGCCAGAAGGCCGGAAGGTAGGCAGTTCCGTTGACTCCGCCGGTGGAGGGGTTGCCGAAGAAGACGACGATGACCACGGTGAGCAGGGTGCCGATCGGGCCGATCAGGCTCTGAAGGGTTGCGGCGAAGAGCGCGACGGACAGGCACACGAGGGCGAACTCTCCCCACAGTGGCCAGAAGTTGGTGCCGACGTCGGGGTAGGCGTCGAGGATCGGACCGATGATCACGTCGAACACCAGGGCGGCGATGACGGCGTAGCCGATGAGGCTGAGGACGCGTCGGCGCGCTGCTGCGGTGCCGGTGCGTTGCATGGCGAGAGTGGAGCCCAGGTAGCCGGTCACGAGCAGCACGAACACGGCGATGCCGGGGACGACCCCGAGCGGGTCCTGCTTGGGGACCGTTGGTCTCTGCAGGGGATCGGCGATCGCGGTGAGTGTGGCGGCCAGGGTGGCGTTGGCCCGGTAGCCGGCCCAGGTCCACCAGCGCACGTTGGTGTCGCGCCCGCCCCTTAACTCACAATCCGTCGGTCGTGGGTTCGAGTCCCACCCACCCCACTCTGGTGGGGCTCTGACCTGCGGAAACGCCCCTCTTCGTGAGGTGTTGGATCGTCAACTTTCGGGCAGCGGACTGAATCCGCTGCTGGGGGAAGGGCTCGGCGTCGGGAGCCTGGCGGATGTACCTCGCGCAAGGTGTGTGGTGGTTGCCCTGCCTCAGGTGACTGCACGCGTGGATGTCACACGCGGGCGGCGCAAAGGTGGCTACGCCTGGGCGAGCAGTGGGTCGTAGGGGGTCGAACGCTGTCG
>Ga0307517_10007951_pt1 | contig 15317 bp, 11 predicted proteins | sample 23_EM_MG_FD_194515 | JGI IMG/M metagenome (GOLD analysis project Ga0307517, IMG submission 194515) | Populus trichocarpa ectomycorrhiza microbial communities from riparian zone in the Pacific Northwest, United States - 23_EM | ecosystem: Host-associated > Plants > Roots > Unclassified | place...
CCTGCAAACATAATCAATTAACATGAGAACAATTATCAATGTTCTTAACAGTTCATAACATGTATCATGCTAACAGTTTATAACATGCTCAAAAAGTTCTTTAATGCAAAAATTTTAAACAGTTATTCAGATAATAGTGTATACGCATGAACTTCAGATTTAAAAGATTGCATACAACCATAAAATGAAAGTTCCTATGCTTATCCCAAATATTATAGACCATTAAAATCAATTTAAAATCAATTCAGGATTTAAAAATAGCATGAATAGAATAATAAAAGGAGTAGCAAATATCAGCAACACCATAATCCATGCATCTCCCCTCTTTATTTGACACTAATCAAGGTTCTCATCATCGTCATCTTTCATAACCGTATAATGAATTTGCTCAACATCCAACCCTAATTATATAAGCTCGTCATTAACTTGTACCACATCCTATTGGATATTAGAGAGCAAACTGTCAACTTCTTTAGCTTTTTGATTTGACATTTTTGTAAAACTATCAAACTTGTTGGTTGAAAACTGTAATTGCTCCATGGTAAGTTGAAGTAACGGGCTGGTTGAGGGTGACTCTGGTTGAGATAAAGTGGACTCGTTAGTAAAAAGTGTTTTCTTGCTAACCACTACTTCAGATTTCATAATAGTTACAGGAGAAATTTTGCCAAACATTTTCACTGTGGGTTCAACATCTCTCGAGGGAACCTTAGCCAAAATAACTACTCTAGTGATTGGACCCCAAAGGGAAAACTTGATTCCTTGTCATAGAGAGCTTTTTGATTAACATCTATAAAATATGTAGCAAGATTAATGGGTATATTAACCACAATGGCATACATGAATTGTGCCTTTTAAATAGTCAGTTCTGTATGTCTAGTAATTGGCCATAAGTTGGTCAAAATAATTTTTGCTAACAGTCTATAGGGTGCCACCATTGACTTTATAGGTACCTCTGTGAATTGGCAATCCATTTATGTCCAATAGGTCCTATAAACAGATCACTCATTTAGGTTTTGGATGGTGTCCTAATTCCTTTAAAAGGAAAACTTGAATTACTGACCTTAGGCATGCCATACAAGTCTCTAATGATAGAGGGGGACAGGGCAAAGGTTTGACCCCTCACTTTGGAGGTGATTTACTTTTTATCTAAGTCAAACGAGTCATAGTTAACATAAAATTCCCTCATAATTTCCATATAAGGAGCAAGTGCTCCTTTAGTCAATTTCCCATTTTTTTTTTCTAAAAATCTCTTCAATAAAAGCAAAGGCAGTATCAGATAAATCACTTATAGATACCTCACATTCTCCCAACAATTTCTTAAGAAGTTGGTCTTGTATGCCTTTTGTTTACTTCTAGTGAGGTGAAAAGCTCCATCTTGACAGAATATGGTTCAAGTTTTGATGAACTAACCACTCCTTTGCCTTTCTCTTCAGTCTTTTGAATATTGGTAGGCTGAATAGGGGTTTTCTCAGGAGATGAGGTCTCATGCTCTTGTTCATTCGAGGAGCTTGAAGAAGGTGGTGCAAGTTTCTCTTGTCATTTCATCTTATACCAACCCTATCTAAATTAACACAACATTCATCAATATTGTTTTCAAGAAATTTCAAGATTCATGCTTTTCAACCTTACACAAGATGTAACAATATGTTCTCTTATTACATTATGATATAATATTCTTACCATTTCTCTTGAACGATGTAGAATGCAAGATTGAAAAGAAGATTTTGAATAAGTGTTGAAAAGATTATTAGGGATATCAAAAGAGAAAAGAGGCGAAAGGTTTTGCCTTGGAAATAGGCAAAACAAGGACTTTAAGTCAAGATGAAAGAAAAATAGAACTGATTTGATTAAAGCTTGTGGTGAAAATGGATATAATAATGCAATATTTGACAAAGGCTCCATCATATCAAATCATGTTTCTTTCCTTTTTATTGATTAGTCCAACTAGATTCTCCCTGTTAAAACATGTCATTTGGTTATTTAAAGACCTTTTTTAAAACCCAAAAAACCTTATTTGAATCACTGATCACTAAATTAAAAATATCCACGTCATTCAAAGATATAGACCTTAATAAGTTAAGCTAATTTTTAGCCTAAAAACACTCACAATTAACAATTTTGAAAAGAGATACTTACCTTAATGGTCAATCTTCATTCATGAAAGCTTATCCCTTTATTTGACCAAATAGAAACATGAGCATGTGAGTGAGATAAGCATACCATTCTAATTTAAAAAAAAAAAAGCTTTCTTTGATCATCTTTATACATTGATAAAATATGTGTAGCAGGGTTTCAACAACATACTTTGAAAGTCAAACTTTATGTTAGGGCATAAATACATGAACATTTATTATTCCTAACATATATAATGAAATTTCTTGTCTAATTTCGCATGAAGTGAGAAAAGGAGTTGCAAAGAGAGAAAAATGATCTATTATGAGATTACTCGTCTATTTCCACAATGATGTGAGCAATTGACTTTTTCTTCAAGGATATGAAGAGAGAAAATGATCCATTATGAGATTGCTCGTCTATTTCTATAATAATATGAGCAATTGACTTTTTCTCCAGGGATCTATTAGAAGGGAATCTATCTTAACAGTTTGTACTAGGTTCAACTAGATTTAGTCAATTCAAGGCACATACTCCCCCTTACTAACAACATATCTATATTCATAAATAAAAATTTTCTTTGCTAACAATTAGAATGATGGCATCTCATAGCGCACAAGAAAATACCATTTACTTGGTCTTTTAAAGGAATATAATTTCAGAAATGAAGACCTTCCAAGTAAGAGTCGCCTCGATCCTATTAAAATGACATTTATGGAGTTTAAAGACATATATTGGGTATACCTGCAAGTTTCTTTCTTTGTTTTAGTGTCAGCAACTTGTTAACTGTGAGATAGAAAAAAAAATTAAGAAAACAAATTTTTTTTTTAAAAAAAATATATACAAGGACATTATCTTAAAAAAATCATGGCATGTTGCATACACCAATGGATTTTCTAAGAAACTCAAACCTAAGACCATCCAAAGGTTTTGTGAAAAGGTCATCCAATTAATGTTCAGTTTTAACATGTTCTAATGTCACAATTTTTTATTCAACCAAGTCTCAAATGAAATGATGCCTTATGTCAATATGCTTGGTTTATAAATGTTGCACTTGATTCTTAGAGATATTAATGGCACTAAAATCATCACAATAAACAATCATTGTATCTTGAGTAAACCATAATCCTGTAAAAAAATTTTCATCTAAAGAAGTTATGTGCAACAACTTCCAGTAATAATGTATTCAACTTCAGCAATGGACAAAGAACTTGAATTATGTCAATATGCTTGGTTCATGAATGTTGCACATGATTCTTAGATATACTAAGGGCACTAAAATCATCACAATAAACAGTCATTGTATCTTGAGTAAAACCATAATCCTATAAAATCATTTTCATCTAAAGAAGTTATGTACAACAACTTCCAGTAATAGTGTATTCAAGTTCAACAATAGACAAAGAACTTGAATTTTGTTTCTTGTTCATCCATGCTGCTAAATTTCCACCGATATAAAAAAAACTTCCTGTTGTGCTTTTTCTTTCATTAACATTACCAGCCTAGTCAACATTTGAGTAACCTACCAAACTCAAATTCGAGTATTTTGAATACCAAATACCATAATCAGATGTGACACTTAAGTATTTCAAGATTATCTTGACTATAATTAGGTGTGATTCTTTAAATTATACTGAAATCTAGCACACACACCAACACTAAAGGCAATATCTCCTGCTCCTTGTGATCGCAATGAAGGTTCCTCTGGTAGCTCCAGACCTAGCATCTCACCGAGTAAACATTTGGTCGGGTCTAACCCTAGTGGTTCCTACCTAGGTTCAGGCAACCCTTACCCAGGATTGAGTATAGACTCTCCTCCCCTACTAGCTTCTGGAATGGACCTCTCCACTCCTCGTCCTTCTGGCATCTCCCCCCTACTGGCATTACCTCTTTCCCATCCTTGACAAAAGACAAGACTCCGTCTGGAAGTTACTGGTGTGCTGCCACAAACACTCCAACATGCACTTCCAACTCACAGTCTCCTGCACTTATCCATTTCCCTGAATATGCATCCTCTGCATCCTGTCATCTTAAAGAAACCGATATTGGTGAGCCCGTTGATATGTGGCATTTCTATTTGATTGGTTATGTTGCTGGGAAATTCCCTGGCTTTGTATCTCTGTCGAATTTCATCAGCAAAAACTCGAAACATAAAGGTAATTTTACAATGCATGATTCTGGTTGGTTAATTTTTGCTTTCCCCTCTAAAATGGAAATGTTGGATATTTTGGGTGGAGGTCCATACTATGTGTTTGGCCGACCTCTCATCTTGAAAGTTATGCCAATTTTTTTTTTCAAGCCACTCATATGATAAAAATATCGATTTGGGTAAGATTCCCAAATTTGCCTCTAAGATGCTGGACTCCAATCTACCTTTCAAAGCTTGCTAGTATGATTGGGAAGCCAATCTACTACGATGCTCCTACTGCAAATATGACCAGACTTTTGTATGCTAGAGTCCTTATCGAGGTCGACTTGCTCTTAGACCTACCAACTTCTGTAAATGTGGTTCTGCCCAATGGTGCATCTCTATCCCAGTAGGTTATGTATGAATATTTTCCCTGTTTTTGCAAGCAATGCCGAGTGCTAGGACATTCTGTTTCCACATGCAATAAAGGAACCAGTTCAAAACATAAGAAACGGGCTCATGAAGCTCCTACTTGTTCTGGTAATTCCAGTCCATCTGCAGAGACTACTGCTGTCGAGAAGCAGCAACCCTATAGTGCAATCCCCCTTGTAGATCCCGAAGTTGATCCTATGTTCACTGAAGCTATCACAACTAGTGAAACGAGGTCTAAATCTCCTAGTCGTAAAAGCATCAAAATTATCGAAGTAGAGCATTCTAGTTCCGAGCAATCTGCTACCCTAAAAGTGTTACACATTTTTGAAGAAGGTGATGTTGCTGCTGTGGAGCCTCTCAAGAGGCAGTATTTAACTAGAAGCAGAGCTGCTACCACCACCAATTTGGGTCAGCAGGAGAAACAAAAATCCAAGGCCCCTACCATTGCTCCAAAGCTCCTGAGCAGTTTTGATGACACTACTCCATCATCTACTTTTTTTATTTATATTTGATTTCATTATATTGTGGATCTATATTTGATAGGGAGGTTGTTCCCTTGGTTTCTTTATTGGCATGTAATTGTTAGCCTTTTTGCTGTTTCCTAGCCTATATGTTGGCTAGTTGTTGCTGCTGTGTTAGCTGGCTCTTCTTTTCCTTGTGCAGGATCCCTGCTTGCTTGCTTTACTGCTTAGTTTCCTTTAGTGCAGAATTTCTATTTGCTTTTACTGTTGTCGAAGGTTGGGCTGCCCTATTTGGTACAACTTTGAGTTTGCTCCTTACTTGTTTGCCTTGTTGCTTAGTCTCTCTTAGTGAAAAGTCTCTACTTGGTATTGCTGTTGTAGCTGGTTGTGCTACTATTATGCAGTCATGCTGTTGGGTTTGCTATTTTTGGTGCAGTTCTGCTAGTTGGTTCTATTCTTGGTGGCTGGGTTTTGGTTTCAGAACCCTTGCTTGTTCTTTTGATATTTTGGTTAGGCTGTTAGCCTCTGCTGGATGGGTCTTAGCCTGATTCCTTGCCTGCCTTGTGCTGGTGCTTTGCCTCCTTGCTTCCTGTTACTACCTCTTCCCAGGTGCTTCTTGTTGTTGCTTAGGTGCTTTTGGCTATTTTTGCTGCTCTTGACTGCTTGTTGCTAAGTTTGCTCTGCTTGCTCTTGCTTATACTGCAGTCAAGATGGGTTTCTGGTTCTAGTTTTCTTTTCTTTGGATTAGGCTATTTGTAGCCTATGTGGGAGTTTATTCCCCCATGTTTAAGGGGGCCTGTTCCCTTTCTCTGTTTATATTTGTAAATATTTTGTGACTCGCTGGTTCTCCAGCTTTGTTTCATTGATATATAAATTTCTTACATTTGATAAAAAAAAAATGTATGGTTGTAGTTATATAGAGCAAACTTCTTATCATGCTTTTATAAAGTATGGAATCAACACACTTACCTGTGGGGTCTGAACTGATCTTGACAAAAGTGCTTATGGAGGTTCGAGCATGACTCTTACCTTTCATACCAAACTTCTTAACGATATCTCATACATAATTTGATTGAGAAATAAAAATTCCATTATCATATTTCTTAACTTGTATGCCAAAAAAGAAGTTTAACTCACCAATCATACTCATCTCAAATTCAGATTTCATCTCGTTAGCAAACTTATAAGAAAGTGAATCATAAGTAGCTCTAAACACAATGTCATTAACATAAATATGAACAATGAGTGTTTTCTTACTTGTTTTTCTTATAAAGAGTGTCTTGTCAGCATGACCACTTTAAAAACAATTATCTAACAAATATTTTGTTAACTATTCATACTAGGCTCACAGTGCTTGTTTTAAACTATAAAAGGCTTTCTTCAATCTGTACACATGATCAAGAAACAAATGATTAATAAAACCTTTAGGTTGTTCTACATATACCTCTTCTTATAGAATCCCATTCAAGAAAGCACTCTTCACATCCTTTAGTATAGTTTGAAGTTCTCATGATAAGCAAATGCAAGCAATATATGAACAGACTCCAAACGAGTTATTGGTGCAAATGTTTCATCAAAATCGATTCTTTCAACTCGTGAGTATCCTTATACCACCAGTCTTGCTTTGTTTCTGATAACTATTCCATGCTCATCTGATTTGTTCTTGAAGATCCTCTTGGTTCCAATTATGTTGTGACCATTAGGACGTGGAACCGGCTCCCATACATCATTTCTAGTGAACCGATTCAGTTCCTTATACATGACATTGATCCAACTTTCATCTTGTAGAGTTTCTTCAACCTTTTTAGGTCCAACTTATGACAAGTAACGCATATATAAGACTTGATTAATAATTCTTTTTCTCAACCTCATATTGTCATCTAATTTCTAATGATGTTCGCCTTAGGATGATTGTGCTTATCCTTGAGGAAGGTTATTTTTCTTGGGACTGTTCAAACCTGTGCATAAAACTTCTTTCCTTATAGTGTTCATCCTGTTCAGATGAGGTTTTTTCTGTTGCTTCAAACATGTCATCAAGATTGTTTATGACAGTTTCCTTTAGATTATCATTAATGACTACATTGATTGTTTCTATGACATTTTGAGTTCTTAAATTGTAGACTCTATAGGCTTTATTGTGTGATGAATATCCAATAAAAATTGCTTCATCACTCTTATTGTCAAACTTATATAAGTTTTCTCCATCTCTTAACATGTAGCAAGAACTTCCAAATACTCTAAAGTATTTTATTGTGGGCCTTTTGTGATTCCACAACTTATAAAGGGTGAGTTTTATACCTAGTCTAAATACAACACGATTTAAAATATAGACATTTGTGTAGATAGCTTCCCCCTAGAAGTGCATTACAACTTTCTTACCATTCAACATTGTCCGAGCCATTTCTTGTACAACTTTATTCTTCCTCTCAACTATATTATTTTATTGAAGAGTGATTGAAGCAGAAAATTCTTGATGTATACCCTATTCATCATAAAAAGATGAAAAATTAGTATTTTTAAATTCTTTCCCTTAATCACTACAGATTCTATAGATATAGAGATTCTTTTTGTTTGCAATCTTCTGAACAATTTTCTAACAAGATCAAAAGATTCAAATTTATCTCTTAATAGTATATAGCCTATGTATATCTTGAATAATCATCTACAATGATCATGATATACTTTTTTCCACCAATACTCACGGTTTGAGTTGGACCTATTAGATCTATGTGCAATAATTTAAGTGGTTTTAATGTCAAAATATCAATAGTCTTTTTGTGTTGAGCTTTAATTTGTTTTCCTTTTTGACATGCTTCACACATCATTGACTTGACTATTTGCATATTTGATAGTCTTCATACAACTTTCCTTTTAGAAATTTTTGACAAATCTCTAAAATTGATATGAACAAGGCGTTGATGCCAAAGATCAAGATTATCCTATGTTTCCTTGTGACATTCCAAGGCAGTCAAGGTAGAAATTCCATAACAATTGTCTTAAATTCTGGTACTTATCATGATTAACTTGCTAGGACAATTGTAGATGTTGCATTCTTCCTTAAAAAACTGCACACTATGATTCTTATCACAAAACTGGCTTATGCTTAGTAGGTTAGCTTTAAGGCCATTTACAAACAAAATATTATGAAAAATAGGTAAACCAGGAATTTCAACATTTCATTTACCTTTAATGGTAGTTATGCTTCCATCTCCAAAGGTCACTGAATCACCATTCATGAATTCAAATTTCTTAAATCAACTTTTATCTATTGACATATGTCTAGAACAATCACTATCTGAATACCATAAATTTTAATTCATAGTTTTTAGTTAAGTGTGTACTACTAAACATATTTCCTTTTTCTTAACTACACATTGATTTTTCATTTTTGTTTTGTTAGAACTTTCAATCTCATTAGATTTTTCACAACCTGTTAACTTATCAATTTTCCTTTCTATAGTACATAATTGATTTAAGACTAAGTCAACTTTGTACTTTAGATTTTGATTTTTACTTACAAAATAGTTTCTTTTTACTTGTTTTTCAATTTCGCAATGGTGACAAGTAGGAATAAACTTACCTTTTAACTTACCATTTTGGACTGTATGAAAAAGTAGTGAAAGTGTTTTAGCATGAAAGGTTCCTTACCCTTTACAAAGGTAATCCATTTAGAGAAGGAAGATACAAACATATTGTTGATGGAGTTTCCATGTTTCATGTATCTTAACCTTTTGAGCTTTCAACAACTTATCAAATTTATATGTTGTTGACGGTTCTTATAACTATTTGCATATAATCAACTCATTTTCAAGTGCTTTAACTTTCCCGAGAGATCTAGATATCTCTACTTCTGACATCTTTAGGGCTTCTGCCAGATTGTTCTCCACATCTATCAGTTTATTAAACAATTTCTTGACTTTCACTACTTCTTCACACAAGTTGTCATAAGCTTCTTACGAGCTTAGTGTAATCGGTAATAACAAAAGTAATATATGAATCACTATAATTACTGACAGTCTGATTTGTGTTAAAATCACATGATATCTCAACAGTTTGTTTCATGTCAGTAGATCCATTAACAATGTCAAGAATAGCAACAAAAACAAATTCATTATCAGATGATGAATTAGAATTTTCAAAGTCAGATTCATCACTTAAAGTGACATTAAGAGCTTTACCTTTATTTCTTTTGAAATTAAAACACTCACTTCTCAAGTGACCATATCTTGAACATTCAAAACACTTAACTCTTTCCCTAGATTCAGTCTTAATTTTACTTTTATTTTTTGATTTATTTCTTTTGACAAAATCATTTACCTTTTTACCTTTATCAATTTTCTTCTTCTTAAACATGAATTTTCTGAATTACTTAGCTTTGAGAGCTATATCATCATTATTAAGATCATCATCAGAAGAGTAGTTATGTTTTTTCCTAGAAGATTTAAGTGCAATGGACTTACCTTTCCTTTGATAAGGCAATGTAGATTCATATGTTTGTAAGGAACCTACTAGTTCTTCAACACATAAAGTATCAAGATCCTTGCTTTCTTCAATAGTTGTTACCTTTGGCCAAAATCTTTAAGGGAAGGATTTTAAGATCTTCCTTACAATTCATGTGTCCTCCACTTTATCTCCTAGATTGAACCTAGAATTCACAATGTCATTAACTTTTGCATAAAACTCATTAAAAGATTAATCTTCCAGCATTTTAATTTCCTCAAACTTTGAGGTTAACATTTGTAATTTGTAATTTTTCATTGATTTAGTTCCGTCATGAGTAACTTCAAGAATATCCCAAACTCATCAGGAGAAACTGTCATAAATATAACGTTCATGCCTTTGTTATTCCATTACAATTAACAACATTATCTTTATTCCATTTTGTAAGAGTTTCAGGTTTGATCCTCTTTTGCTTTACTAAGTGCCACACTTTCTCATCTAGTGATTTGAGAAAGACTCTCATTCTGACCTTCCAGTAGGCATAGTTCTCATCATTAAATTGTGGTGGTGAATTCAGTGTTGACATCTTTTTTAATCAAGAAAAATAGATCTCGCTCCTATTGAGTGAACTTGCTCTAATACCACTTGAAAGTCCCTTTTTCATGTTTACCACGTATTAACAGATGACCTGATAACACTTTGCAAACACTGATCAACCAAATAAATAAAAAATGAAGAAAACTTAAATGCACAAAGTATTTGGTTATAAAATGAAAACCTTTTGAAGAACTCTTCAAAAGATTAAAAAAAAAAAAAACCCTCCAGGACAGCCAAACTCAAGATAAATAATTTTTTCACTAGTTTGAAAGATTACAAAAGGAGTATCTCTGAACACAACCCTTTGTGACTATACTACCTTACTTAATAAGACAATGAACCATGTTATTTCTCCTACCATAGTAGCTTGCCAGTACATCTGATAATCTTTAAACTGTGTCATCCTAACTGAAACCTTCAGTTGCTAACAGTTCACATAGGAACTCCCTCTAGGAGTTTACATGCTCTCTAACTCTTTAGGGATAAATTCACCTCAAGAATTTTCTACACACTCCTCGTGTGTCATAGTATGTGCTACGAAACTCTGTGTAAACTCCTTAGCTGATTGACACACTTGCTTCAATGTAATTGATGCTTTTAACGTTTTGAAACTCTTTTCTGAAGCACATGAAGCACGCCTTTCTTCAAACTTAACATTCCTTATATACATGTCTTATGTGATAAGGATAAAGATACTTTTCATATTGGTAACAAACTTTTAACGTGTTTTACAAAAACATTGATAAAGGTATCCTCGGATAACATTTTCTACTCTATCTGAACTTATTTCTTAAAAAATGTAAACTAATCAGATAATTACAAAGAAGATAATGTTAACTAATCTTGATAAACTTTTATCTTAGCCGGATTATCTTTTTACCAACTGTAAAGAGATGTTCACTAATCTAAGCCAACAAAATGACATTTACATAAACCATTAACCATAAACATTTAGAAATAAATATAACCACTGTATCATTTTCTTTGCAGAGCATATTATCCTAAGGACTTTATCTTTACTTTATACTCATTCATCATATATAAATAAATATTAAAAATAAAAAGGCATTTATTAAAAATAAATATGTTTTGTATAAACAAAATCAATGTCATGTATAACTAATCGACTAGCAACAAGGCATATATACTAACAAGATTTATTTTGGTTCTCATTTGACATTAATAAGCTTAATGGAATGCTTTTTCTTTTTAAAATCTCCATGTATATAAGGCTTTAACCATTGCCTATTTACTTTGAATGTGCCTTTCGTTTCATGGTGCACTTCAACCACGTCATAAAGAAATGTGTGGGTCACAATGAACACCTAAACCATTTTGAACATAACTTGTTAAGGAAAAGTTGAAGATGAGTGTTGTAGAGAAGTACTTTTTACTAAAGATCAAATTCACTCAAAATGTTTTTGTCATTCCATCTTTTGGTACATTCTTTGTATATATAGTTATTCTCATAAGCATCATTCATAAATCATCCATCTCATTAAGTTGGAGAAGTCGTTTCTCTCCTACTACTTAATTGTCAAAGTTCAATGTCTTTATTTCCCAATAGACTCTATGTTCTTGTTCCCACTAATAGATGACGAGCTTTTTTGAACACAAGATGATAGGGAGACATCCCCATCAAAGTTTTGAATGTTATTTGGTATACCCAAAGTGCATCATCTAACTTTCTTTACTAAAGTTTTCATATGAGATTTATTGTATTCTCATGGATCCTTTTTAATTCTTGGTTGGATACTTGGCCTCTCATTTGTGGATGAAAAAAGTATCCATATGGCAACTGGTCCATACTTGCTGATGAGTGCATCAAACTAAGAGTTGCAAAAGTGTTTCCCTCCATCACTAATAATTTCTTATGGGGTGCCAAAACTAGTATAAATATAATTTTTCAAAAAGATCTACACTATTTTAGAGTCATTAGCTGGCAGGCTATAAGCACTACCTATTTAGAAACATATCCACATATACCAAGATGTATTAATTTGAGAAGGAAAGAGGGAATGACTCCATGAAATCTATACCCAAAAGTTAAAAACAAAATCCATTATAAGAATAATATTTAAAGGAATTTCATTATTTCAAGAAATATTTTGAATATTTTAACATTGATCACAAGCAACTAAAAAGTATAAGCATCTTAAAAAAAAGACAATAAAAACCTAATTGAAGAAATTTTGGAGTTGCCTTTATGACACCAAAATGACTCCTAATTCTAAGAGCAATAATAGATCCTCGTAAAGGCAGTGCATGAAATTAGACGAGCTTTTTCCTTTATTGATAAGAGAAATCAAGATTGATGACGTTACTTGCTAGGTAATTGGACAAGCCAGTATACTAATGTGTTGCATCAATGTGTATGGAGTAGAGGTGCTCATCGATAAACTCTTCATTAATGAGCACCTTCTCTACTCCACCATTCATATTTCGGTCAATTTTAGACAAATGGTCAACTATTAGGCTCTCATTTCCCTTTTTATCCCATATCTCCAAATCAAACTCTTGTAGTAAAAGCACCCATACAAGTCTCGTATTTGCATGTTTCTTTGTAAGAAATGATTTGAGGTTGTATGGTCTATGTTGATGATGCCTTCATAGCCTATTCAATAAAAGTGAAACTTGTCAAAGCAATTGCCAATAATTTTTAATTTCAATAGAAGCATAATTAAATTATGCATTTGTCAAAGTTCTATTTGCATAATGAATCACTTGAAAATATTTGTTGTTTTTCCCATTAAGTAGCGCCTGTAGCTTAATCACTACCCAACATACAAAAATTCAAAAGTTAATTCCTGATCAAGAGCAACAATAATAGGTGCAAATACTAGTTTTCCTTTCAAAGTTTCAAATGCATGTATGCGCTCATGAGAAATTTCAAATAAAATATCTTTAACTAACAAATCGCAAAGAGGTTTAGTGATTTTAAAAAAATCTTTTGTAGAATCCAACATGCACAAGAAAACACTACACTACTTTTATATTTGAAAGGATGGTATCTTCTCAATCTCTTTAAACTTTTGCTTGGTCAATTTCAATTTCTTGGCTAAAACACAACCTAAAACAATCCCTTCTCGTAGTATGAAATAGAAAATTTTCCCAACTCAAAACTAAAGCAAGGTTAATCAAAGAATCATAAAACAAAAGAACAAAAAATAAAAAAAAATCATCCATGAAAGATTTTATAAATGTTTCCATGTCACAAAAATTGACATCATGCAACATTGGAAGGTGACAAGTGCATTGCGTAATCCAAACAATATCATTCTATATAAAAATATACCATATAGATAGATGAAAGTGGTCTTTTCTTAATCTCCACGAGCTATGGAAAATGTGGTTATACTTGAAATAACCATCTAGAAAATAGTAGCAAGCATGGCAAAAAAATCTTTCCAACATCTAATCAAATTAAAAACATTTAAAAATGATTCTTTTGGGTTGTATTATTAAGATTTTGATGGTCAAAACATACCTGCCGTTCCATGAATCTTTAACCCATTGTTATTATTCTTACCATTCTAATTCCACCTTTCTATAGCTCATCTTACACCAGACTCAAACAAAGGATATAAAAGATTATATAAATGATCTTGTCATCCAATAATTTTAGCATTTGATATCATCAGTTATGGTTCTTCTCAATACCTTATTATGCTTTCTTAAAACCCCAAGAAACTTTTTTTTTTCTTCCGAAGCACTAAAAAATGATGATGAGATTATAATCGGAAGAGATGAAGATTCACTAAAGTAAGCATACCTTAGATGGAATGGTAATGAATTAAATTCCTTATTGGATGGATCTTGAATGTATCTTTTTAATGTTGGCTTCAAGCTCTTTTATGGTAGCTCCTTTACTTTAAGAAGTGGTGAAATAGCTTCCAAGTATTGGTTACGTTTCCTAATCAAGGCTTGCCCAACATGAATAAATTGAGAGTTAGTAAGACATGTTTTAAGAGGCATCTTTAGATTCTCTTATTTGAAAATTTTGACGATCAACTTGTCAATGATATCCATTTAAAAATATGAGTCATAAATAAATGGAAACATTTATAGTCTTTAATACATTAAATATTACTTGTTCATCTTACACTCGTAAAATCAATTTACATTGTTGAACATCAATCAATGTTCTCCTCATTTCCAAGAATAAGGAAGATTTTATGGTTCGTCTTCATGTCAAGTGTCGTACCCAACATCGCAACAAAGAAGGGGTCTTTTCCTTATAGTTTTGTAAGAAAAAGGTTTTATGTCAAAAACAAAATTGTTACCTGGTATTATGGTCATTAGAAAACCCTAACTAGTCTATAGAGTCTAAGATAAGAGACTGACTATGTTAAAGGGAATATACTATCAATCTAAAACATCTTATCTAAAGTAAGTTGCATTGTTACTTGTTCTATATTCTTATTAGTGTATCGTGCTTATTTACCATTGGTCTGTCTAAAAATGTTGATAGTGGGTCTATTATAAGTTAAATCATGGGCGGTTGGCTTTAATCCTAACCATTTTAAAGTCTAGTTTATTTTTACCACTTATGGCTATTACCTTTTGATAATAACTAGTGAATTAACATGTCTATAATTGATTACTCTTGATCATAACCTGTAAATATCTGACTTCTTATTCTTAGAGGGGAAAATGTTTGGTTTAAAGAGTCGCTATCTAATATTATGGTCACTAGAAATCCTAAGTGGTCAACAGAGATTCCATAGTATGGGACTGCTTATGCGAAAGGAAAGATACTATCATCCCTTAAGCGTCCTACCTAAGGTAGTCTGCATTGTTGGTTTTGTCTTAAATTTCTAAGGGTTTGTTATATTCTGTTTTTGATGGTCTGCTTATAATATTCCTGACTCTAGTGCTAGTGAATATTCAACTACGAATACTTCTAACTATGACATTGGTAAATATTACGTAATCCAAAAAAGTATGGTATTCCTGACTTTAGCACCGGTGAATAAACCAGTAAAATTTGAATTGAAAGCAAAACTCATTTTTTTATTATATTTTTTATAGGGGAAAAAAAAGAAAAGACATATATGTATTGCATACTAGATTCACATTTCACAATATAAGTCTACAGTCCAATACTAAGTAAAAAAAAAAAGTATGAAGGACCCACAAATAAATTC
>Ga0307517_10007952_pt1 | contig 15316 bp, 8 predicted proteins | sample 23_EM_MG_FD_194515 | JGI IMG/M metagenome (GOLD analysis project Ga0307517, IMG submission 194515) | Populus trichocarpa ectomycorrhiza microbial communities from riparian zone in the Pacific Northwest, United States - 23_EM | ecosystem: Host-associated > Plants > Roots > Unclassified | place...
CGTAGCATTGTGAATCTAGTGTATCGTGAGGAGAGGATGATGAAAAGTGGTGATGAAGACAGGGTGATGAGGCGGGGGTGGGGGTTGTTTGTGGTTCGGATACTTGGAAGGTATGGGGGGAAAAGGCTCGTTTAAGTACCCAACTCTCTGTGCTCGGTTACCCGGTTATTACATGCCCTCTCTCACGAGATGAGCACAGGAGGGATGGCAGAGTGACGACGCAACCCTGTTCTCGGCTGAGTCGAAATACCGGTACTATAGATACACCCGTTGTCCCGGACCTCACTCTCCCGGATTCTTCGTTGTCCCGGACAATTTTTCAAGATTTGTGCCAGCTACATAGAAATGGACACGATTGTCCCGGATTTTCAGGGTTTTCCGACCGGATGAAAATTTAGATATCTCTAACCCCTGTACATATAGAAAATATATTCAGTGTCCAAGATTTTCTCTAAACCCTATCCTGGAATATCACATCACAACTGCCCAAAGTAGGCAACAAAGCTCATGTATCTGCAGCGGTGTTATGCCAAGGTTCTGTTGGGTTTTTCGCTTTTTGCTTCTGTATGCCAGTCTTGTTGGTGGCATCATGTGGGCTCTGAGTCAATAATTTGACTTGATCATTAAATTTCGAGATAAAATACTTCTATTCAAGTTTGGTATTGGGGGGTTTCTTAAATTCTCTCCATTCACTGATCTCCCCCCTCTTTTGTTTTCCCCTCTACCTATCTAAACCTTATGTGGAATAGCTGGAAATCATACCTACACAATTATCACTCGGTTTTCACTTTTTTCAAGCACTATTTTTATCAACTATTTCACTCTCCCGGATGTTTCACTCTCCCGGATGGTCAACTCCTGATTTTGGCCATCTGGGACAACGGGGTGCAACTGTAGATTAATTTACGGGTATGGCTTTAGAGGCAGATCTTGAAAAGAGTTTTGGACAATAAAAGTGGCATCCATACCCCTAATTCACGCTAGAACTAAACAAAGGGAACAGAGAAGCACAGTTCAACATGAGGTTGGTACATGCAAATCTACCACAATTATTGCCAACGAAATAGCCCGCAGGCGTTGATGTGACAAATTTTGGGTCCCATGATTGGGCTATGGTCAGTTAGATGAAAGGGCTTACCCACAAGCTGGGATTGCATAACTGGAACTACCGAATTGACTGGTAGAAACCACCTGCCTCTAGCATTTTCAAATAAGATTTTCATTCTAGCTGTCTTGGAATCGCGATGGGGCACTATAGGCTAACTCTTCATAGAGAGAACTAGGCTCTTCAGGGTTCTAGCCTTCTCCCAATTGCAAGTTTCATCTCAGCCGGATATTTCAATGTTCTACTATAAGACCAAACTAGACCATAGTGACTCCTTACCAGTTAATCCCCTCACTAGTTAATGTGGTAATTTGATAGCTACTTGCGGATCTGGAGTGATTGTGTGCCTGTCTGTGCTATTACTATTCCAGATTGCCCAGTGGATAGGAATCCGGTTTTGTGATATAGTTGCTTCTATATCAGTACTGGCAGCCCTCTTCTAGGGCGTGAGGACCTGTCCTGGGTAATATGGTTGATAAAATAATTGTTGGGTGTTGAGATGGTATGAATGAGGCAGCTGGGTGCATCAGCAAAAAAGTATCATGCGTCTTATCTGTCGGCGTTGCGTCCTGATGCAAGTAAGGTATTTTCTGCGTCCCCTGCATCCTGTGCTGCGTGACTTGCATTGCAACATTGCTGGCGTTTTGACCCAACGTCACATCCTCCCGACCTCCCAACCACCTCATACATCAGCAAAAAAAGAGTATGCTCTGGACGGAGAGGCATTGCGTCCGGACGCAGGAAATCCGTCGGGATCATCCTGTCTGCCCAGCCCGCCCTCAGAGGGCCCTAGCATAATGGTTGCATTCTAGTCCGTTGGGTGCAACACAACCCGCATCCTGTCTGCCTAGTGGACCTGGATGGTCAATTTCACACCCTAATAACCTGAAGAATACCATGGTAAACCACCCATCGAGGTCTGCCTTGGGTGACTATCCTTGCCCCTGATCCCCTCTGCTTACAACCAGCTAGTTCACGACCAGGTAAAGGTAGTTCGGGCGAAAAGGAATCTTGACGTGGGATGACTAACTATCTATTGTCCCGGTAACGACCCAAAATATACCCCTTATTTGATCGCTCCTAACAACTTCAACACTCGCAAAAGGTTTCTAAGTTCTTTCACACCTCTCATCAGGCTTCATGATCGAGTAAGTAGAACTATTGAATATTATCAACCTGCAGAGAAGGGCATGTTCTTCCATCCAGGTTGACACTATTCAATACCCCTAACCGAGCGGATTCCAATAAGGCCCTACCTGACCCTAGCGGACATCTGCTGGGTGAGGTATCGGCCTTTCTCTTTCTGTTGACCTCAACAGCCATGTGGACACTACAAAACCTATACCTTTTGATACTTCTTGCACCGCGGATTCCAACGCACCCTGCCCCAATGCTGGCCGACCGCAGGTGGAAGGGTTAATGACACTTTTGTACTTTTGTTCTCTGGGCAAGTACTTTCAGATTGATGGCTCCGGAGTGCTACAGGCATGGGGACGCTTCGAAACCTATACCACTCAATTCCCCTCGCCGACCGGATTCCAATGAGACCATTCCCGACTCTGGTGGACATCTGCACACCGAGGTATCTCCCTTTCTCTCCCTGCTGACCTCTATAGCCATGCAGACTCTTCGAGACCTATACGATTCAATTCCCCTCGCCGAGCAGAATTCAACACACTCTGTCCCGACACTGTCTGACCACTGGTTGAAGGGTTATCCATATCTTTGTACCTTAGTTCCCTGGGCAAGTACTTTCAAATTGTTGGCTCTTGAGTGCTACCGGCATGCAGACACTTCGAGACGCATACCATTCAATTCCCCTTGCCGAGCGGTTTCTAATGAGACCCTTCCCAACTCTGACGGACATTGGCCCACTGAGGTATCTGCCTCTTTCTCTCTGCTGACCTTTCCAGTCATGCTGATGCTTCGAAACCTATACTATCTGATTCCCCTCGACCAGCGGATTCCAACGCACCCTGTCCTGATGGTGTCTGACCGGTGGTTGAAAGGTTATCCATACTTTTGTGCTTTAGTTCCCGGGGTAAGTACTTTCACATTGTTAGCTACTGACTGCTACAGCCATGTAGACATTTTGAGACCTATACCATTCAATTCCTCTCACCAAGCGGATTCCAACCCATCCTGTCCTGGCCTTGTCAGAGGACTGCTGCTGAAGCTATCCCCTCTTTTGTACTTCTATTTCCCCCTATTTATAACTTTAGTCAAATTGCCGCTAAGAACTAGTAGCCCGCTCATGCTTTCTAGACTAGCTTTAATAAATATATTTCCTATTCCAGTGTCTAAATGACTCAAATTAGCAAATATGAGTAATACTTGGTGGACCTTTCTAGACATTCTCCACAGTTTTCTCTAACTCATTCAAAGTCTATGAAGGTAGAGTTGTTTACTTAGAAGGTATTGGATGATAGCTACTAGTTATACCTGAACAACTTCGACTATTCTACTATGGCTTGGGTTGCGTCAGAAGAACTTGTCTGCATCTGGTACCTTCTGAGACCTTGGTTGGGTCTGATGCGTCCGGTTGGCATGGACCCCTGTCCCCCAGCACCCAGTAAAAGACCGGACAGCCAGGATGCGAGTTTAGATTCTAGGCGCCAGGACCTCTGGACGCACAGGGAGCCCGGGGTCCGTCTGGGTGTAACCTTCTTTTTTTTGCTGATGTACTCTCGATCTTGTCAACTATTGCTCCTGATCCTGCAAGCCCCTCCTCACATCTTTTCCGTGTTCTGATGTTGTTGAAATTCTGTTATATTTCCTATGTGCATTTCATAACACTACCGTGTATTCTTTTACTTAGTTTGTGTTTCGGCTCCACCTGTACACCGCTTACATTACTACAGCTAAGATATATATTATGGTGTTTTATTGATTGTTTTGGGATAATATTTGGGGATTTAACATGTGGTTTTCTATCCGGTGTTAAGGATTTTATGCGTCTCTTATGCACTATTATTGGTCATGATATTTCTAATATTCACATCACACTCTCATAGTTTCACGCACATTGTTTAGGATTACTTGGCAGGATTTCAGGGTCAAACATGTTCGCACTTATGTTTCTTACATAGTTTTCCCTATATTTCTTTCATACATATGAGCGCACACTTTTGTATAAATATACTTGCTACCGCCCACCTGTTTTGGAATAATTAAGAACCAGAACTCCTACTAAATCTGCTCTCTACTCCTCACCAAGCGTGCCTCGCAACCCCCCTCGCACTTGCGCAGTATTATCCACATAGAATAGATTGTGCCCCTGGCGTTCACATTTTGAACAGATGTATCCTGCCTCTCATCCTTGCAATTACAACCACAATGAATTCACTGCTTTCTCAGGCGTCGGCCAGCATCAGGGGTGGTAGTCCCTTTAATTTTTCACATCTCACATGTCACGTATCACATCTCATGCCTCAATGGTCTGGTGAACTAATGATTTGGGGTTCAAGAATGTCACTTCTATACCTTCTAGGATATACAGTATCAACATGTAGGATTCTCAATCATATTGGAGGCTTGATTCTCTCATCCTGACTCTTTAATGAACCGCATTAAATGTTCTTAGATCAATCCTGCTATTTGCAAGCCAGCGCCGATCCTCCTCCGGGATCAGGTGCATCAACCCAAGAATTGTCCCCATATCAAGTACGGTAAACCCTCGCGTATCCTCCATCCTCTGTATTGCAACAAGGCCATGTACATCCGATGGACTGCGTGAGATGACTGGGGTAAGCATCTGAATACTGGCAACATGACGGACCGTATTATCGGATGTGTAGTCCCGGAGGTTCAAGACAGCAACGAGCTTTGCTAGTAGACAATGCTGTAGGGCACTATACATTTCTTTAGTATCGGCCTGTACCCAAAGCCAATCATTGCGACTGCCGTGGTTTCAAATGTGTAGGGTGGGGGTGGATTGCACACGGTGGACATTAGTAAAAAAACCTTTTTCTCTAGACGGACTAAGCCCACTTCAGGACGAATAGCTTCCGCTCTTTGTGTCCGCTCCTCCCAGATCTCTCCTGCCTTCTTTGCCTTTCATCTCCGGCGTCTGGTGCACCCAGGAGGCCCACTTTCCATCCACAGCGCCCAACGCGCTGCTGGCCCTGGAAATCCGCTCCATCCAGGATTACCCGACGGTTTTGCCGGAGCCGGGGGCACTGTTGCTGGAGCAAAGACCATTAGGTTGTGTGGTGTCGCTGGCAAAAGAGTTGACGCAGCGACGTCAAAGGGACGTTCGTCTTCTACTACAATCAAAGGAGTGGTTGGTTCGACCCCCGGGAGGGCAGCCACCAGGGGATTGGTAGTAGGGGTTGCCGGTTGAGGTGAAACACGACCAGAACTGCTGCCGGACCTGCGTTCTTTGCAAACCTTTCACCTCGCTCGCCCTTTTCCCAGACCACTAACAGTGGCTGGGGTTTGGCCTCTTGAACTGAGGGCTTCAGCGACGGTGGTTTCGAACGGGGACAGTCATGATGCGGTAAGTGCGAACTTCTGTTGTTGCTCCCTAAACTGCTGCTGTTGGGCATCTAGCTGCATTTGCTGTCGCATGTTTTGCGATGCCAGCTCGGTTAGAAAGGATTCGTATCGTTCATCAACCATATACTTTGCCAATTCCGCCGCGTAGTGAACAGGGGGTGCTTGCACCAAAGGCAGCGGGGGAGCAGCTCTCATTACCACATCATTTTTGAGGTCAATGTCATAGTTGTCGCGTCGGGCTTGTTCGAGGGCTGCTACTCTTCCCTTCAACATCTGCACCGACAGGGCTTGCTGACGGAACGCCTTCGGCTGATCTCGCATCCATTCATTCGCACTTTTGACCATTTCCTCTTGGAATATTTACTGTTTCTCTTCGACGAAATTCTCCAGCTGGCCTTGGGCCTCTTGGAACCGCTTGCCCACTTCCTTCAGAAGATAGGGCTCGTATATATCGCGGATGAAGGACTGAAACGGGACCTTGTTCCTATTCTGTTGTGGCACTCTCTGGCTCAAAGGGTTATCTCGAGTCAGGGTAGCCAAGAGGCCACACGGGTCCTCGATCACCATGCCCACTAAGGCCGCTTCAATAGGAGTGGGTTCGTATTCCAACAAACGTGCCACCGGTGTCCATCCCAATCCCATCAAGTCGGCGCGAGCATTGAAAATGGAGAGAGCTTGGAACACCGGTGTAGCGGTTTGATTGGAACCGGAACGGCGTATAGTGTCACAAATCGTGACTAAGCAAGGCAGATTTCACATGACTAATAATTATTAGTCATAAGGTATGTTGGGTTTTTCACTATAACGTCATTTGACTTATAGCTTTCACATGAGTGCGCACTTGCGAGTTATTGGTTGATTATGATTGGTTAATGGTGTCATGACGTTACGATTGTAACGTGATATGATGTAATGATTTCGCACATGACTGCGCACTTGCAAGTTATGGGTTTTTACGCATGCGACTCATTTGAGCGCATCATCGAGTTTATTGGTTTGGATCGCGGAAAGAGGAGGTGCGCAGTTGATTCGTAAGAATCAGCTGATGGATTTCGCACCATGACTAATTATGAGTCATGGGGGCTGTGCTATGCAAGGTGACGCGTCACCTGGGTTAGGGTTGTGGGAAGATGCCTATAAAAGGAGCTTGGTTCCGACCAAGAGATAGGATCTTCACGCAACCATCTAAGTACTTTTCTATACTTAAGAAATTGCAAAACGATTACGCTTTACTCTCTTTACATACACTCCGCCTCTACATGAGCCTAAGCTCTAAGAACCCGGAGACTATTGTGATAGTCTCGGCGGGCCGCCCGAACATAGAACTATTGTAATAGTTCTATCAAGCACGACAATCCACCCATCTTACTATCTGAAGAGATAGTATCCTTCGACGGATCACTCATGACAAGCAAGCCAGTCCCGTACTATCTAGAAGAGATCGTACTCCCCTACGCCCTGGTGCAGAAAAGCGAGACTCGCTTACGCAGGAGACGACTGTCGTTGCCTGTTGCATACCTGCTCAACAATAGGATTGTTACATTTGGTTGCGTCTCTTCGCAACACCCAACGACACCACGGATATCGATCCTACAGAGGACGAGTCACCAACACAAGGATTAGCGTCACCAATAGAACTTGACCCACCAGACGAAGGATCACTCGACCTAGGATCAGCACTAGAAGAAGCACTTAACACGGCACTTTCCCGAGAGGGATCTCAAAGGACAGCGAGCCCTGTTACACCAGAAGAAGAATCGCCTGAAGGAACCCTCTCGCCAACTACCCCAAGAGCCAGAAGGATGAGTGCTGTTCCAGGACCAGCACCGGCGCCAGCGCCAAACCCGCTAGTAGGGTTGACAGGCGATCAACTTGCGGAGCTAGTAGCTCAGATAGCTACACGAAGAGAACAACACCCTCGAGTTCAACAACCATCCTACTTCGAGGGAGAAAGAACGAAATTGAGAATATTCCTGGTCCAACTAGGAATTTACTTCGATGCCTTAGGATGGAATGAAGATCAACATCACAAAAAGATAACCTACGCCAAATCACTCCTAAGGGGAGCGGCCGGACAATGGCTGGTCCCCTACGTCGAAGGAAGGCTAGAAGAAGACTGGGAAACATGGGGCCAATTCGTGGAAACCCTCAAACTACACTTTGGAGACGTGGATGCCAAGGAAACAGCCCGAAACAAAATTACGGGGGTCACCCAGAGTGGAAGAACGATGACCGAATATGCCAACGAATTCGCAATGATCGCAGCGGAAAGCGAATACGATGAAGGAACCCTGACCAGACTCCTACTAGGAGGAATGTCGAAGAAACTACAAGACGCCTGGGAGGCTGGCGAAACGGACAATCTCAATACAACCTTGGCCATCACCAGATGGGCAATCGCAAAGGAAAACAAACACAGCATGATGGACCACATCCGAAAAGGAAGACCGACAGGGAAGTTCGATACGACACCACGAAACGTCAATGGAACGTTCAGACCCACGCCGGTTAGCGAAAACCGAGGCGATCCGATGGAATTGGACGCTACCAGAAGAAGACCAGGATTCAACATCTCAGTCAAGGAATACCAAAGAAGAATGAGGGCAAACTTATGCCTCAAATGTGCCAAACCAGGACACAGAGCCGCGGCCTGCCGAAGCCAAGCGAACAGTAAAGAAGGAGCGACCTGGGAACCAAAAACCGACAACAAGAAACAATGGAGGCCACCAGCCAAAGCACGAGAAATGGGGGTCGAAAGAGAAGCCGAAGAGGAGTCGGGAAACGACGAAAGTCCCCAGTAAGCAATGGTCTGAGGGACAAGACCAAACCAAAGCCCATTGAGATGAGGAACCTATACGCGGCACTAAACAACACGGAAACATTGGACAACGAGAACGACCATATTATGGTCCAGATACGACTACACGGCAAGACAAGACAAGTTACGATCAATGCGATGATAGACTCGGGCGCAACCGAGGACTTCATCGACAAAGGGTTCTGCAGCAAATATAATATCAGAACCACGCAAGCAAAGACGACAAGAGAAGTTTACCTCGCGGACGGTCGACCCAGCGCTATGGGACCTATTACCCATACAGCGAAAGTACCTATGGACATTGGCAGCCATAGGGAATTGGCGACCTTCCAAGTGGCTAAACTACCCAACCATGAGGTCATCCTCGGGATGCCATGGTTAAAGCAACACAGTCCCCGAATCGACTGGGGCCAAGGAAAGATCACCTTCGAAAGCGAACGGTGTACGACATGGTGTTTAAAAGAATCACTAACGGTATACGCAATACCTGAAGACGAGGCGCGAGAAGAGAACTTGAAAGTTGAGTTTGGGGCGACCCAAAGCAAGAAAGATCAGAGGATCCAAGTTAAGTTACTGGATCCTCAAGCAAGAATACCGACTCGAGGATCGGCAAAGGCGGCAGGACACGACCTGTACGCAAACGAAGAAAGGACTATTCCCGCCTGAGGACAAGATGTTGTCCCAACGGGAATATCAATTACACCACCTAGAGGAACCTATGGACGGATAGCACCACCAAGCGGCATGGCAGTTAAACATCAGATTGCTGTCAATGCAGGGGTGATCGACTCCGACTATACCGGCGAAATCAAGGTGGTACTAGCCAATATGAGCGATCAAAACTATCAGGTCCAAAAAGGCGATCGAATCGCACAACTCATCATGGAGAAAATAGTTGAAAGCGAATGTTACCAAGTCCCCAAGTTAGGGAAAACTGATCGAGGACGACGAGGATTTGGGAGTACGGAAACTTCCAAAGCACAGATCTGCGAGATCAGCGCACGAGCTTTTGGAAAGTTCTACCGACGACCCGATACGACCACGGGCATCCTCAAGTACAACAAGAAAGAAGGACGAATAAGCCTAGAATCGGTTAACATTAGCACCGAGCTAGCCATCAAAAGTGGAAAATACCAGAAAGAAAGAAAGCTGGAGGAAATGGTGTCTCAAGAGTATCACGGATACTTAGACGTATTCGAAGAAGAAGAAAAAACAGAGCTACCGCCTCACCGACCAGGAGTGGACCTGGATATCAAACTCGAAGAAGGACAAGGGCTGCCGGTCAAAAAAATCTATGCGCTCTCCCAGGACGAACTGGAAGAACTCTGGAACTACATCAAGCAAAATGAAGAACGAGGATGGATAAGAGAAACCTACTCCGATGGAGGATCTCCCATCATGTTCATCAAAAAGAAGGATGGAAAACTCCGACTATGTGTCGACTATCGAGCGCTCAACTACGTCACTAAAAAAGACAGGTATCCCCTACCTCTGATAGGGGAAGCTTTGGACCGACTACGAACGGCCAAATAGTATACGAAGCTGGACATCAAGGATGCCTATCATAATGTCAGAATCAAGGAAGGAGATGAATGGAAGACAACATTCACCACGAAATACGGCACATACGAATACTTGGTTATGCCTTTTGGGCTAACCAATGCCCCAGTGGCATTCCAGAGATGGATCAACAGGACCCTGCAGTCATATATCGACATATGCTGCATAGTATATCTGGATGATGTTCTCATATACTCGGACAGTCTGGAACAACACCAAAAAGATGTGGCAGCCATCATCCGCGCCATACGAAAGCAAGGAATGAAGCTCAAACCATCGAAATGCGAGTTTCACCAAAGAGAGACAGAATACCTAGGATTCATCATCAACAACGAGGGAGTCAAAGTCGAGCCAATCAAGACCGCCGCAATATGGGACTGGAAACCACCAACCAGCAAGAAAGGAATCCAAGAATTCATGGGATTCTGCAACTTCTATCGAAGATTTATCGAAGGATTCAGCAGGACAGCCAAACCCCTATACGACAGAACCAAAAAAGACGTCAAATGGGAATGGGGAGACAAGGAACAAGGGGCGTTCGACGAATTACGACAGAAGTTATGCTCAACTCCAGTGTTGACATACTTCAAACCAGGAAGGCCACTGATGATCGAAACCGACGCTTCAAAATATGTCTGTTCAGGCATATTGTCCCAACACGACGAAGACGGGAAATGGAGACCGATAGCGTATAGGTCAAAAACGATGGCACCCGCCGAATGCAATTACGACGTACACGACAAGGAACTATTAGCCATAGTTCAGGCACTTAAGGAATGGAGACGATACCTCAGAGGAAGCGGACAGCATTTCAAAGTCCTAACCGACCACAAAAACCTAATAAGGTTTACGACAACGAAGGAACTAACGGACCGACAAATCCGATGGAGCGAAGTCTTGAGTGGTTTCGACTTCAAAATCGAATTCCGACCTGGAAAGGAAGGAGGCAAGCCTGACGCCTTAACCAGACGAAAAGCAGACATGCCCCAAGAAGGAGACGAAAGGCTCACGCAAAAAGAAAGGATTCTCTTACCAAAAGAGAAATACTTCGACACCACCATACAAGAAATGGAAACAACAACGTTCCAAACAAATGAAGAAGAAGAAATCAGCCAAGAATCAGCCCAAGATAAGGAAATCCAAACGATAAAAGAAGCGCTGGACAAAGGAAACAAAGAAATGAAAGGGGTGGCCTTAGGATTATGCCAGTGGAAGGACGTTTACCTCTGGCACCAAGGAAAAATTTGGATTCCTAACAACGAGGGAATAAGAACCAATCTTATACGACGACACCACGACATTCTTCAGGCCGGCCACGGAGGAACAGCTAAAACCACGAAACTCATTCAACGAAAATACTACTGGCCTAGGATGAGAGAAACGATCAAGCAATACGTCAAAAACTGGGACATTTGTCAACGAACAAAAGTCGTACGACATGCACCTTATGGGCTAATGAAGCCTAACGAAGCCCCCGATCGACCATGGAAATCAATATCAATGGATTTCATCACAGACTTGCCACTATCAGGAGAATCAAATGCAGTCCTAATCGTTATCGATAGGCTGACAAAAATGGCTCATTTCATACCAAGCACGAAAGACCTGGACGCGCGGCAGTTCCAAGAAACTTTTATGAGGGAAATATTCAGACTACATGGACTACCACGAGACATTATTACGGATCGAGGCTCAATATTCACATCGGACCTATGGAAAGAAACCACGAGGAAGCTAGGGATTGAAAGAAGGCTGACCACGGCCTACCACCCACAAACGGATGGGCAAACAGAACGGACAAATTCTACTTTGGAACAATATCTCCGAGCCTACGTCAACTATCAACAAGACGACTGGAAGGAGCTCCTACGAATGGCCGAATTCGCCTACAATAATGGATATCAAGAAAGCATCAAGCACACACCATTCTTCGCGAATTACGGAATAAACCCCGAATATCAGGCCATCGGACACCTGATCCAAGGAGAAACGACATCACCAGAAGATATGAGTCAATTACATGACACATTACAAGCGGAAATTACGGAAGCTCAGATACGACACAAGGAATACTGCGATGCACAGCGAAAACCCGATCCCAATTTACAACAAGGAGACATGGTGTGGTTACTACCAAGAAATATTAGGACCACCAGACCATGCAAGAAGCTCGACTACAAGAAAATCGGACCATTCAAAATCTTGGCAAGGATAGGGACCAGTGCTTATAAACTGGACCTTCCGGCCTCGATGAGAATACACAATACATTCCACATCTCTCTTCTTGAACTCTATAACGACGAGAAACTTCCTTCACAGCGGTCAGAACCTCCTCCTCCTATCATCATCGAAGGAGAACCAGAATACGAACTCGAAGAAATAATCGACTCACGCCTACACTACAACAAGCTCCAATACAGAGCTAAGTGGACGGGATATTCACCAGAACACGACAAAACCTGGTACCCCGCCGATAACTTCGAAAATGCAGACCTCGCAAGACGGAACTTCCGCTCCCACTACCCCAACAAGCCGCACCTCGATCAAGCTCGAGGAACAGGAGAACGGAGACGTACTCGTCTCCGTATGGCAGAAACAGAACCAAGAAGAAGCCCCTCCACGCCCACCGAAGACACCAAACCCGCAGGAAAATTGGGGAACCACGATAGGCTTGCCAGAGATGACGCCGACAAGCCCGCCATACCGTTCACCTTCGGCCTGGGACGAAGCGGAGCGAAAGCAAAAGGAACACGATCCGCTCCACTGGACGGGGTGCTACAACGACAACTGCTGGGTTCACGACAGCGAGAAAGCAGCTCGGGGATGGTACCCCAAGAAATCCAATGCTACGCAATCTGGTTGGAACCAGCCATACGAAACAAAGGCACCAGCAACGGAAAAGGACCAAACGGTCCAGATATCAAAGAACCAGCAACGAAAGGCGAGGCATTCCACCAGAGACTGGAAGGAATGCTACAACGACAAGTGCGCAGCACACGTCCAATACAAAGTGGACACAGGGTACTACCCGCAGAAGGACAGAACAAGGAAGGACCTCTCGCACTGGCACCGGTACCACCGAGACCCAAAGTTCCGTGTCGGAAGAAAAGGAGTCGTGGGGACACGACGAGAGAGGGAGGAGAGCGAAAAAACACAACCCGATATCGAGGCCTTACACAGGCAGATCCGGGAAGTGGTGGACGGAAGGGAGGAATCCCTAAAAAACGAGGTCAACTACCAACGAAAGGTAGCAGACCAGCAAGCCAAGATAGAGCGCCTCCAAGGAGACGTCCAAGGGCTTGGCAGGACGGTTGCCGGAGCGGAATTCAGCATGGGAAGATTGAAGAAAGAGGTGGACGATACGAGAAAAGGAAACCAAGAGCTCGAGAGCCGGAACCACGAGCTAAAGAAAGAGTTGAGAAAAGCTGGGCGGAAGTTGCTCGATTTGGGCAATTAGTATCGAGGGACTGATGCTAGGGGGAGACGGGAGCTAATGTCACAAATCGTGACTAAGCAAGGCAGATTTCACATGACTAATAATTATTAGTCATAAGGTATGTTGGGTTTTTCACTATAATGTCATTTGACTTATAGCTTTCACATGACTGCGCACTTGCGAGTCATTGGTTGATTATGATTGGTTAATGGTTTCATGATGTTACGATTGTAACGTCATATGATGTAATGATTTCGCACATGACTGCGCACTTGTGAGTAATGGGTTTTTACGCATGCGACTCATGTGAGCGCATGATCGAGTTTATTGGTTTGGATCGAGTAAAGAGGAGGTGCGCAGTTGATTCGTAAGAATCAGCTGATGGATTTCGCACCATGACTAATTATGAGTCATGGGGGCTGTGCTATGCAAGGTGACGCATCACCTGGGTTAGGGTTGTGGGAAGATGCCTATAAAAGGAGCTTGGTTCCGACCATGAGATAGGATCTTCACGCAACCATCTAAGTACTTTTCTATACTTAAGAAATTGCAAAACGATTACTCTTTACTCTCTTTACATACACTCCGCCTCTACGAGAGCCTAAGCTCTAAGAACCCGGAGACTATTATGATAGTCTCGACGGGCCGCCCGAACATAGAACTATTGTAATAGTTCTATCAAGTACAACAATCCACCCATCTTACTATCTGAAGAGATAGTATCCTTCGACGGATCACTCAAGACAAGCAAGCCAGTCCCGTACTATCTAAAAGAGATAGTACTCCCCTACGCCCTGGTGCAGAAAAGCGAGACTCGCTTACGCAGGAGACGACTGTCGTTGCCTGTTGCATACCTGCTCAACAATGGGATTGTTACATATAGCCACTGAGGCACACATTGTTCTTTCCACCCGATGCTTCTTGTACCAGACAAGCGACTCGTATTCAAACAATGTCAACAGTAGACCTCTGCGATCAACAATTCTCAGAAGAGAGTTAAGCGAGTACGCTTAACGATATACTGTAATGGGGCTACTCTGTAGGAAGACGGATCCTAAGATTGCGATCCCACCGAAGACTCAAAGTAGAAGTAAAGATCAAAATAAAGATGGAGATAATTCAAAGTAGAATCAAGAGGTAAAACTTAATATCGTTAAGCCTGAAAGCTTCACTCAATAAGTTCTCTCGAGGATCGCTGGTTATTAGAATAGTGTGTCTCACGCTTTGGTTAAGTAGAATAATATAAGGCCAGAGGACACCCGTCAACCATTCTGACCTTTCGCGAGCACCCTTCTCAGCTCAGGGCTGTCCAACTGTAACGGGGGCACTCTGTAGGAAGACGGATCCTAAGATTGCGACCGCACCGAAGACTCAAAGTAGAAGTAAGGATCAAAATAAAAATAAAGGTAATTCAAAGTAGAATCAAGCGGTAAAACTTAATATGGTTAAGCCTGCAAGCTTCACTCAATAAGTTCTCTCGAGGATCGTTGGTTATCAGAATAGAGTGTCTCTCGCTTTAGTTAAGTAGAATAATGTAAAGCCAGAGGACACCCGTCAACAATTCTGACCTTTCGCGAGCACCCTGCTCAGCTCAGGGCTGTCCAACTCACCTGCCTAGAGTAAGCCAACACTCGGAGACAGTTGGACCGCTCGGATATTAACTATCTCCACAAATAGGAAGTGCTTCCGGTGATGTCTCTCCAACTACATCTGCATGAGCAAAAACTCTTTCCTATCGGTAGCATATCAGTGGCCAACCGACATGCCCACCGGAGAGATAATATCCATTGGGACTCACTGGCCCAGCGGTGGTTTCGTCTATACAAGCTACGCAGTCCATCGGCAAATCTACTTGGCTATACTAAGCTTCTAAACCTGACTGCATGCTCCCTCGATAAGA
>Ga0307517_10007953_pt1 | contig 15313 bp, 21 predicted proteins | sample 23_EM_MG_FD_194515 | JGI IMG/M metagenome (GOLD analysis project Ga0307517, IMG submission 194515) | Populus trichocarpa ectomycorrhiza microbial communities from riparian zone in the Pacific Northwest, United States - 23_EM | ecosystem: Host-associated > Plants > Roots > Unclassified | place...
AAAACAGCTGAGGATACGAAGTAAGATTTTCACGTGTTTCCATTCTCAGCAATAAGTCAAGCTTCCGCAGATTCTCCTTTCTCTTCAATCTTGCCCTTCCATTCTCATATACCTCCCACCAAATGCCTCTTGTCAACGAGAAGATTGTGCCCTGGCCGGCAGTCAAGCCCTATGATAAGCAGGCTGTTCCTGTTCCCGGTACGAAGCGCCCTGGTCAGACTGGTGTGTACAATGCAACAATTTACTCGGCGACCACCTCAACTCACATTGGATCCCCAACAGCACACTACCGCAATGGTACCACTTAGTTTCCTACTTTATAACTTAGTTAACCCTCGTTGCAGGGATCTGGGGGTTAATTGACGAGAACACCCCGAATTTGTTGACGACTTTGGACCAAATCTTTGACATTGGCATGAAGGCAGGCGAAAATCGCCAATTTTTGGGATATCGTGCGGTGGTTTCCACCAACCCCTTGAAATATGCCCCTACCTTCACTTGGTACACTTACGGAGACATTGACCTCAGGAGGCGTTATATCGGTTCCGCCCTGCATTCCCTTTTCCAGAAAGGTGAACTCGGCGGAGGAGAATTTCAGAGTGTTGGTATCTGGGCGCCCAACTGTCCAGGTATGTGTTACCTGTATTGGCCCTCGACATTTCTGATGATAAATTCTTAGAGTGGCAAACTATTGATATTGCACTCCAAAGCTACCAAAAGGTCGCCGTCAGCTTGTATGATACACTTGGCAAAGATTCTGTTGGTACGTGTTGGGCTCCCAAAAACTGAAATGCGGCTCATTTGCTCGTTGGCAGAATACATGTATTGTCGCGTCTGTATGACTCTTTGGCACCCACCGCTAACATTTCGGTTCTAGCATCGACCACGCCCATCTCACTGTTGTTTTTGCGACTTCAGAACACATTCCTACTATCTTGAAACTAGCTCACAAGGTCCCCATGCTCAAATCTGTCGTTTGTATTAACACTCTGTCAAGCGATGCCGCGAAACTGCTGAGAGACTGGAGCTCGACCGTTGGCCTGGTTTTCCGTGAACTCTCTGAGCGTGAGTTTTTTGTGATTTTTTTTTATCCTTTTTTGTTTTGTTTTCTAAAAGCATAGGTTTACAGTCGAAGCATACGGCAAAGCAAATCTCATTGAACCAATTCCTGCTTACCCAGACCTTGTAGCCTCAATTTGTTACACATCAGTGAGTATTGTACCGGGGCTATTTTCGATCATCTTTGTTCATTACTCCAGGGAACAACAAACAACCCCAAAGGTATATCTATTCCCAACTCAATTGTTGGTTTTCATCGAATCATGTTTATAGGCGTCGTTTTGGAACACAAGAACCTGGCACTAGCAACACAAAGCAACATGTATGGACTGGAGCTGCCTGAAGAAGCCATCCTTCTATCATACCTCCCGTTGGCCCATATCTATGAGGTTTGTTACCTACGTTTCCTAAGGGTCATTTCTCAAGTAAAAATCTCTAGCGCGTCTGCGAACTTTGCATCATCGCTGTTGGTGGAAAGATTGGTTATTTCACTGGAGATCCATTGCGTCTCCTTGAGGATGCTCAAATCTTGAAGCCCAACTTCTTCCCTTCGGTTCCTCGTGTCCTCAACAGAGTTTACCAGGCCGCCATGGCTGGCGGTAATGTACCCGGAATCAAAGGGAAATTGTTCAACAGAGCTATTCAGACCAAGCTTGAGAGACTAAATACCACCGGAGAGGTGACTCACGCGCTTTGGGATAGACTAGTTTTCCGCAAAGTGAGCCAACAAAAAACTGGTTTGTTTATTCGAATAATGTCATTTGCCCATAGATTCAGGCGGTCTTGGGAGGACAAATTCAACTCGTAACCAGTGGATCCGCTCCCATCAGTCCAAAAGTCATGGATTTCTTGAAGATTGCGTTCGCATGCGAGGTTGCTGAAGGTCAGTCCACTGGATTGTTTACGTTGCTGTGTTAACAACGCTTACGCTTACAACGTCTCAAATTCACAGGGTAAGATATATCGACAGCATCATTCTTGAGTTTCTTTCTAACCTCAGACTGTCTTCTACGTAGTTATGGTCTGACAGAGAACTGTGCGACTTGTTCCAGAGCGTGGCCCAACGACCCAACTGCCAGCGGTACCGTCGGCCCCCCGCAACCCATCAATGAGGTCAAGTTAATCGACGTTCCGGCTATGGGCTACACGTCAGAAGATAAACCCAACCCCCGCGGAGAGTTATGTGTACGGGGGACGAATTGCTTCTCTACATACTACAAAGGTAAGCCATCCCACTTTGTGGGTTTCTCTGACCTCCTAACCTTGCGACAGACGAAAAGAACACGAAGGAGACCGTTGATATGGATGGCTGGATTCACACTGGAGATGTTGCCGAGATTGACTCGTGCGGACGTATCAAGATTGTCGATCGTGTCAAGGTGAGTTTTGGCTGGCTGACTGGCCAGTGTGGTTGCCGCCGGTCCCGCCTCTTTCATTTATCAAGTTCTAATAATGTTTGTCGCGGAATCACAGAATATCATGAAGCTCGCACAGGGCGAATACGTTGCTCTCGAGAAGATCGAGAACCTGTACAGCAGCACGCCCATTGTTGCCCAGATTTATGTCCATGGCGATAGCTTACAATCGTTCCTGGTTGCTGTTCTTGTCCCCGACCCGATCCAGTTAGCAGGCATTGCTGGCAGCCTCACTGGCACAAAGGTGTCTCCAGAGAATACCCCCGCTCTTGCTGCGGTATGCAAAGACGAGCGTGTCGTGTCGCATATTTTGTCAATCCTCACAAAGGTTGCTGACCAGAGTGGCTTGAAAGGGTATGCCGCTGTGATTTTCCATTTGGACCTCGTTGGATAACTTTTATGCTATCATAGGTTCGAGCGAATCAAGCGACTCCATCTTAGCATGAACGCCTTCAGTGTGGACAATAACACTCTCACGCCCACAATGAAGATCCGGCGCAAGGACGCGTATAACATGTATAAGAAGGAGCTCGATGTTCTATATGCCCTCGGCGAACCTTCATCGAAGCTCTGAACGCTCTTCGCCTTATATAACATCATGACCAAGGTAATGGGACGCGTTTTATTCCGAGATCATTCCTGCAATGCATATACTGTATGATATACCACCCGAGATGACCAACCTTTCAGGTTATTGCGCTTGATGAGCTTCTGTTGAAATCTTTAAATTATCATCTACATATACATACATCTAGGATCTAGAATCAACGCCACAGGAAATCAAAATCATCTCCGGGCCTCGGTTACCGAGATTCGAGATAAACTTCCATGACGCAGATCCATCATGATCATGATCGTTATATCATACTATAGCTCCCGTGTTGCGGGGCGTCTGATTGGCCGAGTGAAAAGAATTTGAGTCAGGTGTCTCCATTGATGCATGGTTAAATGAATAGTGAATTCAATGAGAAATGGGAAGGAATGGTGTCATTCAGTCTGAAACCGGGATGGTATGGTTGCGAGCTTCTAATTTCATTCGGTGGAGTTCCTTCCTATTCTTTCCATATATTTCGGGTTTATTGGGTTTATTGGCTTGATTGGCGGCAGTCGGAGTGCGATATGACATCGAAGAGGAACTGAGTATTCCAGAAAATAGTAACGTGGGAGAGATTGTTGAGTCAACCAATCAGATTGAAGCCGACACCGGGGAGAATGGAAAGGACTCAAATTTTTTACAACAGAGGTGATTAATCAGAATTACAGTGTTTGCAGGGATAAGAGTGACATCATGGGAAGAACAAAGAAGGCAATTTATCTGGGATTCCCAAAAGATTTGAACGCCAGTCAGGGTTCTGGGTGGTTCGCAGGAAGTATCGACATCGTCGACGATGAATGCAAAAGAGGCGTCCGCTCAGTGGCTTCCGAATCTGTTACATATCCTAGTGTATGCGAGATTCCCCGGGATATCAAACATCCACCGAGCGCCACGAGAACCATGACGAGGAGCCAGAGGTACCCACCAAGGACGCCCTTGGAGGTCGACAAGGCGAAGAAAGAGCTGCAGTAATTAATTTTACATTGGGTAAGATATATATAATCATGTAAATACCTTATAAAAGCGGGTGCAAACGCTCTGGAAAAACACATGGCCCAAAGCACGATACCATTTGCTTTCCCAAGGGCAGATGGCGAGGGCGCATTCTGGATCACAAGGATCATGCTTACCCTATAGAAAGGAGTAAGTATCTTTTCAGTGATCTCGAGATGGTGCCGTATTGATACGCACGAGTATGCCAAACAACCTATCCTCGACATGATCATTATCAGGAAAATCCCCAGCCAGATCATGTAGGTTACCCTCGCCTGTTCCTCTTCGCTATCGTCATTACCCATGCCACCATACCGGTTATACCTCAAAGGCATAATATCAACGCCTGGTACATTCCAGCTTGAATGCAAGTCCAGATTAATACCCAAAGCCTTTTCATGAACGCCTCGACGAGCGACGATATTGAGTAGGGGAACAGCAAGGTAAGTCAAAGGCCAAAAGAACATGCAGATGTTGTACAGCCGTGCATGGTCGACTTTTACGAGGAGCGTGGGCAGGAGCATAATTTGGAGCAAGATGGAGCTTATTCCAGCTATGGCTAATGCGTAGCCTATTTGAGAGGCCTGTCATGCCCTTAGAGATAAAAAAAGACGGAATAGAGATGGGAACATACGGTGAAAGAGAGTCCTCCAAGGCGGATGGGGGTATAACAAAAGAGAACAAAGACGGCATCAAATGCGGTTGCGGTAAAGCAGAGGGCTGCACCAGATATGGCAAGAGAGCGGATGACGGGATGTCGGAGGAGTTCGACCATAGACGTGGGCCGGATGCGCTCTGGATTGGGGGAAGGGGTACGAGAGCCGGTTGGGATGGTAGTTGCCCGTCGTTTGCTGGGGAGCGTCTAAAGGCAAAAACAATGATTCGAGGAAGGTTTTCACAGAGAAGAGAGTATCTACTTCTTCCAGACGGAAAGCAGCTACGAGTGCGACCATCAGTGCCATAATCCCAGTTGCGAAACATGGCAAAAAATAGGGATATTCCTTGAAAAAAGGATAATGAAAGAAACGGGGGAACTGCGCAGCTGGATCAGCCAGCGCACCGCCTATGAGGGGTCTAAGAGGCAAGAATGAGAGAAGACATTAGAAGAAAGGAAGAGGCGTACCCTACGACGCTACCGAGAGGCCAAAAGAGACCGTAGAGAGGAAACGCGAAAGCTTGGTTTGAAGTATCTGTGAGTTCACCGAGGACGGAGTGCAGGACGGCGGCATTGCCTGAAAATAGGCCAGCTGAGATATGGGGGTGAGTATATGCGCGTCAAAAATGAGGCAAAAAGCACACCAAGACAGCGTGAGAGAAGAATGAAAGGGAGAGAAGGAGCGAGACCGAGCCCGATGGTGGATATGGCTAGTCCAAAGGAGCCAATGAGGACGACGGGACGCCGCCCGATATTATCTGGGGTATGACTGTTAGCAATGGGGGCCGGAGAGACGCAAGGTTGGCCATACCAGACACACGGGCCCATTGATATATGCTGCAAAGTTGGAAAAAGGCAAATGTGGACTCCTAGAGATTAGATTAGGTGGCGGTGGCGGGTGCAATAAGAAATGGACTGACGACAATGCCGCTGTAGAAGCCGATGTAGGAGGGGTGGCGGATGACATTGAGATGGAAGAGGAACTGGTTTATGTAGGGGAATATCTGGGTAAAGGTAAGCGGGTCAATGAACCGGACGGCGCAGAGGACGGCGAGCTGGCTGGAATTGATGGGTGTGGCCATGAGGTAGGATCGGGCCGACCACCACCTCTCTTCCCATGACCCTCATGAACAGCGAAGCCCCGATCGTCGTTGCCCCCCGCCCCGTCCGCCTCAACCTCCCAGACTCCTCTCGGTAAGCCCCGTCTCCGCCGTCCCTCCCGTGCTCACTCTGCCGCAGCGCTGCCTTGCCGTCGGAGGCCCTAGACGAATTCTTGTCCATCCTCACCCCGGCCTTCCTCCGCAAGCCCCGCCCCTTCCGTCCGCGTCCCACCGACGAGCTTTCCGACCCAAAGCCTGCCCCCGTTGACCCAGACGGCCGCTGGATCGCATCCACTCTTCTCTGTCAGTCCACCAGTCCCTTGTACTTTCTTCTTCTCACGCCCCCAGTCAGCGTCCCCCGTATCCCGCACCCATACCCGCAATCCTTTCCAGCGAAACAATGGACGCTCACCCATCCCTGCGCCACCCCTTACCCCAGCCGCCGTGCCGCTCCCTACCCCAAGCCCCGACGAGCTCGCTGAGATCGTCTAAAATCAACCCCCTATTATTTATCTAAACGCATTCGTTATACCATCAACTACTCTACCGGATCTCCTCGCTTTCTTTATCCTCGGCGTCTCTAATCATATCCTAACCACCTATTTTTCTTCTTCCCTTCTCTATCGTTTTGTTGTTTTCCGTTATTTAATATATCCCGATTCCAATTTGATTATACTTCAAGCGGCCCTTGTAAAATCCCCTCTGTATCTAGTACATCCAAGTTTATATACAACATATACCATCTTCATCTGATTGCTCAAGGAAGCCATGGAAGAATGCTTGCTCCTCCGACACCTTCTGTCAGATAAATACTCACTCCATCTTCATTGATAAAAAAACAGTCCTCTAAGCGGACCCCGACCTGCGTGCAGGCAAAAAAAAAATTAATACAGATGCACCTCATTAAAAACGATAGAAAGCTACCTTGCCCTCGATATATATTCCCGGCTCATCCGAGAAAGTATGTCCAATGTTGATTACGTCGTCGCTGCCGCCCCGTAGATAAGGCTGTTCGTGTACTTCCAGTCCTATCCCTGTTCAAAGAAATCGTCCTCAACCAAGGATCACACCACAAAGATTAAAACAAATCAGGGAACCCTGGTTATCACTCCGACGCCACCCATGAAAACGGGAGGTTCGGAAGATTTTGTAGAAATGGGAAGACCATGAAACTTACCATGTCCAAGCCGATGGGTGAAATATCTCTCGTATCCAGCTGCTCCAATTACCGCACGCGCAGCACCGTCAACGTCTCGCGTGCATGTCCCGTTGCGAGCCGTCTGAAAAGCCGCGGCTTGTGCGGCTTGGACGACGCTCCAGACTGTCCGTTGTTCCGGGGAGAGTTTAGAGTTGATGGAGACGGTCTGTCGGATTTCGGAAACAAAGTCGAATTAGACTATCTTGGATTCATTCTTCACGGAATTGAATCATAGTGGGTTCGAAGAATGAAGGCAAAGATGAGGAAATGTTGGTATCGAACCTGGAGCACCCTGTGCATAACCCGCCACATTCACAATGAACTTCATTTGAAGGAGAAAAGCCACAAATTCGATCATCACCATGATCAACCGCCACATCTGTTGCGCTGTGCCGCAACGAAGCAGGCTGGAGAGCACCTCGTCGATGTCAAAAGTATGAAATTCCAAATCGATTGTGCTTGTGATTGAAGCAGCTGGAGAAAAGCAAAAAGGAAAGAAACAGGAAGATGGAACTCCAACTGGACCTTCAACGCAGATTCGCGGCAAGAATTTCCAGAATGAGTCGGAAAAAGAAAAAAATATTGACTGGTCCCACGAGGGTTTAACTAGCGTTGGCAACATTGAAAAGGGTGTAAGGCGATTTCAAACTGGGCCGCAAGCTGGACCCACAGTTTGGAATGTGAATGAATTACTGGCAACAGCGGAGAATCGGCAGGGTGAAATCAGGTGCAAGGCAAAAGAGGCTAACGATCACAATGAAATGAATGGGAAATGAGGAGCAAAGAGCCGAGATCACGCCCTGCTCCATGTAAAAAGATGGCGTAACACACAAAAGCCGACTGTTGAGCCTCGAAGCCCTAGTATAAAGCGAAAGTGGAAATAAAATTGAAAGACGAGGGGGCTGGTGAAGGCCAAAAGGCTCCTCCAGAAGAAAGGAGAAAGAAAAACTAGGGAGTATAAGGAGTACGCACCCTTGTGACATCACTATAATATCCATGCAAGGAGGCCGTGCAGTCAAACAATGCAAAGTCAGTCCGCGCAAGCGTCCGATCGGTGCCGCTGCCGTGTGGTAGGGCTGCGTTCTCTGTGGGAGCAGTGGGGTTAGAGAAGGTCGGCGGTTGAGGAAATGCAAGAAAATATGGGCCGCTTGTCTGGTGGAATATGGAGGGAAGAAAGAAGGGAACACGTGGTCATGAAGCAGGTGGTCATGAAGCAGGTTAGACCAAAGCTTGCGATGAAAAAGATAACAAAAACAGATGAATGTGAATGATTCAGAAAGGGCATTGGCCAAGAGGACGGACTGGAAACACGACGCCGGGGTCGAGGTAGAAATATAGAAAGCGAGGGCTGCCAATGCAATCAAGGCTCGACGGCCCGCGAAACTCAGCTCGCCCATAAGTAATAACATAGCTTCGAGCCCACCCCAGCAATCTGATAAAAATGGTCAGAGCCCTGGTGAGAGATGAACAACCTCGAATAAGTACCATTGGTTCATCAGGAAGAGATCTGGAAGAGGAAAAAGGAGATCTCCGAGCAGAGGTTCAAGGAGAAAGAACCAAAAGGTAAAAGGGAATAAAAGTTTGGACCAGGATCCGACATCAAATACGGGTCCAAATCATAGGGATAGTAAATGGTTGTCTACATAAGAGAGGATACAAAAACAATACAATCACGCACCTCCAAATAAGGTGAGGCATCCGCCGTCCTTGAGCCCTGCGGCGCCAAGTGCAGACGCCATCATGGTCCGGGCTTGGGATTCACGAATCCCAGGGTACAGCTTCTTATGTACGTCCCGAATAGCGAGCAACGTTGCCTGACAGTGAGAGAATCGGGGGAGCCACGAGGGATAGAACAAGGGAGATGTCAGAATGGAAATTGTATGCCAAAAGAGATCAAGAGTGAAACCAAATATGGGAAATATGGGAAGGAGTACCGTTGGTATGCAACGCGGAGGAGTTAAAAAAAAAAAAAAAAAAAGGATCTGGCCGCGGGCACACTCGCTTGAATATCCAAACGACCGGCCGCTGAGACCATTGCTGGAACAATAAAGAAGAAACATAGCCCAGAGAGGGAGGGCGCAATTTTGGTTTGACGAACCAAACGCTCGAATAGATATCACCTGTAGACATAGCGGCGGTCCCCGCGACCAAGAGAGGTGCCGCAAAACGCCTCACCTCAAGGAGTGGGCGCGACGGCGTGCGTGTCAAAGTGTGAAGTCCCATACGGGGCTGGGCACTGAGACGACAAAAAAAGTAGATGGGGACGGAATACATCATGAAGAAAGGTGGTTCAGAAAAGGATGCTCACTTCGTTCACACATTTGAGAATCCGAAGTTCATCTTCCGATTTGCGTTCACGCATTTGGGTAATTTCGAGTGGGGCTGAGAATACCTGAAGCGTTAAAGGTGCAGAATAGGTAGCATCGGTGAAGTAGGAAGGGCAATTCGTGCTGAGAGTATTGTCTGTCCCCGAGGCGCGTTGTAGACCGTCGACAATGAACTTACGGATGTTATTGTCGACGAAAACTTTGAACTGTTCGCCAGGGGGTGGGGGGGCCAAAAGGGAGAGGGCCGAAAGTACAATGGCATATGGGTCTGCTTCTTCTGACCATTCGACGTATTTGATCGACCTCTCCGGACTCGGAATGGGGAGCATCCTCGCACGAGTTGCCTCGAACTTCGAGGGCAAAGTCAGCTCTGTTCAAATGTTCTCGCATGTGTTGAGAGACTACTGCACCTTTGGGGTCAAAATTGTGACCTATGTCGGAGGGGGAATCAGGTTTGTTGCTAAGAGGGACTTTAAAAATTACTTCAAACTTGCCTCCGGTAACACCTGTGTTTTTCCATCTTCAAATTCCTTCGTTAAAGGCGAGATAACCAGTAACAAAGGTCGTTCGGAGAGAGTCCACTGGGCTTTAGAGAAATTGGCAAAGAACTGAGTGTTCCCCCCCGGTTCAGCTATGTATGCCTTAGCCCCCAGAGAGTGAAGTGTCTTCGCAAGAGAAGTTTGTCGGGCGAGATACTCGCTGTGACGAATTGGGGGTGTTGATGCACAATGCGAGGTAAGACGAGGGGGCCACGAAGAAAGACGTCCCTGGAAAGCCTCGGGAAATTCAACCAAAAGCCAAAAAACGCCAATAAGGACAAGTAGTCCAGACATGATGCCTACTAGCTTCCCAGAACGAGTACCCCTTCGTTCGGATAGGTATTCGATTTTTGCGGCTTTCCCGTGGGACCTCGTATTGCACGTATTCGTCATTCGATGATTTGTGGTTATTGGACGAGCCGGAGGCTTACTATGTTATCTGTTCGGCAAAGCCCGAATGCCAGATAACATGGCGTTGCGAGCCTCGTCTCAGGTTCTTAAGGACTCTTTTTGCTGATTTTCAATCCATGTTCATTTTTGCAATAGGTTTAACATATTTGTCTCCTAGAAATGATGTTGAAAATCAGAATGTTATCTACCACAGCACAGCCACAACCCATATCTGCCATGGCGGGCCGCATTCTTTATATTAGCCATGACAACACCTTGAACATGCATATGGATGATAACTCTGACACAGACACCCTCATCGCGCTTGTAATCAGCCTTCTTCCAAACGGGTCCCAGTCATTCGCCCAGGATGTCGTCATCGATGCCCTCGTTTTAGCTAACGGCGATGCGGAAACCGCCGCACGAACCTTAATATCGAGCGCATCCACAACATCGACACGAGAGCTCAGTGGGAATGAATTGTCAAATAAAAGGAAACCCGTTGACCTTGATACTTGGCTAAAACCTCCATCTAGAAAGCGGAAACTTGATCCTGTGGCTGGCCCCTCAAGGTCACCAAAGTTTCCCCAACACGATTCAAACCTTGACAATTCAAAGCCCACCGTGGACCTTATGTCTGTTTTGCGCCAACCTCCATCACCGAAGAAAGAGAATACACAATCGCGCCTGCTTCCCATGTTGCTTGGTACCCCAGAGCTGGTAGCACAACATACGCCATGTACTTTGCACCTTTCCATTCTCCCACCTGAGCTTTCTTGCGGGTTATTCTACGCAATGATCGAAGCTTCAAAAACCTGGAAACGGAACAAGTGGTGGTTATTTGATAGGGTAGTCGAGAGTCCTCATTTAACATCATTTTTCGCTCGAAAAACGGATGGATTAGACGACGATGAATCGTGGCAGGAAGCTGCCCAATATTGGTAAAAAGCATGGCATCATTATTTATCAAGCTCGACTTAGTCCTTCTCTTTTCATCATAGGTATAATGGACGAATGACGGAACCCCCTACGACGTTCCCACCGGAAATGGAGGAAGCCTGTAAGATCATCGAAAATATTGTGGACGAACAAATGAGGAAACGGAAAACGACTTTCAGTCTCGAGTGGGCAGGGAAGGGTAAGGATCCATTGTGGCGGGCGAACGTCGCCGCATCAAACTGTTATCAAGGGGGCAAAGAAAGTGTAGGCTTTCATTCTGACCACCTTACTTATCTCGGCCCTTACCCCACCATTGCATCGCTGAGTCTGGGTGAGCCCACCCATATATGTAGCATCTTTTTTCTCTGTTTACGATCACATTCAATTCATAGGAACAAGAAGGACTTTCAGCCTTCGTGAGGTCATTCCGACCGATCAGATTGGGACCCGAAAAGCACAAACATTCAACATTCCCTTGCCGCATAATTCAGTAAGCAACGATCCCTCACGCATCCTAATACTTTCACTTTATGTTTTGGTCCTAATCCTCTAAACCTTACTCCCAATTTTAGTTGATTATTATGCACGCTTCGTGTCAGGAGAGATTTAAGCACTCCATTCCTCCTCAAGCCGCAATCGATCTCTTCAGGCCCTCCTTCCCTCCAGGCGGTGCAGACTCTGAAATTGAACCTTCAAACTGTCGCATAAACATCACTTTCCGCTTTTATAGACCAGATTTTCGACCCCCAAGTATTCCACGATGTTTGTGTGGGGTGCCTACCATACTGAGGCCGGACATGAAAAACAGGAGTATGGACGAGACAGATCGTTATTGGTGGACATGCTACGCTGGAGCGCAGAACGACGGTAAAGGATGTAAATTCTGGAAGGTCATGAACATGAGAGAAGAAGGACGCGGTGTATTGTCGCCATCCCCGAGATTACCTTCAAGTTAAAAACTGGAATACATACCATGTCAGTTGAATTCCCCAGTACGTCACACGTGGATCTAGAAATATCTCCGCAGATATGTTGAAATGTTGATCAGAGCCTAGAGGATCTATGTAACGTAAACTTTCCCAGAAGGTTGTATGTATGTAATACAACCTTCCTGACAACATCCAGTCAATTTTGTGAATTTGTATCTCATCTGTCGGTCATGGCGTCACAGGAATCAAGGCCCTTGTTGGAAGATGAGCGTCAGAGCGGGCTGGAGCTTCACCATGAAATGATCACCAGGTCCAGCAAACAAATGCCCTTGCCCAAAGTTCAGTTGGGCGTGCTATGTTTCCTCCGTACTTTGGATCCCATGAACTTTACCCAGATCTTCCCTTACATTAACGAGTTCATAACCGACCTTCATGTGACAAGCGATCTTTCCCAAATTGGATTCTATAGTGGGCTTGTAGTGGGTGGAGAATTTCTTCATCCTCATGGCCTTATTCTCGATTCTCATCCCGCTTTTCAGGAAAGTTCTTTTGCTCTTACTCAGTTACTCGCAATTTATCCATGGGGTTTTTTTTCTGGTGCGCCTCTCTTTCTTCTTTTTGTTGCGGTGAGGTATTCAAGCCCGACCGGTTAGACCGTGTGGGTCGCCGACCAGTGGTTTTGGCTGGTGTGGCGGGTCTTTCAGTTACAACCCTCCTATTTGGGACATCCACAAGCTTCAAAACGGCTATAGTTTTTCGGGCGCTTGGTGAATACAGGTTGTTTATCTGAAAGCGATTGAATCACAACTCCCTTTTTCGCGAAGTCGGCTTGTTTTCAGGGAACGTCATTGTTATCCCAGCCATTCTGTGCGAGATCACGGATGAAACAAATCAAGCGTTCGCCTTCTCTTTCTTTGGGGTGTGGTGGCCAATTGGTGCTATCATTGGGTATTACTTTTTCAAGTGCATGGATCTAATGCTAATATCCTCTCGTTGATAGGCCTCTAATTGGTGGCCTCCTCGCAAAACCGGCTATGCGCCATCCAAAATACTTGAATTACGAACTTTTCAAGACATACCCGTATATCCTGCCTTGCTTTCTCGTATCAAGCATTACGGCCATCGCCTTTATCATTGCTTGTTTCTTCTTGAAAGAAGTGTGTGCATGATTCATAAATTTAATTCAATGGCTCACATTTCCCTCAGACTTTGTATGTGGGTACCGATCAAACGCTTAACAAACCTCCCAACAACTCCAATACTTCCACTTCGAAAGATTTTACCCTAAGACAATTGTTCAACATCCCAATAATACGCGCTTTATGCGCCTCGGGTTGCGCCTTGAGCTTTATCTCGACCGCATTTGATGTACTTTTCGTGTTGTTTTGCTTTTCCCCTGTGAGTGCTGGTGGTCTTGCATTTTCGGTATGTCGGCGTATGTCTTTATCGAATTGCAAATTTCGTGACCAACAACCATGTAGACTTCTGAAATTGGATTTGCATTGTCGGCTTCCGGGATTATAGCAGCACTTCTTCAGGTTTTCTTCATGCCTGCTATCCTGCGCCGTGTCAACCATGCAAGGATGTACCACTTTTGCATGAAAATCTGGCCGTTCACATTTCTGTCTTTACCTGTCCTGAACATCATTGCAAGACGCGGAATTGTACCGGGTACGACCCAGCTCGACCCATTTACAATTCTTACTCTGTGGATTTGTATTGCAGTAATATTGTGTATGACAAGGGTTGCGTTCCTTGCATATTCGTGAGTATCTGTGGTTTTGGTCAACATATCCCTGAAAATTATCTTCACCAGAGTTAATATGCTTCTTGTAAAAAAGTTTACGCCAAACACATCGTCCTTGGGATCTACCACTGGCTTGATACAATTTTGTATATGCTTCGCCCGCGCATTCAGCCCATCATTTGCGAGGTATGTAATATAAATAAGCGTTCGTAAGTATCTGTATATTAACTACCTTCCTGCCCTTTCTCAAGCTCTGCCTTTGCTTTTTCTGCGAATAGAGGCGTTTTTGCGTCACACTTCTGGGTTATTCTTATGGTTTCCATCGGGGTTTCGGGCACCTTGTTCTCCAGAAAGATTGTCATGGAAAGTTTGAAGTCGGCATAGGAGGATAGAAGTCGCTGCTGGGACCGTGGTGTTGTGGGATTTAAAGATGTAAATATTTAGTACCAATCGCTAATAATAGCAAATGATTTGTTTTTTCGATGAAATTCGGGCCGCGTGTGTGTGGTTCATTTCGGGAAGGCTCCGCATCATTATTTAGCACCAACCTCGCTCAACCCACACCTTTCACGCGAGGCAGCGGCGATATATTCAATCCAGTTCTCGGATTCCAGTCCACATAGGATGGCGAGGCCACCTACTGATGAAGGTTGGTGTGAACTTATAATTTCTTAAACATTGCTCATGCTTGTTCAGAACATGCACCCCTGTTAAGCGATCCTGGTGAACATCTGGAAACCAATCCAAACCGCAGGTATTCCATTGGGGAGCACCTTAACTCAGTTGCTCAAGAACCTCTCACACCGTTGACAAAGATTCTGCTTATCCTTGGACTTGTTCTCCTTCTCACAAGCTCAGTGCGTCGGAAACACGCGTAAAAGACAGTAACTCACGCGTTTGGCGTCGTCCTAGGTGTTCATTGGACTATTTGCAGGAGCTCAGCACCGCTTGGGCTTGGAGCGTGGTGGAGGAAAGGATATACCCACTGAAACTGTTACGGTCACAGCAACAGCAACTCTGCCACTCACTTCTGTTTCGATTACTACCTCTACCAGCACTTCCACTACAACTATTTTTCCACCACCTATTCCTGTGCCGACAACGGTCCCAGAAGAGGTATGCATAATTTCCTGTTTCATTCATGCTTTTGCTTACTCTCTTCTCTAGAAAGCATGTCTTGAGCCCCATTGTGTCATACTATCAGCGTCCATCTTGTCGTCTCTTGATCCCTCGCAAGACCCATGCGAAAACTTCTACGACTTCACTAGTAGGTCAGCATATCAATTGTGGTCCATTCCTGACCTTTTTATTTAGATGGTGGTTGGTTAAGCTCTCATCCTTTGCCCGCTGACAAAAGCAGTTTCGGAAATTTCGAGTCCCTCGCTGAAGAAAACAAGCAGATTATCAGGAACATACTGGAATCTACT
>Ga0307517_10007954_pt1 | contig 15312 bp, 18 predicted proteins | sample 23_EM_MG_FD_194515 | JGI IMG/M metagenome (GOLD analysis project Ga0307517, IMG submission 194515) | Populus trichocarpa ectomycorrhiza microbial communities from riparian zone in the Pacific Northwest, United States - 23_EM | ecosystem: Host-associated > Plants > Roots > Unclassified | place...
CGTCGGAGACATAGCAGAAGTAAGTGCCAAAAAAAAACCCTCAATACCAGAAAATAATATGCACCTTCTGAAGATCATATTCACCGAGGGCGCCAACATCCACCGTTATCCATATATAATGGCCACAGGCACAGCGACCACTTATGACAGCGCCAATCTGACGTTTTCGATGACTCCTTCTCAATATATAAACCTCCCGCACACCACCCTTGAATTTCCTATTTCTTGCTTTATTGATCCAGAATCGAAGAAATGGAAAAACAAGAAACCCATGCCTATCACCGGATCAACCATATCTATTGGTGGATTTTTAGTCAAAATAAAACGGGACACTGACAGACGACCCACCTTCGAAATCGAGCTCGACAGCATCGCCTACTTAGCTCGACAATCTGTAACATCCGGTGGCAGTGCAGAAAGTACGTGTTGTACTTATATATTACCGAAAAACATGATATATCTTCCTCCCCGACTATGTCCCGAAGCAGATTCAACTATGATAACGCGGTGAATAAAAAAAGAAAACATTCGCAAGAAGATCACGAACCCAAACACATCCACACTGACGAAGACGAAAAGAAATAATCCGTGAACCATTTCAATATGTATTTGTATCCTTTATGTCCTGAACATTAAATGAGATTGAATAACGAAACCATAAAACAAAAACGTACAAGAAAAATTTTTGAGAATGGGATGACAGTAAGATAGACGACGCCAGGAAATTGAAATAACAGTACATACTGACAACAGAATCAGCTCAGAGGCGTTGAACACAGCCAATGCACCATTAGACCGTGTAGTATGGAGTGTAAAATAGAAAAAGATGAGAATGGATAAAACCTGCGTATCCGCTGACACGCTGTCCGAATTTTCCCACACTTCGCATACTAAGCACAAGTGGATTCTGCAAGTACCCGAGCGAAGCGAGGGGATGCGCTAGTCCTACAACATAAAAGAGCAGGGTTCCCACGCTTGCGGCGCCCGTTCTCGGAAGCAGGACACTTGCCGCCTCGCGTCTCTTGCTCTGCACCTTTCCGATCGTCGATTTCATCGCTGCCCTTACCTTCTTTTTCTTTTCAGCATGGGTGGAGGACATGCCACGGTGGCATCTTCATTTTTCTGTGTTTGGCTGCATGCTCTCGGTGTACACAAACAGAGAGGGGGCTTTGCATGACGTTGGGTCTCCCACGCCCTTTTTAGGCCTCCCTGCCAGTTTTTCAACGCAAGAGGCTTGCCACCTCGCGTCTCCTGCTGTAGATTCTTCCACGCAACATGTTCGAATTTGCCAGTGCTCACTGTTCCTCTATCGTAGAAGGCGCCGCTGTGCCACAGCAATATCTTGCTTTGCTTGGGAGCTGTTTACGCACTGGATTATGTAATTGTCTGGAAATGTTCTGTGAACTTAGAGACAGAGGGGATGTGTTCCAACAGGAATAACGGAGACTAAGAGAAATAGGCATTTTCGATACCCATCTGCTGGCGTGTCACACTCAAATCCTGTCATCTGATGGGACTACAAGGGTGGGAACCTAAGGTGGAGGGAGGACCCGTGAATTTCATGTCAAATGCCTGATCCCCATCCGGAGGAAATTTTGGAAAAAATCCGGATATGCCTCAGACCTATCCGGAGGAAAATTGAGGAAATTTTGGAAAATGCCTGAGTTAAATATCCGGATATAAATTGCTTAAAGTAGAGAGGCCTGATCCAAGTTCGGATAAAAATTGGTTGAAATTCTCATGACCCGCACGTGAGTGTTCGGATCGCGAACTTGTAACCACCTAGTGTTATCTCACCTCTACTAGTACAAAATGACTCAATCAGGCCAACTGCATGCGAGATAACACTAGGGGAGAGTAATAAGATCATTGAAGATCCAGTTTTGCAAGTCCAAATGAAAAATCTTACAATTGTATTGATCGGGAGCTAGGTCAATGGGTGACTGGCTGATCTATTCTATTTAGAGACGTGATGCGGTTAGGTCCACAACATGAGAAAAAGTGATACTAGTGCCGGAGTGACGTGACATCTCGATTCACTGCTTTGCCAATGTCATGGTCGCCGTCAACAGCACTCCTTTTTATCCCTCTCACCGGTATTTAAAGGCAAGAAACAATGTTCAGAACTAATTCTCAGATACGGGTCAAACATCCCATCGAGTTCTCTCGACTTCAGTTTCTCCATGTTTTCTAACATCCCCTCTGCAATACCCAACTGTGGCTCAGATACAATTTCGATTCCGACGCAGCCAGACGGAAGGCGAGTACACAGTTGGGCCTTAGAATCATCTTCTAATTGTAATCGTATTTATCACATAGCTCTTCTCAGTTCGAAACAGCTCCTTCCATTGAGTACGACGTCGAGAAGGCAACATGCATTCCTCTCAATGGATCGCACAATATGCAGGCACTCGAGGTTACAACAGGAGTGGACATTCAATGGAGGTTTTGTAAGTTTATTCACAATTATGTCGCTTAACTCCTAGCTAATTCATTCCTCGATGTAAAGCTCATAGGCCTCGCTGCGTAAGTTTTTCTTCATTTATTGCAAACTCAGAAATCTAACAATACCACCCAGTATAAATGGAGCGATGTTTGCGATAACATCAGATTCCATCTTCAAAGTCGATTCCTACGCTTGTACCGCGGTTGCCATCAGTAGCGCTGCATGTGGGTTTGGGATTGCCTGTGACGTCTGGTTCCTCCTCCGTTATAGTTGGGTGGACTTGAGGACGTTCATTGTACGCCCCCATCCAACTACAACCTCCTCACAATCTAATATTATGTCCTATAGCACCGTTCTCACGACGTATATGATTCACATGTTTTCTTCTCCCTGTCCTCTCGCGTGCCTACCTTCTGCGCGCTGGTTTCTTCCATCTCACTCACGTCCTTCCTGGGGCTTATCGCATTCGATGCAAGGCCTGTAAGTGTCCTCATGATCGGGGTGTTGGTAGCCCTTGTGATGTTTCTCCAATTTATCGTGTACGGGACGCATCGATTTGCTAGGTCCACTTTGCGCATCTGGAGAACTGGAGTTGTAATCAACATTTCTCAGGGCTTCCGCGGTTTAGTTGGCGGAGGATAGTTTCTTTTCGTCCTTCTGTTCATTGTCGTCGTTTCTGCTTTCTGATTTTTATGTTCATATGTTCTACTTACTGTCATTTGTTTACGAACTTCCTTTTCCCTTCATCTCTCAACTTTTTCGTTCATCTGCACAATATTTCTGCTTTATAAGTACAAGTTTTCGCAGCCCAAGTTTCGTTGGATCAGAGTGTACACTATCGTAATCGTTCCTGAAAGTTCCCAAGGAATCGTTATTTCATCCGGTTGACGCCACGTGATCGATTCCGCGACTTGAATTTTGAATTTCGCCGTCCTTCTGTCGCTTCTCCCACCATGAGTGCAACTCTTCACGCCCTCAGTTTCAGTTGCTTTTTTTTTATCAACAACCTCTCACATTTCAGGAGGTTCTGGTTCTCAATGGCACGACTAACAGCAACAATTGTAGCAGTGGCAGTCTGAGGGCGAGCCGCAACGAAACCATCCTGAGGGCCATCCGGACTCAGCACAATCACCAAGGACCTTGAAATTGCGGCATAGCCTCCTTTCCAGTTTGTAACTTTATCTTTCGTCTACTCATTTGCTAATTTGTTTCTTCATGGCTTTTGAACAAGAAGACAACTTGAAGGTCGTGCCAAATGCTCCCCTGAACCTTATCTGCTCCCTCTAATCAATATAATCATCTGCGTCAACCGCCATGATTTTCAATCCAGACGGAAAGTACCTCCCCTCGACACCGGCCTATCTCACCCCTTCACCGGTATCGAACCAATAGTCTTCCCTACGGATCTCTCAATGCTTCACAAAATCGCTTTGCCCATATAATCCCCAAACTGCAATGCCTGGACCCTGACATTCCCATGTATGGGTTTCCCTCTCCGGCCGCCCAAAAGGAAGTTTCTCGCCCTGATATTCTGGAGAGAATATGGGTGACACCAGATGGACGCGAGGGCCTACGCGCTCTGTGGAAGGTCTCTGAAAACAGGACGGGCAAAACGAGCCAGGTCTTCTTTCAAGCCGAAGAAGGTCTCAATCCGGACACTTTTAAGGCCAAACTCGACTGAGCCCTTCTCGCTCGCCGTCTCGAGGTCCAGTCATCATGGCTACCCAGGGACAGTTTCGAATCTCTTATTCCTTCCTCGTGCACGCCTTTGCACAGCCCACAGGTCAACCTCTCGAAATCGATCGGCGTTTTCACCACCCCCGTCACTCACGCTACATCCAGCCCAAGTTTAGACTGGAAGTCGTTGTCAATACCATTGGCGATTTCCCCAGGCAAAGTCCATGATCAAACACTACCTCTAGCGAAAAAATTTAGTGTTGGATCCGGTGACCCCGTTGTCTGCGACAGTCATGTGCATCATTTTGGTCTTCATCAAGGCGCGGCCTTTTATTTGAGCCCGGGGCTACTGGCGCGGAAGTAATAGGCGTCGCAGGTGGGGGTGTCTGTTCATGGTGGTCAGCGCTAGAGATAGAGGTGATGAAACCGGCGGTCATTGGGGAGGACGCGGAGAGTATGAGCTGTTCAGCTTGGGGCTGGACGTTGAAGTCCTTTTTATGCGCTTCGGCTTCGTCGATGTTGTGTTGGATGCGAGCCATACAATCATCAAACTGGCAGTGGCAAGGGTCATTGGGCGGTAACAAGAATTACAGACTTTCGTGGTGGTCGAAACTGGTTTGCAAGGACGATATTTGGGATTGAGGAGGTTGGTAACATAGTAAACGTGGGTGGTCTCCCTAAAGGCATCAATTAAGTTAGTACGATCTTGTTGATATCGGTTTTCGGTGTCCCTTTGCTGTTGGATGACCCGTTGGAGAGTAGCATTGACAGAGTGTAGCATTGGCGGTTAAGTAGGGTGTCAAGTTGGCGTTGGAACGCCGGGATAGAGTGAAGAGAGGGGTTAGAGGGCGTTGTAGTTAAAGCTCAAGGCAGGGACTCCTTTGGATGTTGAGGACGTATAAGTACTGTGGGGGTGGGACATGGATGCCTGAGTCGGAGAAGAGAGTGAAAGGCTCAGACACGAAACGGGAGGCGATGAGGGGAGTACGAAGGACAGCGCAATAAATGGTGTCGTCGAGCTCAAGATGAAGTTGAGCTTTCCATGCAGATTGACGAGAACCCTCAGGTGCGCATGCCTCCTCTTACCTCCTCCCTTTCTTCGGTTTTGTTAACCCTCCTCCACGAGCAATGGTTACCTCGCTTTAAAGATAAAACCATTATTACTTCTCTTTCCTTTCCCTCATTTCCTTCTACATCCTCATTTCCCTCTGTTCCCTATTCTGTCTCATGTTCGGCCTCCCACCACTACTTTCTTCCATTTATTACTATACTCTTTCCTATCATCTCTGTTACGGCCCTTGCGTCATCTGCTTCCCTCCGTTTGTATCACTCGATGCCAACGCTCTTGCCCATGAAATGAAAATTAGTGCGATTGAGAACATGGTTGAATCTATGCAACCTCATGATTGCGTCATTGGCGAAACCAAGAATTCTCATCAGGTGGTCCAACGGCTATCTCTTCGAGGATATCGACTGTACGAAAATCCTGGGTGCTCGACCGGATGCAAATTCGCAAAATGGGGTGTGATTGTTGCGCTGAGTTCAAATAGCACCCACCCAAGGTGCTCTCCGTGACCGCACTGTCGCCTTGGACCTATCTATTTACACAACTAACCATGAGGCTTTCTCACATCGCCTTATTGGACCCCACGCCCCGGCGGTACAGATAATGATGAAGACCTCTTTTAGCCATCCTTACTAACCTTTGCAATCGTTAATCAATGACTGATCCCCTTAGATTCACGTTTTAACCTTTCTGACGTGCGTCGTGATTTGCCATGTCGGACCAAGACTCTTACCCATCTTCCTCTGAATGCATCCATGGGGAAACGAAATCATCCTAGCGAGTGATCAGAAAAACCAATTTTACCAGTGGCCAAGTGGCGGCTCCCTTGGAAATGCACCATGCTGTCTTGTATAATTCTCGAAAACAAGGACGACACCCAGTGACGTAAAAACGTGTTCGCCGTTTGCCTACCGTGATCAGGAGAATGGTTAATATCAGGGATTTCACTGGGATTGCTTGGTTGGCCCACTAATATTGGGCCAAGGTGGTTCACTGCTATGCTAGCAGTAACGAGCACTCATCCCCAACCATGTCGGGCGACGAGTACCCTCCAGTAATTGCACCCGCCCAGCTGTGCGGAAATGATACCATCCCATCAGGTTGTCGAGAACTCAATGTCAGCGGCAGCCAAGCGGAGGGTCGACCGTGCTACTTCGAAGCTCACTGGGAAACGTTGCCCTATCGAAAATACAGATGAATCCAATGCTGTGGAGTATGTCCACTGTTTGCTAAGGTTGACAAAAAACCAACTGGTAGGCCTTCCTCATCATGGTCTGATGCCAACTCTCATCAATCTTCTCTTCCAGCTCGATAGTCTTGAATTTGCCTGGAATATATCCCGATTCACATTGAACGTCGATACTCGCGCCAACGTTATTCGCCGTACGTTTTTCCGAGACAGTGTATTTACGTCCGCTTTAGTCAGTTCAAATTTTCACAAGTTATCTGATTCGAACCATTGGCTCCTCCCCGAGAACTCAATCATTAACATATACAATAATGCAAGAAGGAAAAAGCAAGAATTCCGTGATATTGATGTGCGTACAGTGTTGTACTTTATCTCCTGGTACATTGCTTATTTAACTATGTAACAGAACAGCAATTATCCTACAAATACACAGTCCTTGCACGCCCAGATATATGTCTTGTCCCAATTCATCGCCAGAACTCGCCTTCAACTGACGAAGATGGGCCGCCACTCGAATTTGCCCTCTATCCCCACCCCTATCATAATTTCCCAGTCATTGTCTCACATGTTCATCCTCGCTTCGTCATATGCGACACCGGCGCCAAACCTAATGGCTCGATCGAATGGCCTGGAGATGAGGATATGTTCAAGGTTCTGAATATCTGGAGGAAAATGGAGCCAGGTAGTCAACAGAGGTCAACCCGATGCACAAGCCTTCTTCAATAATTCCCGTAATGGCGGCTCTGACTTCAACGACGACAATAGTGAACACACCACTAGTCATCGGCGGGATCTTCGGGAACCCAAACGTCCCGGACAGCAAGGTTCACCTACACCCGCCCCCAAAGAGGTTAAGCAGCCGAGACCCGCTGACGATGGCGCATGGCCCGACGATAAGACGCTCCATGAATTCGACCAGAAAACATAGACGCACGTTGGGGACATGAGATCCAAGAGATGGTTAATCCTGGACTAGCTGAATGGTGTCTCGAGAACGTCAAGGGCAATCAGAACGCTTTGGACGTGATCATGGCCTTGCTTTCTTAGAGCATCAAATTTGATTCGAATCATTGGCTCCTCCTCCCCGAGACCTCAATCATCGACATATACAACGATACAAGAAATAAAGGGCAAAAACTGCCTATTATTGATGTGCGTACAAGGTTGCACTTTTTCTGCTGTACATTGCTTATTTAACTGTACCCATCCTACAAATACGCTATCGTTGCCCACCCGGAAATGCTTCACGTACCAATTTATCTCCAAAACGCGCTTTCGAACGATAAGCCGCCACTCGATTTCACCTCCTATCCCCACCCCTATCACGATTTCCCGGTCATTGTCTCGCATGTCCATCTTCGCTTCGTCATATGCAACACCAACGCCAAACGTCCAGACTCCATTCCATCATGTGTGAGTGGTTGCGGCGGGATTCGTGTTGCTTGTGGTACAAGTGCCGTGATCACTGGTGCAGATGTCCTCCGCTAACCTTTTGAACGGCATGATGATGATGTTCGCATAATGGAAAAAGCGGGATTTGTGGCGGGAATTGCCGAGGAACCCATGTCCATCTTTTTCTTCTTGGTGGGCGCTTATCTCCTTCACATAGCGCGAACAGGTCCATGGATCCAGCCCGCTCTATTCATTCATATTTGTCCCAACACTGTCAGAACGTTGTAATTATTTTAACCGGACGAAATAACGATTACTCGGGAACCTTCAGGAACGATTACGATAGTGTACATTGTGATCCAACCAAACCCGGGCTGCGAAATCGTTATGAAGCTCATACAGAGGGAATTTTTGAAAGACGAACGGGAAAGGAAGCTCATAGAGAAATGACAGTAGGTGGGATATATCAACAACAAAAGCAGAAAGCAGAACATGACAACAAGGAACGGAAGAAGGATGAAAAGAAATTATCCTCCGCCAATTAAACCGCGTTGATTACAACTCCGGTTCTCCAGATGCGCAAAGCGGACCTAGCAAATTGATGCGTCCCGTACACGATAAATTGAAGGAACATTACCACAATTACCAACACCCCAATCATGAGGACACTTACAGACCTTGCGTCGAATGCGATAAGCCCCAGGAAGGACGTGAGTGAGATGGAAGAAATCAGCGCGCAGAAGGTGGGTACACGAGAGGACAGGGAGAAGAAGACATGTGAATCATATACGTCGTGAGAACGGTGCTATGGGGCATAATATTAGAGTGTGAAGAGATTGGAGTTGGATGGGTACATACAACGAACGTCCTCAAGTCCACCCAGCTATATCGGAGAAGGAACCAGACATCGCAGGCAATGCCAAATCCACATGCGGCGCTGCTAATGGCGATCGCGGTACAAGCGTAGGAGTCGACTTTGAAGATTGAATCAGAAGTTATCGCAAACATCGCTCCGTTTATACTGGGTGTTATCGTTAGATTCCTGGGTCCACAATAAATGAAGAAGGACTTACGCAGCGAGGCCTATGAGCTTTAAACCGAGGAACGAATTAGCTGGGAATTAAGCAACATAATTGTAAATAGACTATAGACTTACAAAACCTCCATGAAATGTCCATTCCTGTTGTAGCCTCTTGTGCACTGACGCAAATTCCTCCGATGTGCGTGCAGCGCACAGTTCACCGTACACAGTAAGGGATGTCAAGGTCCTGCTATGCCAGGGTTGGGTAGCGGTGATGGCTGGTTCTTCGTTCGGTTGCGGGGAAGCAGTCATCCCGCCGCGAATCGAAGGTCCATCATTGGACATACAAGAGCGCTTCACAAGAGTCCTGGACTGGGAAAGGGGGATTCATCCCTGTTCATTTGACGTTCAGATCAATGACCATGGAATGAGTTCTGTACCCCTCACTGTCTGAAACACGCCTTGCTGTCGCCATTGGCAAGCCGTCATCAAGCCTTTTGAGTGTTGGGATCTGAGCCACAGCAAGTCAATTGTCAATCAGAACTAAATTCACAACGACGATTATGTTATACACCTACCTCCGAGTCGTCGGCCTCGAGTACCTGCATGTTGTGTGATTCGTTGATAGGAATGCATGTCGCCTTCTCGATGTCGCACTCAGTGGAAGAAGGCGTTGCGAACTGAGAAGGGCTATGTGATAAATACGATTAGAAGTTGACTCTAGTGCCCAACGGTCACCCGGTGTACTCGCCTTCCGTGTGGCCGCGTCGGAATCGAAATTGTATTCGAACCACAGTCGGGTATTGCAGTGGGGATGTTGGAAAACATGGGGAGACTGAAGTCGAGCGAACTCAATGGGATGTTTGAACCGTATCTGGGAATTAGGAATGCAAGGTCTGAACATCGTTTCTTACGTTTATGTAGATATTTGTGGCGAGAAAAGCAAATGATCCCATGCAGTCTTGGCGGGATGAAGATCGGTACTAAATTGGTACTTAGATAAACCTGTGTCAGGGATTCGCGAGTCGTCAGATGAATCGTGTCGTTTCCATATAGATGGACCGAGGACTTCCACCAGATCACATCACATAGAATTTCCAGATCCCTGCCTGGCGGCGCCATGGAAACTGGCCGGATATTCCGAACTCGATCAATGAGGTCATGGTCACGTGCAGCCTGCCTGCGAAAGTCAACTGCTAACACTGACAGTGACGAGTCCCACAACTACATGTCCATGACCTTACCTCCCTCTAATCGCTCCCTCTCATCAAAAAATCAATCATCTGCGTCAATCCTTTAATTTATCAATCGCCATGAATTTCAATCCAGACCAGAAACACCCTAGCTAATATCGGGCCTTCCCTACGGTTCTCTCAATGCTTCCCAAATTGCGTCACCAGATAATTTACAAACTGTAATGCCTGGACCCCGACATTCCCATGTATGAGTTTCGCTCTCCAGCCCCCTAAAGGAAGTTCCTCGCCCTGATATTCTGGGAGAGAGTATGGGCTGCGAGGGCCTACGCACTCTGTGGAATATCTCTGCAAGCAGGACCGACAAAACAAAGCAGGTCTTCTTTCAAGCCGAGGAAGGTCTCAAAATTTAAGGCCAAACTCGACCGAGCCCCCTTCGCTCGCTGTCTTGAGGCCCAGCCATCATGGCTGCCTCGGTCATCGAATCTTTTATTCCCTCCTCGCGCACGCCTTCGCCCAGCTCACAAATCAACTGCTCCAAGTAGATCGGCGTTTTAAACACCCCCGTCACTCACGCTACATCCAGCTCAAGTTTGGACTGGAGGTCGTTGTCAATGACATTGGCGATCTTCCTCAGGCAAAGTCCATGATCAACTGCTACGACAGGCGTGTTGAGCTTGACGGCATAACCTAGGTACGCCATGGGTTGTCGCTGTCGCTGCTGAAATCTTTCCGCAACATGTCCGCCGTACCTATCGTCTCGGCATCGAGTTGCTGAGTAGCTCACTGTCCACTTGACAATGGTCTAGTTATTAATATTTGTTCGTAGGCTATTCGCCTTCATAATCGCTCGGTTCACACCACAGATGTTCCTGTCCATGTCGTACGGCGTTTACCTCTTCTTCGCATCGTTCATGGTCCTTTTCATATTTTTGGTCTATGTAAGTCTCGAAATGTATACCTACCCAGTCTGCTACCCTTCTCTAATCGCGCTGGTATTGTTCAACTGTTACTCACTAATTTATTTTGTAGGCCATCCTCCCTGAAACACGGCAAGTGCCATTAGAACGCATAAATGAACTCTGCACTGGGTGTGAAACCGTGGCAAGCACATGGTATCGTTATTAGCAAGAAGCTCGAGGGGAAATGCATTACGATACCTAATGCCTATATCTTGCCTATATCAATGGGGGGCAGGAAAGGAGAGCTCGGAGAAATCAAATGCTATCTGCGGTGATGTTGGATATTGAAGCGTAGAACCCTCGATGATGTCAATAAAAGTCGGCTCATACTTTTCAATGACAGAGGAAATGTCATGCAACTACGAATAAATAACGAAGTTAAGGGTCATCGAGACGAGATATTCCATCGCTCCGTCAACGTCACAAATGGCACGTATCTTATCCCATCGTCACTCACTCCTGAGAATTGAATGCATGAGCTAGAGCTTCCAACCAGCCCCTCATCTGTGCAATAGTCGTGCCACCACTTCCACCACATGCGACGGGTCTGAAGGTTGTCGCTCGCCGAGAGAACATACCGAAGTTTGTAAAATCCTGACACGCAGCGGCATTATCCTCATCAGTGAACGCTTGCGGCTTAAGAGCACGAACAGGTCCATGCAGCTTCCCACTGTCGGGACGTTGTAATTATTTTAGCCGAACGAAATAAAGATTCCTCGGGAACTTTCAGGATCGATTACAATAGTGTACACTCTGATCCAGCGAAACTTGGGCTGCGAAAAATCCTAGTTATAAAGCACAAATATTGGTCAGATGAACAAAAAAGTTGAGAGACGAAGGGAGAAGTTCATAAACAAATGACAGTAAGTAGGGCATATTAACAATAAAACCAGAAAGCAGAAACGACGACAATGAACAGAAGAAGGACGAAAAGAAACTAATCTCTGCCAACTAAAGCACAGATGCCCTGAGAAATGTTGGTTACAACCCCGGCTCTCCAGATGCGCAAAGCGCACCTAGCAAATTGATGCGTCCCGTAAACAATAAATTGGAGGCACATCACCAGAACTACCAACACCACGACCATGAGGACACTTACAGGCCTTGCGTCGAATGCGATAAGCCCAAGGAAGGACGTGAGTGAGATGGAAGAAACTAGCGCGCAGAAGGTGGGTACACGAGAGGATAGAGAGAAGAACACGTGTGAGTCATATACGTCGTGGGAACGGTGCTATAGAACAAAATGTTAGAGTATGAGATTAGGGTTCAATGGGGGCGTACAATGAACGTCCTCAAGTCCACCCAGCCATAACGATGCAGGAACCAGACGTTACAAGCAATCCCAAGACCACATGCTGCGCTGCTGATAGCAACCGCGGTGCAAGCGTAGGAATCGACTTTGAAGATGGAATCTAACGCTATCGCAAACATCGCTCCGTTGATACTGCGTGGTATTATTAGATTTCTGAGTCTGCGATAAATGAAGAGAAGCTTACGCAGCGAGCCCAATGAGCTTTACATCGAGGAACGAATTAACTGGGAATTAAGCAACATAATTGTAAATAGACTTACAAAACTTCCATTGAATGTCCATTCCTGTTGTAGCCTCATGTGCACGGATGCAAATTCCTCTGTTGTGCGTGCAGAGAACAGTTCGCCGTAAACAGTGACGGATGCCAAGGTCATGCCATGCCAGGGTAGGGTAGCACTGATCGCTGGTTCTTCGTTTGATTGCGGGCGAGCAGTCATTCCTTCGCGAATCGAGGGTCCGTCATTGGACATACAAGAGCGCTTCACAAGATTTCTGGACTGGGAAAAGGGTGGATTCATCCCTGTTCATTTAAGGTTCAGATCAATGACCATGGAATAAGTTCTGTATGCCTCACCAGTGTCCCTTGCTGTCGCCATCGGCAAGCCGTTATCAAGCCTTTCGAGTGAAATGTTTTTGGGGATCTGAACAGCAGCAAGTGGATTGTTCATCAGAACTAAATTCACATCGACGATTATGTTGTACACCGACCTTGTCAGCCTCGAGTGCCTGCATGTTGTGTGATTCGTTGATAGGAAGGCATGTCGCCTTCTCGACGTCGCACTCCGTGGAAGAAGTTGTTGTGAACTGAGAAGGGCTATGTGATGAATGGGATTAGAAGTTGACTCTAGTGCCCAACGATCGGTACTCGCCTTCCGTGTAGCCGCGTCTGAGTCGAGATTGTGTCCATGCCACAATCGGGCATTGGATTAGGGACGTTGGAAAACAGTGAGAGACTGAAGTCCAGAGAACTCGATGGGATGTCTGAACCTTATCTGGGGATTAGAAATGCGAGTTCTAAACTTCATCGTTTTTGCGTTTTAATGGTGGGAGACGTTGCTCATGCCACAGCAGAGGCGTTGTTGTGACCACTGACGTGTGACGAACGTACATATGGAAATGGTTAACCAAGCCGGACCAATTGACGTGATGCATCATCCACGCCGTCAAGCACCAATTGTGTAGTCTCGTCCCCATCCGTAGGTGATATATCAAGGGGGCTCCGGCATCGAAAAAAAATATGCGGTGTCGATTTTTTTTCTAAGGCCAGTTTGGCTGGACTAACTAACTACGTAATCAGGCACATGTCCAAATATGGTAATATTATGATATCATTTTTGTGATGCTGGACGCCTCGTGAGTCGCAAGCCTCGCAACACATCTCGTCAGTGCCTGTTCGAGTTCCAGGCACTGAATGTAATACTATATGACCCAAAATTATTACCATCCTTTATATGGGAAAAAGATAAAGTACTCAACTAGTGTCACATTCTTGGTTGTGAGCCGTACTGTATGATTACCTAACCCCAATGCATGTGGCGTTTCCTTCGAAAATTCTGCTGTTATTTAGATTCAACAGACAAATTCCATTGTCTACGCGATATTTTCACATTTTACAGTGCTTATTTTACACTTTAGGTTTTTTTTTTTACCAAAATTGTGGGCCCCCCAAAATTTTTTTCACGGCCTATGGCTGGACTAACTAACCGGGACCCCGTCCGGGATTCCCGGGCCGGAGCCCCCTTGTGATATATAAGGAAATTTCGTGGGACGAGACTACAAGTGTGTTGCTAAGAACTGAACCTGCTCAAGGGTTAAGCCCGCTTAAGTTCCGGCCTAACCAATTTCGGCGGCTTAAGCTCGCTTAAGTTGGACTAAGTTCAAGTTCTGCGCAAGCAGTTGGCAAGCAGGCTGCCCTGGCAGGTAGCGCAGTTTCCTTTTTATGACGCAACCTTCCCGGGCCACTGCAGTGACGTCATGTCCGCTTGAGAATTTGCACTAATGCTCAACGTTCAACGCCCGTGGAACGCCTTGTCTTTCGCTGGTCAGCGTACTCTCCATATTACCTTTCTCATGTATTAGTGTGGTTGTAGCCTCTATTCCCCCCTGGAAACGACGCAAAATGACTCGCACAACACTGAACCACAACCACAACTACCAGACAACCACAATGCTCCACTGAACCTTATATCTCCCTCTAATCACACCCTTTACATAATCAATAAATCAATCATCTGCGTCAATCGCCATGAATTTCAGGCCAGACTGGAAACACCTCCCCTCCCTCGACACCGACCTATCCCATCCCTTCACCGGTATCGAACCAATAGTATCAGGCCTTCCCTACGGCTCTCTCAATGCTGCCCAAAATCGCCTCACCCAGATGATCCGCAAACTGCAATGCCTAGTCCCCGACATTCCCAACATTGACATTGCCTCATCCAGCCAGCAGCACGGACCCCCTTTAACCTTAGCTATGTATGGGCTTCCCTTTCCGGCCTCCTAAAGGAAGTTCCTCGTCCTGATATCCTGGAGAGAGTACGGGCGACACCAGATGGACGCGAGGGCCTATGCGCTCTGTGGAAGGTCTCTGCAAACAGGACGGACAGAACGAGGCAGGTCTTCTTTCAAGCCGAGGAAGGTCTCAATCCCGGCACTTTCAAGGCCAAACTCGACCGAGTCCTCCTCGCTCGGCTTCAAGACGGGCCCAGTCATCACGGCTACCTATTGACAGTTTCAAATCTTTTATTCCCTCATGCACGCCTTCGCACAGCACACAGTTCAAGCGCTCGAAATAGATCGGCGTTTTAACCACCCCTGTCACTCACGCTACATCCAGCCCAAGTTTAGACTGGAAGTTGCTGTCAATACCATTGGCGATCTCCCTAGGCAAAGTTTATGATCAACTGCTACCTCTAGCAAACATTTAGTGATGGATCCGGTGACCCCGTTGTCTGCAACAGTCGTGTTGTGCTCGACGGCACCGTTTATTGCGCTGTCCTTCGTACTCCCCTCATCGCCTCCCGTTTCGTGTCTGAGCCTGTCACTCTCTCTTCT
>Ga0307517_10007956_pt1 | contig 15311 bp, 15 predicted proteins | sample 23_EM_MG_FD_194515 | JGI IMG/M metagenome (GOLD analysis project Ga0307517, IMG submission 194515) | Populus trichocarpa ectomycorrhiza microbial communities from riparian zone in the Pacific Northwest, United States - 23_EM | ecosystem: Host-associated > Plants > Roots > Unclassified | place...
GGGAACAGGGGTTTGTTCTCTTAACTTTTTTATGGTATTATACGATCTTATTTAACAACATAACTTGCTCATGTATGGACAAATTTGTAGTTCTTACATTAGATTCCTTAGATGAATGTATCCTCTTAAAGCAGATTCCACATCAGCAGCTTATGAGACATTAATTCAACACTCCTATTTGGCTCTGGCTCTGAAGCTGCAGACTCCAAGTCTCTGTCTAAAGAATTCATACTTAGCTTGAGGAAGCGGCTTGGTCAGAATATCAGCATTTTGATTTTCTGTTTTGCAATAGATCAGTTGTATTTCACCTTCTCTTTGAACTTCTCTTAGGAAATAGAGTTTTAGTTTGAAATGTTTCATTTTGCCATGAAACACAGGATTTTTTGCAATTGAAATTGCAGCTTGATTGTCTACAAGTATTTGTGTGCTTTCCTTTTGCTCCATTTGCAGATCAGCCATTAACTTTCTAATCCAAATAGCCTAATTCACGGCAGCAGTAGCAGCAACATACTCTGCCTCTGCTGTGGATTGAGCTATGACTTCTTGCTTCTTTGAACTCCACGAAAAAATGGCAGAACCAAAGCTAAAAAAGTAACCTGAAGTGCTCCTCATGTCATCAACACAGCTGGCCCAATCACTGTCAGAATAACCATGGAGTATGGAGTTTTTAACTTGACAAAACTTCAATCCATAGTTAATTGTTCCCTTAATGTATCTGACAATTCTGTTTGCTGGTTGAAAATGAATTTCACTTGCACAATGCATATACCTTGAAAGTATACTTGTAGCATTCATAATGTCGGGTCTTGTTGCAGTAAGATACATCAAGCATCCTATTAAAGTTCTATAGAGTGTTTCATCAATCTTTGCAGCTCCATCTTCTTTGCAAAATTTCTCCTTTTGATTCATTGGTGTTGTTGTTGATCTACACTCTTCCATATTGAACTTCTTTAAAATCTCTTTGGCATATTTTTGCTGGCATATGAAGATTTCATTATGCTTTTGTTGAACTTCCATGCCGAGAAAGAATGTCATCTTTCCCAAGTCAGTCATCTCAAAAACATTCTTCATTTCTCTTTTGAACACATCAATCTGCTCCATGTTACTTCCTGTCACAAGTAAGTCATCCACATAAAAAGAAACCACAAGCAATTCATCATTGATTTTCCTGAGATAGAGTGTAAATTCACTTAGACTTTTTGTAAAGCCTAAGTCTAACAAATGTGCATCAATCCTACTGTACCAAGCCCTTGGTGCTTGCTTTAAACCATAGAGAGCCTTTTTCAATAGATATACTTTCTCCTCTTCTCCTTGAATGACAAAACCTTCAGGCTGCTCCACAAATATTTCCTCCTCCAAATATCCATTTAAAAAAGCAAATTTGACATCCATTTGATGTATAGTCCAGCCATTTTGAGCAGCAAGAGCAAGCAATATTCTTATAGTATCAAGCCTAGCAACCGGAGCAAAGGTTTCAGAGAAATCCACCCCAAACATCTGAGCATATCCTTTGACAACAAGCCTTGCTTTGTGTTTGTTTATAGAACCATCAGCATTGAACTTGGTTCTATAAATCCATTTGACTCCAATGGCTTTTTTATGTGCAGGTCTGTTCACTAGCATCCAAGTCTAATTTTTCTCAATCATCATAAGCTCCTCCTTCATTGCAACCATCCAATGTTGATCTGCAGCAGCTTCTTCATATCCTGCAGGTTCAATTATTGCCACATTGCAGCTCTGATAGATATCAGAGAGCAATCTGATTTTTGTAACAGATTCATCATCAACATCAACATTCTCCTCTTGAAATTCAAGCTTATTTTTCTCCCAGTTCCAGCTTTCTGACTCAAAGAATTGGATGTTCCTGCTAACAATTACTTTGTTGTCTTGTGGAAGATAAATCCTGTAGGCTTTGGAGACTAAACTGTAGCCTACAAAGATTCCAGGTTCTGCCTTTTTATCAAGTTTGTCTCTCTTGACCTGTGAAATGTAAGAGAAGCAAAGACAACCAAAAGTTTTTAAATTTTACAACTTTGGTTTATAGCCATACCATGCCTCAAATGGAGGTTTTTGTTGCAGAGCTTTTGTTGGCAATCTGTTCAAAAGAAACACTGCTGTGTTTGCAGTTTCAGCCCATAAATTCTTTGGCAATCCTTTGTCATGCAATAAACATCTTGTGATCTCCATGAGTGTTCTGTTTTTCCTCTCAACAACCCCATTTTGCTGAGGGGTATAAGGTGTTGTCAACTGGTGTTCAATGCCTTCCTTTTCATAGAACTTGTTGAATTTTTCTAAGGTATATTCTGTTCCATTATCTGATCTGATCACCTGCATTTTGTATGTGCTTTGTTTTTCCACCCAAGCTTTGAACTTCCAGAAGATGTCAGCAACTTCAGATTTATACTTCATGAAATAAATCCAGCACATTCTTGTATGATCATCAATGAAAGTAATGTAATACTTACTGTCATTTAATGATGATGTTTTCAGAGGTCCTCCCACATCAGTGTGCACTAGCTGTAGTTTGTGTGTAGCTCTCCAGCTTTTATTTTGTGGAAAAGGAAGTCTTGTCTACTTCCCATACTGGCAGGCTACACACAAAGGAAGTTCTTCTTCTAAATCATGTAAGCCTTTCACAAAATGTTCTTCTTCATAAAGAGCAGAGCTGTATGATGAAAATGCCCCAATCTTTTATGCCAAAGCATTGTACTGCTATTTTCTTCATGTACTGCAGCTTGTTCTTCCTCCTTAAAATTCAAAACAAAGCTTTTACTTTGCATCTGAATTTTAAAGACTTCCTTGTTTTATGCATCATTAATCAAATAAAACTTGTCTTCAAACAGCACCTTATATCCTTTTTCCAACAACTGACCAACACTCAAAAGATTTTGATTAATTTCAGGAACATATAAGACATCAGAAATTAATTTTAAACCTGTGTTGTCTTTGATTGCCACTGTCCTTTTACCCTTTACTGTGAGATATGCCCCATTTCCAATTCTCACTTTAGAAATGGCAGTTCTGTCAAGCCTTTTGAAAAGCTCTTTATCATAGGTCATGTGGCTGGTACAACCACTGTCTATAAGCCAGCTCTTTGTCAAGTTATTGGCAATAAAGCATGATGCCACAAATAGTTGTTCTTCTTCAGGTTGTTCAACAACAGTTTTGGCTTCTCCTTGCTGCTGCTGCTGTTGTTAAAATTTGCATACCCTTCCAATGTGTCCTAGCTGACCACACTTGTGACATTTTATATCCGGCCTCCACCAGCATCTGCTCTGTGGATGATTGGATTTTTTGCAGTAAGGATATGATGGAAATGTTGTGTTGTTGCTGCTGTAATTTCTGTTTTTTTTATTGTATGTTGTTCTGTGATTTAGCAAAAAAGGCACCTTCCACAGAACCTGCTTGTCTCATGAATCTTCTTTGTTCTTGAGCCTGCAGTGCATTCAGTAGCTCTGCCAAAGTGATGATACATCCTTTTTAGAGGGATGATAAGTGTTTAAGGTAAGTGTTTAAGCTCTCTCAGCCTCACAGATCTCTCAAGAAAAGAATTGGCTCTGATACCAATTTGTTGGATTTTAACAGAATGAAATGCAAAGGTTAGCAATTATCAAACTTCTTCTATGAACTTCACTGCTTTATTGATCATGCCAGACTTTTAGAAAAACAATGAAAAGGAAAGCTTTAAATGCAAGTAACAGCAACATTATCTCCTGCTGTTACGTAACAGAAAGTAACAGAAAGTAAAGGACAATGACTAAACAAAAGGATTATATCAATCCTAATAGAAATTGACAAATTCAAATAGCAAGTGTGTTTTATTAAAACTAAAACTCATATCAGCTTCCACATCAACAGATTCCACATCAGCAGCTTCTGAGACATTAATTCAACAAATAGCAAGGAAACTAATTATGATCAGCGGCGTGAGAGTAAGTGGAACACACGTTGGGGGCCTGATAATGACAAAGATACTGATGGTTTGTGTGAGAAGTGGATAGACTCTGGCAGAGATGGTGACATACCATTTGGAAAAGATGAACGGGAGGATGATCATTATCGGGCATGGAGATCTAACTCCTCCCAAGTTCGAGGGAGGGGAGAGTCTCCTCATCACCAAACTCCAACTCCAAACAAACAGGTTCCAACATTTTCTTACAACCGAGGACGTGGGGAAAATACTTGAACGTTTTCACTTGGTCGTGGAAGGTTTAGTTCCAGTGGAATCTCCATGAGCAACATTTCTTCTAATTCTCAATATTCAGGACCAATTTCAGACAAAGGTGAAAGTGGCACTTTAAGATACAGTAGGACTAAATTTCTAGATGAGTACAGGATGATTGACATGAAATCACGCCAACTATCAAATGGGTTTGTGCAAGTGCCTTCTCTTACACTAGAAGAAACCTGTGAGCCACTGGCACTCTGTGCACCTACTCCTCCTGAGGAAATGTTAAATTTGTAAATATGGATTACCTGGGAGGATACTATCATTGCCTTTGTTTATAGGATTTCTTTATTGCCTAGTAGGTAGTTTTGAAGGGAATTGACAAAGGGGGCATAGTAAGCAGCTAGCGGTGCACCTCAGATATCAAAAGAAGGATCTCTTGGTTGGAACTCAACAGACATCCAAGGAGAGCCAAGCTTGGTACGAACTTTCAAAGTATTTTTTTTTTCCTTCATTTTGCTGACACATTTTCTAGGGAAAGGAAATGATTCTGTTTGGATTGGCATGTCTGAGCAGGCAGTAGAGAAGATGTGCCACATTCTTTTGATGATGGTAAAGATGAAAGCCTTGATAATTCGATGGGTGGCCATGGAACATATTCTGATGGATTTTCTCATGAAAGGAAGACACCATATCAAGGGTCAAGCTCAAAATTGGAAATGATGCAGGAGCATATCATGTATCCTGATAACAAAAGTCCAAAGCTAAAGGTAACTGACCCACGCATACTATGAATGAAGTGGTTTGTGCATGTGTTTATTAACCTAACCTTTGAAATCATTTGATGAGCTGTGAAGGGGGCCTTTTTCCTCAATTAACATGACTAGAAAAATAGTTATCTCCAACATCATTTTGTTGAGAAATTTTTATTGTTGCTTGTTATAATTTGGTTTTTTATTCAATGATTTTCATCTGTGTTTTTGCTGTCTGCCCCCTCTTATTCTTTAGTCGAGTCTGTAAATGTCTGGTATGTTACATTATGAAAAAGTGTACCATTTAAAGTGCCCGTAGTCTTCGTGCCTTTTAATAATTATATTGCTTTCCATGTGCAGCTATTAGAGAAACCAGTCCTTACAAAAAGACTGATGAGATGCCTAAAAGCAGGGAATTGGCCCTGGAGGGAAATACTTCTTCGAATTCTGGAACTCCATGGCGAGCCCCATCATTGGTAAAACAATTGAATACTGTCTCACATGACTGGAGAGATGCTTCAGGTGATTTCAGGTCGAGGGCTACTGATATGGCCTGGAATCAACTCCAAAAAGATCCCGAAAATCCATGTGAAAGTAATTTTTCTGATCCATCATTTTCAAGAGATGAAGCAAAATCGCAGACCGATGAGGATCCCATTATCAAAAGGCAGCCATCTGCTGTTCTGGACTGGGAACAAGAAGTCCAGAAGTTTCCACAGCCCTCTCCTGAGAACCTGGTTCTTTATTATAAGGATCCTCAGGGTGAAATTCAAGGTCCCTTTTCTGGCAGTGATATCATTGGATGGTTTGAGGCTGGGTTTTTTGGCATTGATTTGCAAGTTCGGCTGGCAAATGCATCTAAGGACTCACCCTTTTTATTGCTTGGTGATGCCATGCCTCATTTGCGAGCCAAGGCTAGGCCACCACCTGGTTTTGCTGGGACGAAACCGAATGAATTCACAGACACATCTAGCAGGACAAACACTAGCAGCTTCGGAAACATGCATTCTAGCTTAAACGATCTCAATATTATAAGAAATGATTCAAAGTCTAAACCAGGTTCAACAACAGAAGCTGAAAACCGATTCTTGGAGTCACTGATGTCTGCTACCATGGGTGCTTCATCCCAAGGTTCGGTTACCCCTGGCTCATTTTCATATTTAATGAATGAAGTGTGTTTTATTTTAGCAGTTCTATGCTTTGGCCATTCCCTCTTAATTTTCTAAATTAGATGGTGTATGAGAGTGTAGTAATGGTTGTTTTTTAAAATATTTTTTACTTGAAAATACATTAGAATAATATTTTAAAAAAAAATTATTTTTAATATTAGCATATCAAAATGATCTAAAAATACAAAAACAAAGTTAATTTAAAACAAAAAAATAAAAAAAATTCAATTATTTCAAAAATACTTTTAAAATACAAAAATAAACGGTCTCTTATTAATCATCTTGCAACATTTCTATGTGATTTTGATGTTTATGTTTTCTTTGTAGATTCCCAGGGATTTACCGAGAATAGTTCTGGTGATGTGCCGGCATTGGGAGTTGATGGTGGGACTGATCTACACCTGTTGGCAAAGAAAATGCCTCTTGAACGGCAAAGATCATTACCCAGTCCTTATCCATATTGGCCAGGAAGAGATGCTCCTTCTATGGTTTCAAAGTCAGAAGTTCACTCAGACTCCCCGATGCAACATGCAAAACTCCTATCCTCGTTGGCTGACAATCCATATCAGCCTCCTCATTCTCAAAATGCTGATCTGATGTCCATTCTTCAAGGCCTATCTGACAGACCTGCCTCTGGCATAAATAATGGTGTTTGTGGTTGGTCAAGTTTTCCTGTTCAGGGCTGCTCGGATCTACTTCAGGATAGGATGGACTTGCATCATGCTCAGAATTTTCCTCCACAAGTACTCTTTGGGCAACAACATAGATTGCAGCCACAGAACCCACCTTTAACAAACCTACTTGGTCAAGCTATAGATAACACATCTGGTATTTTGACACCTGAAAAATTGTTGTCCTCAGGTTTACCCAGGATCAACAGTTACTCAACATCTTGCAACAGCAGTTCTTGCTGCAGTCACATTCCCAGGTTCCTCTTGCAACACCGCAGCTTTCAGTGTTGGATAAGCTTTTGTTACTCAAGCAGCAGCAGAAACAGGAGGAGCATCAACAGTTGTTGCGGCAACAGCAGTTACTTTCCCAGGTTATGTCAGAGCACCATTCTCATCAGCGTTTTGGTGAGCCATCTTATGGACAGTTACAGACTGCTGCAATAGCTACAGAAAATGCATTGGATCCTTCACGGCTTCAACCATCCAAAGAATTGTTTCCAATGGGTCTACAGTTGCCAGTTTCAAATGTGCAAGATGAACACACTACCAGTTTCTTGAATTTGCCACCTCAAGTTAATCCAGATGTAACTTGTAATGTCAATTCAGAAACATCTTCTCTTCATCTTCCACATCAAGTGCTTGGGAATGCCAATCTTCAAAAAAGCTGGGGTACAATTCCAGGAAAAATAAGTGAAATCCATCAGAAAGATTCTTTGCCAGCGTCACCATTTGTTGATAGCTCGCCCTTGCCACGGCTGATGAACAAATCTACACAGAAGTCTTCTCTTGCACCTGAACCTGTCCTCTCTGCTGACTTCCATGCCCCTCTTTTGCCGGACCATACATCAGAATTCCCTTGGAGAACTGAAGAAATTGAAAGGTTTTGGTATCGGAGGGTACTGCTGATTCTGTTCATCAGAATTCTCATGGAGTCTCTGATCCAATAGCATCAGCAGGAACCGGTGATAATGCAATTTCTAAGCCTGATCGTGCCAGTGCTCTAAAAGTTGAACCAGATAGCTCACTTGATGAGCAGCAGGTTGATAGAGATCAATCCAACACCGAGCCTTACGTGTTGACAGAAGTGAAAAACATTGAAACTCGTGAGGTAAGAAAAGCTTCTGAGAAGAAATCCAGAAAGCAAAAATTTTCCAGGTCAACCTCCTCTGACCAGGCAAAGGCAGCATCGAAGGCTTCCTCTTTGCAGCAATCGAAGCAATCTGAAAATGAGGGCCCAAATGCTGACCACACAAGATTCGAGTCACATGATGAAACTGGAATGTGTCTCTGCACAAGGCAAGAGACAAGAAGTTTGGGACTTCTGCAGAAGTTGTGGATTCCCAGCAGGTTGCAAACTTATCACCTGCAATCAATTCTGGAGATGATGTTGGAGCCACAGAAGTTAAGGGTGAATCTAAACTGGTTGAGTCTGCTGTCTCAGTGCATAGCATGCAGATGCAATCAAGTCAGCGTGTTTGGAAACCTGCTCCTGGCTTGAAACCAAAGTCATTTTTGGAAATTCAACAGGAAGAACAAAGGAAGATTCAGGTTGGCATGGCAGTTTCTGAGATCAGCACTTCTGTCCACCACACAAGCTCACCTACTCCTTGGGCATGTTAGGATACTGGCATGCAAACCTGACAAGATAAAAGGTAAGGGACAAGATAAAATGAGAAATTAGACACACAAGAATTTACGTGGTTCACCCAATTTGGCTACGTCCACGGGCAAGTATAGAAGGATTTTACTAAGTAATGTGGGAATTACAACCTCTCTCTACTAATAGGAGAACAACTGAAATCTCTCTATTAATAGGAGAAAACACCTCACTTACTCTCTCACAAACACCTTACAATTTTGTGGGATTACTTTCCCTCTCTCACTCTTCTCTTCCTCTCTTGTGATGTGCAAAATAAGCTTGGATGCACTGCCTATTTATAGGCAAGCATTCAAGCAAAGGACAAAGGGGCACCAATTGGTGCTGCAAGTGGCACCGAATTGGTGCCCAACATTGTTGAATTTGCAGCACCAATTTGGTGCCTAACATTGTTGACTTTGCCAACAATGCAGCTGGCTTCACAGGGCAGGGGTTGTGGCCATCCCAAAAATTTCTAGAGAGATTCAGAGAGAGGTAAATAATACTAAGATAAATGTGGGAAAAGCAGAAACTTCACCGTCTTCAAGGAGCAAGAAAAGCAAGTTGCATGATTTATTGGCAGAAGTTGTTTTGGCGAAGTCTAATGATACAGAGATGGAAGTTTATGACTCTTTATATAGCCTAACTACTTAACAAGTCACAACTACCAGTGTGGAATCTATAGATGATGGAAACTTTATTGAGGCTAAAGACACTAAAAAGAGTCGCAAAAAGTCTGCTAAAGCGAAGGAGGCTGGAGCTAAGGCAGCAGTGCCTGTACCTTCTACTGAAATGGCTGTTAGTTCAAGTCCCATCGAGAAAGGGAAAGGCTCTCGCACTGTGCAGCAGGAGAAGGAAGTAATTAGGTGGGTTATGTGAATTTGGAATTCTTTTATTTTTTAGCAGTTAAATTGTTTATACTTGCTTTGCTACCCACTTTTTATGCATGGAGGAGGGGTAACAGTTAATTTAGTTCCGATTTCATGCTCTCACCAGTGAGGATAGAAGTAACGTGTTTTTATGTATTTTTTATTTTAAAAATATAAAAATTCATTCTAGAATTGTTTATTTTATTTCTTTTGAAGATGACTTGCTGTACTTTGATAAAATCATTGGTGTCCGATGGTTGTCTTGCCTTCGGGGTCATGGTATTTTGCAATTGCTTAAGATCAGAAGGTTTAGGCATCATAAGGAGCTAAATAAATAGAAATTTCTTCCATATTCTTAACATATTGTTAAAGTTTTTAGGTTCCGAGAAGTTTAGTATGCAGTTTTTTCTTTTTGTTTTTATCCGGGTATTCTTGTACTTTTTTAAAGGATGAGACTAGTCACGTTCGGGGTTCGTGGTTGCCCCTCTCAATAAGTGCGCTTCCTGAAAATTGAACTGTTTAGTATGCAGTTTGGTAAGTCATATTGTAAACCCCCAGTTATAGTTTTTTTGGGTATTTAAAAGATAAGAAATTTAACCAATAGTAAAATAGGTTAAATTAAATTAAAGAAACCTAAATTAAGATAAAAATAGTGAAATTAATGAAATGAAAAGTGAATATAGTACTAAATTATTGAAAAGAAAAATATTTGTAAGGACAAAATGAATACGTAAGATTAAGAGAGGTCAATATTCAAATAACAAAAGGTTGGGAGTTTATATACAAATGATAAAAAAGGGTGTGGATAAATGTACAATTAACAAGATGTTAGAACTATAAATATCATTCTATTTTCTCTGTTGGAGGGGGGGCCAAGAGTAAAAGAGAGTTTAGAGAGAGACCGGAGAGAAAACATATTGATGGCAGAACATCCGACAGCTATAACTCCCCCTTCCACCATTGGATCAGAACAATATTCGGATATGTTGTTCCCATCGGTGTCATGTACATTTTCACCGGAGGGATTTTCTATATCAATCCTCGTTTGAGCGATATCAAGGGAGGAAAATATCAGGGAAAATACACATCTGGACAGTCTTCTTTGCTGTCTGTTTTCTCCTTCAGCCACCGTTGGATTACGCTATAATTTGGATATGTTATTCTTCCTGATTCCGTATAGATTCTGAACGGTGGAGATCTGAAACAAAAATTAGGTATAGAAGTTATGTGAAACCCTGAAAAAATAAAATAAAAATAAAAATATTTCTCATATTGAATAGTTCCACGCTTTTGAGCAGAACGCTCAATCCAACCGTTAGATCAAACTGAAAGTTTAGAAGAAATCTTATAACATATAATTCTACATTTGATTAAAATTTTAGGGCAATCCGAGTTCAGGAAGATATTTTAAAAATTGCTAATAGTCGGATAGTAAATAACATAAAATTCACCAATGGCAGTTTTGTAAATACCTGATGAGCTGGCAAAGTCCAGCAATTTATTCTCCCTTATTTTGACGCCAAAAACAAAGGTAACAGAGGGATGAAAATAGAGGTAACAGAGGGATGAAACAGAGGGAGAGAAAAGGAGGGAAAAACGCATGAAAAAAAAATTACCTTGAGAGAAAGAGTAGAAATTGTGTAGAATCAAGGATTTAAAAAGTGTAAATCACCAAATCACTTCCTCAAGTGAGGATTTAAGAAGAAAACTAAGTGAGGGAGAAGGGTGAGAAAGGGGTCGTAAGTCATGGCAAAGAAGAAAAATTGAAGGGGAGGAAAAACATCACCAGGTTAGCTTTCGAAGTTCATTTTAGTGTTGGGTAATGAGTTCTAAGTTGTTTAAACAAGTTTGGGTGAAAAGAAATAGATTAATGCATTGTTCTTAGATTTCTTGAATTAGGATTCTTAGGAGAGAATTTACGGAAAAATGTGAAATTGTTGAAATTGATACATTGTGTTAGGATGGGTTGATAATGATGCAAAATAATGAAGGATGGAAGAAAAAAAAAACAACAATGCTGGTTACATTTGAAATAAAAGAGGAGCATGGAATGTAATAAAGCTTGTATAATTAATTGTGTGAATTACATTGATGAAGCTATTTGATTTACTGATTTCAGGACAGCATATTACTGCAGGGGCTTTGATTCAGGATTTTGAAATTGTGTTTTTATTTTGCATTCATTATTGGGAGGTACTGTCATGGTGGTGGTAATCTTATCAAATCATTTCATATCATTGCAGCTTGCAACAAAGTTCCGTAATAGTGGGCAAACCTGTGTTTGTGCAAACAGAATAATTATGCAAGAGGGTATCCAACTATAGAATTACAGCCCTGATTTTACCCCTTAATTCTAATTGTATATATAGTGTTGAAATATGTAACGTGACAATGAAATTATATACGTGTTACAATTCTGGATATGAATATTGTAACAAGCATACCTTCCTTATATTTATAGGAGGAGCATTCGTGGCTGGAACCATAGTGGAGCGAGCTCGAACACCTGGAGCTGTAGGTAGGTGTTTTGCTCTTTAACTATGTAAAAATTATTGTATTTGTTCTTTGGTTTTTCTTATATATGATTGGGTTGTCTTTGTTATTTACATTTGATAATGATTAGAACTGAACTGTGTCATGGTTGTAAGAGAATGATGAGAGCACATGGTTAAGAATGAAGAGAATTATTCGATCAATAAAATTAATTAATATAAAAGATAATGTATATGACTTAGTTGTCTAAATGGTCAGAAAGATATTAATATTAATTTTGACTTAGTTTTTCAAAGTGGTGGAAAGCTAAGGTGAATAGTATTTGACTTAGCCATTTGCAAAGGCATGGCTAAGGTGATTTGGAAAAATGACTTAGTCATCCGTAAAAACGGAAACTAAGGTGTGGTTATAAAACTTAGTCATTCATGTGTAAAATGGCTAAGATGGTAATGAATTTGATCAAGAATTGAGGAAGACCTAGATTAATTATGTTATTACTTGGACTTCCATTAAGATGGGGACCAAGGTGGTAAAAAAAAAAAAGAGTAAGCTTTACAAGCAAACTATGGAGCTTGGTAATGGAGAAGTCTTCTCAAGTAATTAAAGTTGAAGAATATGTCTACAAAAAATGTATTAGAAATTATGGTGTTAAAAGGAAAAAAAAGTGTAAAGTATATATATGTGTGTGTGTGTGTGTGTAAATAAATGAAATTAGTATTACTAAATAAATTATGTTGTATTTGTTGCAGGTCCTTCTCATACTGCAGGACAACCTTGATTTTCTTCTTTTGTGGATAGTTACTTACTAGGTATATTTTGGATATGTGGATTATGTAATTTTCTAGTTCACTAGGATTTAAAGTTGTCTTTTGGGCTTGTAATTAGTGTTAAGTTATATACCACTTGTTAGTTAATTAAATCTCTTTTGTGTAGGCATTAAAGAATTTTCAGTATGCATATAGATAACTTTATAATATGCTTGTTTTGATGATATTATGTGTGAAGAGAAAAGATATATGACACTACTGGTAGAATGCAAAATGGTGAAGATACAAGTTAAAGTGGATAATGTGATGAGAAATCAGATTTCTGTTGAATAAGTCTATAATGGTTGGATCATAAATATGCAGGATAAATTGTGTTTTAAGTTGATGTTGACACTTGGGAAGGTCAATTTACAGAGGAGACTCTGCCGAATTTTTGGTAGCCAAATAATAATAATAATAATGATAATATATATATATATAAGTATATGGGAAAAAAATCCTAATTTTTCAACGAATTTGACATGTATAAAATAGAGTGTTACAATTGGTATCAGAGCCAAGTTGTATTTTGATGTGAATGTGAAGAGAAAGCAAGAGTTACTAATATAGAACTTGAATCTTTCATATAGAATGGCACGTACTCGAGCTGAAGCTAGAGCTGAAGATCAGGTTGACCTTATTCCCAAGAGGGGACAAAATGATAATGAGGCTCAAAGGAACGACCCCCTAGGGGATACTGCATCTCATAATCTTGGGGAGCAGGTAAGGCATAGAGAGTTTGTGGGATCACATAGTACTTCAGCGGCATCCTCAGCACCAAGAGTGCCAAGAGTGCATAGACCAGAACCGGTTGAGCAGGTTTATCCACCTCAACCTATAGTGCCATTGGGGGCACCTATGCAATCTGTGGATCCTGCTTCTATAGAACAGATAGTGAGGGTTGTGGTGGCTAGTATGGTAAGGGTTATTGGAGGAGTGAACACGGAAAGAGTTAAGACTTTGGTTTATTGGGTAAAAAGTATGAGAGAAATGGGATATACACCATACCTTGGAGAGGAGGAAGCAGAAATCTTAGGACGATGGCTCCGGAAAGTGGACGAGTCCCTTTTTCAGATACCAGTGCCTAAAGATATGCAAGTAAATTGTAACTACTATCTGATGAGGCCCAAACTTGGTGGGCTACAGTAAAGGAAAGGAGAACAGGAGAGGTGCTTTCCTGGGTTGATTTTAAACATGAGTTCGAGATTCGATACTACTCAGCACAATTTCAATGGAATAAAGAGCAAGAGTTTTTGAATTTGAAACAACTAGACATGACAGTTATGGAGTATGAAAGACGGTTCCAAAGCATTTCTACATTTTCCTCTGTGTTGATTCCTATAGAGCATCACAGAATTGGGAGATTTAAAGAGGGATTGACCCAGGAATTAAAGAAGGGGTTGATCACTTATCAACCAAAGACTCTGAGAGAATTGGTAGAGGCTACTCAAGCTCTAGAGGCAGTGTTGAAAGTAGACCAACATGACATAACTAGGCAGGGGCAAATAACAGCTGGGAAAAGGAAAGAGACTGCTACTTAGTTTTCTAGGTCACCTCTTTCAAAACGAAGTGGGGAAGGATTATCCAGAAATCAGTTTTTTAGAGGAAATACTGGCAAGTTCTTCCAAGTTGAAAGGAGTGGACAATCTAGCGGTGGAGCCCTACAGGGGCAAGTTAGAGGGGGAAGTTCAGCAGGAATTATGAGACAAGAAACTTCAAACCATCCCCACTGTGAAGTGTGTAATCGATTCCACCCAGGAGATTGTAGGGTGACACCATGGCGTTGTTTTGTTTGTAGACAGGAGGGGCATCGCTGGAAGGAGTGCAAATATGTTATTGAAGGGTGTCACTTATGTGGGGAAAAGGGGCATTATCGTCGAAACTGCCCAAATAGGGGACAAGCTCAAAGTCATCAACAATCAGTAACTGTGGATAGACCTGAAAAGGAACCAATGCGAGTTACACAATCCGGAGTCAGTGCAAATAGAGGAAGGAGTATGAGTACAGGAAATAGAACCCAAGGAAGAGTATATCATATGACCCAGGAGGAGGTACGAGCTGCCTCAGATGTGGTGGCAGGTATGATTACATTGAATGCTCAACAAGTTTATGCATTGCTAGATCCCAGAGCGACTCATTCTTTTATGTCAACAAAATTTATACATAAGCTAACCATGCCAAAATGTATGTTAGAAAAAGGGTTGACGGTCAGTACTCCTCTTGGGGAAAGGGTAGACATAGATGAAATATATAGGGGGTGTAATGTACAAATTAGAGGTCAAAATTTGCAAGTAGATTTAGTTCCTTTGACTATCCAAGATTTTGATGTAATTTTAGGGATGGATTGGTTGGGTAAACACCATGCAACCATGGATTGTTATAATAAGATTGTGACTTTTAATGTAATAGAAGGGAAGAAGGTAGAATATAAGGGAGAGAGAAAGGTAATTTTGGGTAGTATTATTTCTGTAATGACTGTTAGAAAATTGTTAAGAAAGGGGTGTCAAGCTTATTTAGCTTATGTAGTAGACAATGAGAAGCAGGATAAGGAGTTAAGGGACATTCCTATAGTAAAAGAATACCCGGATGTGTTCCCTGAGGAGTTGCCAGGACTACCTCCAAGACGAGAAATAGAATTTTCTATAGAGGTACTACCTGGTACTATGCCCACATCCCGAGCTCCCTATAGAATGGCACCAGTAGAGTTAGCTGAATTGAAGGTGCAATTACAAGAGCTACTAGATAAA
>Ga0307517_10007957_pt1 | contig 15311 bp, 18 predicted proteins | sample 23_EM_MG_FD_194515 | JGI IMG/M metagenome (GOLD analysis project Ga0307517, IMG submission 194515) | Populus trichocarpa ectomycorrhiza microbial communities from riparian zone in the Pacific Northwest, United States - 23_EM | ecosystem: Host-associated > Plants > Roots > Unclassified | place...
GCCGTTCTCCGTCTTTCAGATCCCTCCACTTCTCCTCGAGGCCGTCCTTCCCAAGCACAAAATTTTGGATGTCATCTTGCAATCTGGATATCTCCTTTGAATGCTGTTCAAGCGTTAAATGAACTTGAGCAAGTGAGGACAGTGTAAATTGAGTTAATTCTGGGGACGGGATGAACGGCCAGTTATTTGACTGCCATTTGTAATCCTCATTTAACTCATCCTCCCAGCTTTTGTTCCAGGCCATTCGATCGGTATGTTTGTCTGGACGAACGCCATTTAAACGCGAAGTGTGCATGATGGTTAGAATCAAAGAAGAATCAATTATCAACCTTTATCTTCAACTTGAATTGGACGCCGACCAGGGATTTGGCCTGTCTTTGTGTACGTTATCGGATTGTCCCACAAGAATAAGATTTCTTTCGAATAACTTCCTGTGGATAACGTGAGCGAGTGTACACTTTTCTTTCTTGTAAATTCTATCTTCAGGCCTTCCAAACTTTGAAGTAATCAAACGACAAGCTGTTCTCTCTGGATCTTAATCACAAGCTAGTGTACTCTCTTGAACGACATCTATACTTATTCCCAGATAGTATACTAGTGCTATTTTTGATCTGTCCTAAGGACATCGAGCTCTTGTGTATTTTTCATCATGCTTTTTGTTATAGGATACGCAAGTGTCGAGTTAGTTGGAAATGTTAATCCAGAGCATTTGGTGACAGGAATCCAACACTGAAGGGTAACCGATTCGAGGACGAGGCCGATGGCGGGGAATACAGGCAGATTCATGAACTCCCTCCTAGACATTCAGCTCTACCTCGAAGTTGCGTGGGTGAAAAAACGATGGTTTGTCGGAATATCAACTCATACAAAATATGTAAATAAATCATCCGTCTCTGGTTGTATAAGCCTGCTTTCATAAAACAGAAGATTGGCTGCGTCCGAGGTCAGCTGCATTACATGACTCGTCTAAGCATTTAACTATTAAGTGAGGTCGGTCGTAATACTAGGAATGGACCGAATGGTTAAACTTACATTCTTTGTTGGTTCACAGTGGTTCTATAGTCCACCACAATTCCAGTCTCCAAAAGAAAGCACGAGGTTGACAATTGCTTCCATCTCCGCCCGATCGCAATGCATAGGTTCAGGTTCTTTCGTTGAGTCGACATCCACCCCATAGTACTCTGGGCTGACGGCTTAGACTCCAACTCGGCGGGGCAAACTTTGCGAATGTTTGAAGCATGTCTCTAACCGCCGCGGGGTCACCAGTTCTGAGCTCTGAAAAGAAATATACAAATCATATGCTCGTACGTTCCTTCGAGCGCCTTAGAAGTAGGAATATTGGGACCGTTGAAAAAAGCCTACCATGACCGTGAGCCGATAAAACTTACAATATTTCTGGCTCCCAACCTGGAATATGGATACCTACCGGCGATGGAGCTGGTAGGACTAACTGAGAAAAGTAGGCAATTAAGACCTCTGGGCTTTTATAAATTCGATGACTTACAACATAGTCTGGGTTGCCATCTTTTTCGAGTTTTAATATTTGGTAGCGACGAGTAGGCGATCTTCTGGACGGATCGGGGGAGGGACTTTATTTATCTTGGGCTTCGAGTTCACCGGGGTATTCCCAGAGAAAGGTGGATCTTCTTTGAAGGACTTCCCGCAAACAAGTTTGTGGCCGAGGTGCCCCGTTTTTCCAGTCGTTTTTCTGACATTCCCTGGATTCGACGCAAATAAACCGAGTCACCGCTTCTATGATGAAAGAGACTGACTTGGAACAGTACGTCCACCTTTTTTTCACCCTGAACATGCGAGTAGTCGCGTACCAGTTCAAGGAAGGAGCGCTTCGCTTTTCCCACAGCCCCAACAATATTTGGCATCCCCTCTGACCTTCTCGGCTCGTGCAATCTGCGGTTGTAGGCCTTTCGTTCATCAACCCTCGGAAAACTTTGCTTTAGCGAGTCACGCATAAATTTTCTGGTGTTCTTGTCTTTCGCCATCAGACTGGAATCAAAACGACAGATTTCGTCCTCGCCGCACTATTTCCGAGATCAATATTCCCCACAAAGTTGTCAACGATGCTAAGGAGAGAAAGGCAAGGGCCCGGGGCGATGCGGGAAATGACACGTAGAAAGATAACCAAGTCGTGATATCCATCTTCGTCGGACTCCTCACGCTTACCGACAAAATTGACCGCCCTTCGCGAAAGCTCGGGCCGTCGTCCTGTGACATGTGGCCAATGGTACCCAAGTACAGTAAGATGGTTTTCCTTGCTGCCACATGCCACACTCCCCACCCTTGCAACTAAGCTATCGATAGGTCAAGCAGACTGTCCTTTGAGGGATCAGCAGTGGACTCCTATCGGTCAGATCACTTAGGAGATAGCTAAAAGGAAACGAAGGGAAAGCGGTCTGGGTAGCGCAGCCCACTGACGAGACGATTTGCAAGGTCGAAACCGCACATTGGTGTTGTGGGAGTAGCACTTCTTAGTAAGTGGGTGCTGCGCTGCCTGTCCGCTTTCCTACCAGTTACACACAGGGGAGAGCCCTATCCTAGGAGACGGCTCCTCCCCAACCCTGGGGTATTACTTCGTCGTGTCCGCTCTGATGGACATTGGTTCCGATTTTCGGCACCTGCTCCATGCGCCAGAACTGTGCCCGTCCTGAATTCCGACGCTGCCAGACTCCGAAACTTGATATCTCTTCCTATCCATCCGAAAAGTCTCCCTCACAAGGTCTCAGCTCGAGCAAGAAAATCGCCAACTTGAATACGAGCTGCAGCAAAAAGTTAACTCTACCGCGAATGAATGAGTAATGGAAAATTTGGATAACCTTAACGCGGTGTTGTCGAGAACCTCTTTTCCCTTCTAATTCTCTCAACACGTCTTTCAAACACGGCAAGATTTTCCACATGAAGATGTAGAGACTTAGACGCTTCAAACAGCCGAGCTGCGTTCTTAACGACTTATATCGGACTTTCCTTCATCTTTGTATTCCTAGGTGGAGATGTTGTACCTACGAATATTCCTAATGGTATTGTTTCTGCGCAAAATATGGATATGTCCAACTTCCTAAAATTGATTATCCAGCATCTTTTTCGTTTTGATTAAAGGATAGGATGAGATGGGTGGCCCAGTCGATCTCTTCTTCAGTGGGCTCCAAAGGATCGTGCTCACCGTAGCCCTTGTTAATATCGACCGCGACCTTATATTCCCTCTCAAGTTGCCTTGCCAGCTGCTTATCGTCTAACCCTAATTGCAGTGCAATAGGGAGGAGTAGGTAGAACATTGTTTCGACTGCATTTTTGTCCCCGTTTTTCATCGCTTGAACGGCTCCAGTGAGTCTAATTCTAGTACTTTCAACAGCTCAAGTAAAACTCACCACGACTCCTCATAACTAGGAACATGACCCTTGTTTTGAATCCTGATGGTGAGATGTTGAGCCGCCTATTGTAACCCAGCAACTTAATTTGAACCCGCACCGGGAATCACAACTCCAAGATCGGGTAGTGGTGGGAGTTGCACAAGCTTTGAATCGCGTCAATTCAAATCGTTCTGAATTTTCTGAACTCAGCCAGTCTCACCATATAGTCGCTATTCATCTTGGATTCCTCCAACATGTGGATCTGGGATAGAAGGGGAAATGACCTTTTGAAGGTGGATTCTGGAGGAGCTATCTTTTCTGGTGAATTCCTCGGGACCTCCGGAACTTCTGCGCCATCGGAATCTTTTGTGAAAGGCTTCCCGCAAATCAACTTGTGTGGGCGAGGGACACCACTCTTCCAATCCGCTTTCTGGCACTCCCTACATGCTTTTTTTAATACCGATTTCTTCTAGAGCAATTACGAATGGATACGAACTTAGAACAATAGAGCACGTTGCGGCCAATAGCTTTGCATTTGCTACAAGCCCTCAACTCGACCCCGCCTTTTGTGCAGTGCCAGCAAGCTGAAGCATATCCCGCCACCAATTTCTTGTAATCCCGGACTTCCTGCTGAATCTTACGGGATTCCTCTTGACCAAACGTTTTCTCGGAGATACCCCTGGGCGACTTCTTGGGTAACCCGGAATGTCGGGGGGGCTTCGCGATGATAACCTCCTCATTTTTTCCAAACTGCAAATAAATCTGCGATGAGTTCATTTATTGTCTGGCTGACTCTACAAGCTTACCAGAGCGAGGAGGACGCGCCAGATAAAAAGGGAGATGAAATAGCAGCGATTGGAAATGATACTCTCTTTCTCTGACTGTATAAGTGGGTGGTCCCAGTTGCGTTCCAGAATTTTGTTTTTGAAGGGAATTGGCTTTCTGAATGCTTTGCCAGGGTCATGGGTAACGATGATTGTCAGCAAATCAATGAAGCCCTGGCCTTTTGTTTTTCCCATAGTTGCAAGTGTTATTTCGGGGCACCACTTCCTAAAATCCTCCATGTCGGGTCCAATACAACAGGTCGTGACAATGGCTGCGAGAATGAGGTCCTCCCGTTGCAAGTCACTCAATCCTTTCCACTTCTCCTCGAGGCCCTCTTGAGTGAGTGCGAATCCTCGAATGTCCTCCTGAAGCGAACATATATCCCTAGTGTGTCTTTCAAGCACTAGTCTGGTTTGCGGAAGTATTGTTTCCCTGAAGCGAGTGAACTCTGGAGGTAATGTGATGTGTGGAGGATCAAATCTTTCCCAGATCTCGTATTGCTTCAAGTCGTCCTCCCAGCTCTTGTTCCAGGCTTTACGATCGATGTTCTTGTCAGGGCGCAGATCGGTCAATCGCAACATAGTTGTTGGAATCTAAGCCGCATCAACAGCTCAACTGGCATTATTTAAGCGCTGGCTATCTTATGTAACATTATCGGATTGTACACAACGTGGTACCGTATTTCGGACGTAAGTATTGTGATCGTTTATTTTATCTCCAACTTGTCACCAAAAGAAAGGACAAGGTCTACAACAGCTTCCCTTTCCGCATCATCGTGAAGTAAAGGCTCGAAATCTTTAATTGATTCAACATCCACTCCGTACTCTGTCTGAAGTTGCCGTTTTAAGCTGTAGTTCGGTGGGGCAAACCTCTTCGCAAATATTTCGAGTACGGAGGCCATTCCTTTAACCGCCGCGGGGTCGCCAGTTCTGAGGGCTGAAAAAAACTATCAACCACAATTCGTACTAGGTCTTTGTGCGTACCTCGTTGCCTCAGGAGTAAGAAGTGGCATCGCTGAACGATGTCGCCTAATATGATCGTGAGCCGGAAATTTTTCGAAAACAAACAAGAAGGCCCCGGATGCTGACCTGGAATATGGATACCCATGTCCGGGAACGGGGCAGGTGGGACTAACTGAGGGAAGTAGGTTATAGTGACTCCTTAGGCATTTATCAATTCGACGACTTACAACATAGTCTGGATTGTCATCTTTTTCAAGTTTTAATATTTGGTAACAAAGAGCAGGCGATCTTCTGAAAGACGGATCGGGGAGAGGGATCTTATTTGTCTTGGGCTTTAAATCGACCAGGGTATTCCCAGAGAAAGATGGATCTTCTTTGAAGGACTTCCCGCAAACAAGTTTGTGGGGCCGAGGTGCCCCGTTTTTCCAGTCGTTTTTCTGACATTCCCTGGATTCGACCCCAAATAAACCGACTCACCGCTTCTATGATAAGAGAGACTTACTTGGAACAGTACATCACCGTACGTCCACCTTTTTTACACCCCGAACATGCGAGTAGTTGCGTACCAGTTGGAAGGAGCGATTCGCTCTTCCCACAGCCCCAACAATATTTGGCATCCCCTCTGATCTTCTCGAGCAATTTTAGCTCGTGCAATTTGCGGTTGTAGGCCTTTCGTTCATCAACCCCCGGAAAACTTTGCTTTAGAGAGTCACGCATAAATTTTTTGGTGTCCTTGTCTTTCGCCATCATACTGGAGTCAAAACGATAGACTTCGTTCTCGCCGCACTATTTCGGAGATTAACAACCTGTTGAAGAAATAAATGCAAGCACGCACAAATGCGAGTAAAGTTCTCCAGAGGAACATTGTGATAAAAAGTGCCCTATCCAGGCGCATTTTCAAGGCAAATGTCGAGCCTTGAAGTTCCTCAGCCAATGCAAATATTTTGTCGACCACGGGGTGCGGGAAGAAAGTGACTGTTTTCTTCTCCTCGACTGTTACAGTGGCAGAGCTCACGAATGATTCTAGAAGGTCGATATATGGTCGACCCTCTTGGGCAAAGGCTTGAAGCGTGAGTTCCGGGCACCATTTTCTGTGATCTTCCATGTCTGGCCCAGCGTTGGAAACCCTGTATAACGCTTCAAGCAGATGGGTTTCACGCGAGCTGGTATTCAACGCTGTCCACTCCTCTGCGAAGTTACGGGTCGCCAAGCGAATGACAGTCTTGTGGTGGAGGTCCAACTGCAGACGAATGATATCGAGTTTGATGTATTCCAGGCCTCGGAGCAAGACGCTCTCCGTCCTGACTCCATGTGCGTGGATCTGACGGTCCTCAAGATACAAGTTAGGCGGAGTGCGCTCGAAGGTCTGCCATATTTTCAAATCATTTTCCCAGCTCGAGTTCCAGCGAGTCCGATCTGTCTGTTTATTGGGCCGTGACTTGCTCAAGTTCAAGAAGGACATCTTGATGAAGGTTGGAGGTATCAGAGGAACCACCGACAGTGGGGTGGATAGACAGGCCGTCAGGCAGTGGGGGTCTTCCTTTATTATATACTTGCGTTACTGTGCCTTGTCTAATCATGGACAGACTCCTTCGAACGAGGGTGATGCCATACTCCCGCCCAATACAGTGTGGAAGTGAAATTTAGCTTTGCCCGAGACCCGTTTTTGAGGACCTCGAGGCCAACTCGAGGCCACATGACGAAGCAGAGAGAAACGAGGCATCAGCGGCGTGGATGAAGAAAAAAAGTCATATCTGAAGTAATAACTTGGTCAAGGTGGAAGATCATCGATCATCGATCACGACGAAGCGGAGTCAGGGTGAGGAGTACCGAGCTGATTTTAAAAATTTCACATACAGAGTACTGAAGTTGTGCAACAATTTGGATTTGAAGCAAAAGTACAATTACGTTCTAGTACATATCCAATGACCAGATCCGAAGGATATAATGTAATAAATACGAGAGGAATAAAGTTAGATCATGCCCCGTGTAGGTCGAAAGAGCAACGCATAGAAGTCCCGATCCGAGAATTTTTGTAGTTCGGGCTGGGTCGACTTGATGTGACCGAAAAGTGCCTTCCGCTTCATCATCTCGTCATGACATGGGGGTGTGCAGGCCGCATCTAGAGACCCAACCCCCCGCTCATACACCTGCCCAGAACGCATGGCCATGTGGGTACGTACGGATGAAGGAATACATACGTCTCTTAGTCTCCATAAACGTGTCGACTTCGATATGTGTGTCACCATTCAGGTGTTTAACACAGTCGGATTGCATTCGTTTCAGGGCGCTTGCCGTAAACATTCCCTCGAGCACGTCGATCCAGAAGGGTAAACCGGGACGCTGCGGTTCCAAAACACGATATGCGGCCATGAGGGCTCCGACGAAATATTCCAGGTAAACTGTATTTGGATATGATGGTCGCTTGCCAGGTATATCTCGGAGGCGTTCGATGAGAATCACGGCGCTTATGGCCACGCTGTCATCCAGGCGCGCTCTTAGCAGGATTCTTTCAATCACCGATTGAAGATATTCCTGTCATCCATCATGGTGGCCAAAAGTGTAAATCATGATGTCTCGGGAGAAAAGCCTTGTCATATAGTTGGCGCAGAAGAAGGCGATGTAATAGTAGTAGACACGAGGATAGTACAATGCCTGCAACAGATCACGAGGCTGAGACCTAGGAGAAATGCATCTCAACTCACCTCGGAGTGGGTCATCCTGGAGTCCAGCTCGTGTTCCCTGGAAAGTGTGGTTGGAGGCCAGGTGTCGCGGAGGGAATTCCCTGGAACATGGTATGTCGTCGCAGTACCTTCATATAGAGATGAGATTTATCCGCTCGACCACGATCGAGCGGTTTTGCTATACAAAAACAGGAGGCAACCTGGCCAAAAACAGGTTTCCCGATGATGTTTCTCCGCTGCGAATAGCTTGGCAACTCGATCATCAACTTCTTCGTATAATTATAATGATCGGTTTCTACCTCAAAAAATATTCGATCGATCGATCGATGATTGTAAACTTCAGTGATCCACGAAGGGGAAGGAGAAACGGTTCTGTAGTTCAATGTCAAGGACATGAAGGAGAGAACAATTCGAACAAATAAGTGACAACACACATTCCCGGAATCTTGGACTGAAGCACGATAGAATACGTATGAATTGTATTATTCTGGACTTATTTCGTCTAAATACAGGTTATGGAAGCAGACTTCGAACACGGCAGAAGCGAAAAAGATTACGGGGTATAGGATTAAGCAGGGAATAGAAGTTTTGGAAAGGTTCTCTAGGGCTACAATTCTTTTCATATTTAGAGATCGAGGTGGCAAAAAAAAAGGGTTGAAAGGGGCACAAAAAAGTGACGATGGTTCGACAGGTGGCTATAGATTTAGCTGTGGAAACATGAGTGAAGCAGGGGATCCATTCGACGCAGTCCTGGGAGTAGGAGGGAGGTAATGATGAACCTGTTGGTGCTGTTGTAGCTGCTGCTGCTGCTGCTGCTGGGGACGGGCGCGCAAGGGATGGGCCAATCTCAATTGAGGTTGCCAGCTTCCGAGGGAGACGTGATGGATGCTGACGAGCACGAGGTCCTCGAACTTGATATCGTGGTTCCCATTGCCGATCCTCCAGCGAGGGTCGCTGGTGTCTTCATCCATCGGCAAGCTTTTGGCCTCCTGCATGAAACGTTGAACACACTTTGCAACATTTTTCGCTAGTTTTGCGAGGGTGATTGGCTGAGGAGGGCTGCGGAAATCTTTGGTGGGGATCTGCCTGCTCCACTGCCGATAGCCAGGCCACTCGAGGCGGATGGAGACGCTGGGTCCACGGCCTTCGAAGACAACTTGCTCGCGGTTGGCAAGGCGCTTAGTCCTGGAGTGCAATACATCCTTGAGAAGGATGCCATATTGTTCAGGGTGCTCGGTGACGAAATACAAAGGCGGCTCGAGCATGACTTCTTCCACATATCGCTTGCGGTCGCTAGTGGTATGAGGCTTGTACATTTGCTGCGGGAGGAATGGGCCGGCGTTGGCCATCGGAAGCTGAGCAGCATCACGGAACAGCTGTGACTGTTGGCGATGGGTGTACAACTGATGTTCGGACTGTGTGTGGGATGAGACTTTATTCTGGGTCTTGTAAACAGACCCACGTACATTCGTGTCCTCTGAACCTCCATGAGGATCTAATTGGAGCATGTTGTTAAGGTTGGGGGAGCCTGATCCTAGGAGATGACGGCCGGTACTTCCAGGCGATGATGGGGATGGAAGTCCAGGCGACGCAGGGTACAATGGAGACAATGCTTGATCCGATCCTATGGGAGAGATGTGGGAGTGGCTTGATGTTCTGGAGTGCACGGTGAATGAGCCCATGTTGGTGTTGGTGTTGACGTTGGTGTTGATGTTGGACACAGGTGGATAGGCACCAAGGATGTAGTTTGGAGATGAAAGATTGTCATTTGAACCATTGAATGATGAAAGACCACTCCAGTCAGAGTAAGTAGGAGATGGGCTCAGGTTGGGCTGTTGCATCTGAGGTTGAGGGGTGATCATCTGCAGCGAAGGCCACAAGTTGCTCGAGAAATCATCGTGAGGTGGGTGAGTCTCGAAGGTATATTCATCGACATTGGGAGCCTGTAACTAACAAGGTAAGCGCCTGGGCTTATATAAAGTGGAGGGAAGGACCCACAAATGAGTGGGCGTTGTGAGAATTAGACATTATACGAGGGACTTGTCGAGTGCTTGGTTTTGGTCGGAAAGATTGTTGTTGACTCAACCAGTGGTCGACTGCGATCACACCAGAGGGCGAGGGGTGCGTTACACGTAGGCTGTCTGGTGGGGAACTTGAAGGTATTTGTCAATTAAGCGACGACCCGTTTATAAGATACAGGGGGACTCACCGCTTTGAAGCCGTTGCCATGTTGGGAAAAGAGGGCGACGAGAAGAGAAGTGAAGGGGACATGTCTGAAAGGTGAGGAAAACCACAGCTTTGTCTGGATACTTATACAACGGTACTTGGGACGAATTTCCGAAAAGGATCCCATTTTGGAAAAAGATAAAATGAATAATCTATCTTTGTGGCCCGGTGCGCTGCACGCCGTTGAGGGCGGGCGGAAATTAGCCCAGCCTCTGTGTCGAGAAACGACAAATAGAAAAGGGGAGTTCGCATTGGGAGCCTGGCAGCAGTGTGTTGAGTTCGCATGTCAGTCCAAAAGCGGCAGACACTACCGCCAAGGGATAAGTTTGGATGTAGGGGGCGCGGTGAGAGGGAGGTCATGAGTCAAATGGATACTTGGATTTCGAAGTAGAGCACAGCTCTCAAGGAGGCTGCGCAAAGCTGATTTCCTAATTGGTACGAGACAAGGCAGTGCAATTGTGGGCGAGATTGAAGAATGAAGATAGCCGAGAGGCGCCTATGGAAATAGGACTGGTGACCTGGGAACGCAAGGCAGCAGTACCACTGCAGGCAGCAGGAGGCTGTGCGGCGCCTGTTGATGATTCCGCATTTGGAACAGCGCTCACGTGTGACCAGAATTTCTTTGAATAGCCCTTCGCACTGCTTCAAGGGCAAATGTCAAGTCTCGCTGGTGCACTGGATTACGATCCAACGCATGCCACACGCGATGTCGAGATGACCTCTACCACGCCAAAATCAGAAGATGAAGATGATGAAGACGAGCAGATGTCCGACCTTTTTGGAAATGACAACGACGTCGTGGAACAGAGGTTTGTATAGCCATTCCCTGTCATCTCTACTCTGCCCAGTTTCTTATCACCTTATCGCAATTCCAGGGTACCAGCACCCGAATCCCCAACCGCATCCGGTCCGGATTCTGAGCGACTTCCGTCTCCCGAGCGAGAGAGACGACAGGCTTTGGAATATGAAGAAGAAGAGGTCCCGCCGGAGCTGGCTATTGAAGTCAAGGAAGCTGAAGTCACATTTCCGAACCTTCCTGTTCCAAAATCGTCAGATGGTGATGTAAGTTTCCTCGACTTCTTTCGGGAACATGAAACGAGATCCTGAAGCATGAATAGAACTGGGTCATTAGAACCCCCAACTATGTCAAGGTGGATACGAAGCCTTTCCACCCTGAGACGTATCTGGGTCCAGAACATGAAGAAGATGAATTACTTCACGATGGCACTCGGGAAAGGTCAATGACGATCAAACTCAAGGTTGAGAACACTCTTCGTTGGCGCTGGACTAAAAATGCCCACGGACAGGATGTGGGTGCAAGAACACAACCAAACACATACTATAAGCGCTCACACAATCATCTCGTTACAGGTAAAAGAATCCAACAGCAGAGTCATTCGTTGGTCAGATGGCAGCTTAAGTCTTCGCCTTGGCAAAGAGCTTTTCGATATCGCCCAATCTATCGACACCTCCGCCACCGTACCTCGCCAAATTATCGGAGGACTTTCACAATCACAATCTCAGCAACTATCTCAGTCCCAAAATGCTGCACCCGCTCCTCCGCCCACACCGGGAAAGTCCCAAGGCCTTACCTACCTCGTCGCTCAACACAAGCGCTCGCAGGTCCTCCAATCAGAAGCCGTCATCACCGGCTACATGAGTCTTCGCCCAACGGGCATGCAGTCCGAGACCCATCGCATGCTTGTGCGCGCGGTGGAACAGAAGCACAAACAAGTCGCGAGATTGCGTATCGCTCCAGAACCTACCATCGACCCTGAACGGGAGAAGCTGGAATTAATGAAGCAAAGCGCGAAGAAATCAAAGAAAAAGGTGGACGATGGGGATGGCTTTGGTGGTGGGAGGAAACGGCGCAACTACCGTCGCGCAGACCCCGAAGTCATGTGGAGCGATGACGAGGAACGAGGACCGTACCCTGCAGGTTCGGAAGATGATGATGATGACTTGGGCATGGGAAATTCTCCCCGCAAGCCGAAGCGTAAATCTGGCCAGGAGAAACCCGAGGAAGATTATCAGGCAGATGACTTCGTTGTGCCCGACGATTCGGATGACGAAGGTGATGGCTCTGGACGTAGCCGGAAACGCGCCAGAGAAGCCAGCGAGGTGGAGGATGACCTCGAGAGGATGGAGGCTGATCTCGAGAAGCGGGCTGCATCAGAAAAAAAGAATCGCACACCAGAGAGTAAGACAGCCAAGAAAAAAGCTGTGGGAGGAGACGAGACAGAAGAAGACGGTGCTGGTGCGATGGATGTAGAGAGTGAGGAAGAGGAGGACGAAGAAGAGTTCAAGGTTCGACGCGTCACCAGCAAGCGAGCCCTTGCGTTCGATGATGACGATGAGTAGTCAATATTCCAATGATGAAAATGAGTTCTTGCTGTTCTTGCTGTAAATGTAGTTGCAAATGCTTTCTTGTGTGTATATAATAAATCATTACGATAGATAATAAATGCCCAATGCACACCAGTATTTACATATCCATATATCGAGATAATATAGGTGCTACTTTAATGTAGCCCCTACTTTAGTCTTTAGTGTCCCATCTTTACCCCATTCCTGAGAAGGCTTTACGCTGTCCACGAATCCTTGGTTCTCCGGGTTGTTTTTCAATAAATTATGCAATGTAAATATAGCATGCTCGCGAAGATCTAGACCACAAGTCAGATGTTGCGACGAAACTAAAGAGTAACGAATGCGTACATGGATTTCTCTCATCAATGACACACATATTCATAACCACAGGAAGACCACCCGCGTCGCGAGTTCGGTCCTGCACAGCTCGCACATCGTGAGATAGAACACCCAACAACCGAATCAAGTCCCGTTTCACGTATGAGAAACCGGAAACGTCAGCTGGTGGTGATTTGGTTGAAGACAGTGGTGTCCCATCAGAATTAACGGGTTTCCCGAATTGGATCCGAGGCAGGAATATATCCAAGAGACTAAGGACGTCTGTGTACCCGCAAATAAATGTTACTTCAGGTTTAAAAGAGTAGCTAGATGCCCGCACCTATTAAACTCTCCACGATACCATGTCCATCGTGTTTTTTCTGAATGTAATAGCCCTTCATGTTCGTGAAATCCGTAAAGGTCGAGACCCCCTCCTCTAGTCGTATCTGTTGTTCCTCGGCCTCCAAACAGACCGTGATAATACACTGAGTAACCAATACAAGGGCCTCGCAGACCTTGGGTAGCATCACATCGAGTTCTTCGGGGATGGGAACGGGTCCGCTTGGGAAGGACGAAGAAGACCCCGCGCTCCGTGTCGAATCGGAGGAAGGCCGCTTCGTCTTGTAATCCGTATCTTCAGCACTTGATCCGCTGGAAGGAATCTCCCTTCTCTTCGGAGGTTGTACCATCCCCAAAGAACGGTACATGGCCCTTTGCGCGTATTCTGAGAGTGTGAAGAAGCGTTTCGCTAGGAATGAGCCTAAAGACACGTGTGTGTTGAGAATGTCCGGGATTTGAATGCTGGGGGGGTCGAGTAGGGTTGATTGGAGGTAGGAGTCGACGAGCTTGAGGAGGGTTGTTTGATGAGGTGTTACAATTTCGTTGGATCTATGCCTCCTGGTCAGCAGGAGTTATACAAGGCGGAAGGGCAATGCTGACATTATGAATTTCCGGTATAAATCAGGTATCATGCCGCCCTCAATTATTTGAGTGATTATCGCATATCTTAACGGATAATCAGCTCCATGCACACTGCAACTGGATGAGACAGATACCCGATATCAAACGCTTTGGCGCCCTCGCTGCCCTCTTCAGCCTCATGTAACTTGACCATATTATCCAACAAGCCGATGCATATCCGAACCCCTACTTTCGTCTTCACAAAAAGCTGGCTAAATGTATAATCAGCATGGATGAACGGTTTGATCACAAACCTAAGCACTAACGTTCGCTTACTGCTCCCATGAATACAGTTCAAAATGAAGATCAACGTGGTCAAGAGTGTCCGAGAATCTGGAGATCCCAATAGCCGACTATCTTGCACGAGCATGAGTCGTCTGCGCAGCTTAAAGGATGGAACAATACAGACATGAAGACTACCTGGTCTTCTGAGAGGTTCATGTATTTCTCCCACAAGTTGGCCACGAGAACGTCATTCGCTGTAACCGTGTTGGATAAAGCCTGGGTGAGCACACGAGCTGTTGCAACAGCTGTGGACAGAAAGTCGAATAAGGATCCCTCCAAGGAGAGTAAGAGAGAGAAAATCACATTCAGTGTCTTCCATGGCAGACCAGGATGTATAAAAGTGGAGCAAACGGCGTATGTCAGGCTCATTTTCACTAAAGGGGTGGTAATTTCAGGCTTGGCTCAGAGGGCATATGATCAAAGTGAAATTATGATACCCACAATGCGCGAGATTGATTTCCAGGGACTCCAGCGACCAAGTTCCTCGTAAATTTGGCAAGACTTGAGCACATCGCACGGAGAAAATTCCCCTGTCCATCCTCCTCCGAATTCTCATCTTCATCGTCGGAGTCATCATTTTCCCAGAAGGAGAACTGCGTTCGAGTGAGGTCGCGCCATAATTTGCGGAGATCTAACCAGAGCTGGGCATTTGTGCCTGCCTCTGCCCTGTTATCGCGATGAAAGCATGTTCTTGTAAGAGGAAAGTTTCGAAGTGTACCTGACGATTTCGCTATGAGCGAATGCCTGAGCCGCAAACTCGAGGGTGGCGATGAGTGATCTCAATTTGGCCTTGTCCTTGATATCGAAATTGCTGCAAGCCTTGCTGAACCTGGCAGCAACCACAGTTCCTTGGGGGTCTTCCATGATGGGCGGAAGATAATGGAAAGACGGAAAATGTGGAGTTTACATATAAGTGCATGCCTGAGTTAGTTTAGACGGTGATCACGACAGCTGCCAATCGAGCATCCGCGTTTCATCTTTTTCCACCATGAGCATCTCTACCCCCGACATCAACATCTCTCTCGAGCCCCACCTCGTTCAGTCTCTCGCAAAAATATTTCCCCTTTTACCTCAGGAGCTCGTAACTGAACTCGAAAAATATATCGCCGACCCTCCACCATCGCTCGTCCCATACAAAATCCTCCAGGCTGTTTCGCAGTGGACCCGTACGGAGCATGGGAAGAAGGTTCTCAAGTCAAATGACATAGATCCTTACTCATATATGATGGTATCTCTACTTGCTGGCACTACAACTTCGCCAGAACGCAAATTCGGAAGTTATATTCCGCGCAAAGAGCCAGAAGAGATCGAAGCACACCGAA